>Ga0206895_1228_pt1 | contig 13553 bp, 23 predicted proteins | sample Alteio_BWOrgHeat_51_FD_152967 | JGI IMG/M metagenome (GOLD analysis project Ga0206895, IMG submission 152967) | Enriched cells from forest soil in Barre Woods Harvard Forest LTER site, Petersham, Massachusetts, United States -... | ecosystem: Environmental > Terrestrial > Soil > Temperate forest >...
TAGGGCACAGGGATTAGGGAACATGGCCGCCTGGCGGCAAGTTCCGAGAGATTGAAAGGCAGACCAATGGCAGTCGAGACAAAAGCAAGCCAACCCGAATTTCGCGCTGAAGCGCGGTTCCAGCGCGTGTCGCCTCAAAAGGCGAGGCTGGTGCTGAATCTGGTCAAAGGCCAGGGCGTGCAAAAGGCGCTGGAGACGCTCGCGTTCACCAAGAAGCGCATTGCTCCAGTGATTCACAAGGTTCTGACCTCGGCACTGGACAACGCGAAGTATCTATCCGACGAGCGTGGTCTGGATATCGATGTCGATAACCTTATCGTGAAGACCGCAGTGGCCAATGAAGGGCCGCGCATGAAGCGTATTCGTCCTGCCCCGATGGGCCGGGCCTTCCGCTACCAGCGTCGCCTGACCCACATCATCGTCTCCGTGGCTGAAAAGCCGGGCAGCGAAGATCTGGTGACCAAGGTGGATGCAACGCCTGCCAAGCCTGCGAAGAAAGCGGCGAAGAAGGCGACAGGAACAACAGCCAAGACCGCGAAGAAGTCCTCCGGCAAGGCGAAGTCGGCCGCGTAGTTTTCAACGAGTTCTTTAACCGGGTTTGTAACACAGATTTTGTAACAGGGATTTGAGAGGCAAAGTATGGGACAGAAAGTCCACCCCTATGGATTTCGGCTCGGAATTAACAAGCCCTGGCGCTCGCGCTGGTTCAGCGTTCGCGACTACGCCAAGCTGCTGGTCGAAGACGTCAAGCTCAAGGCTGAGCTCAAGGACAAGCTGAAGGCCGCCGGCGTCAGCTCGGTTGAGATCGAGCGTCCGGGCAACAAGCTGCGCTTCATCATCCGCACCGCGCGCCCAGGTATCGTTATCGGCCGCAAGGGTTCGGAGATTGAGAAGCTCAAGACCGAGCTCGGCAAGCGCACTGGCCGCGATGTGTTTATCGACATTCTCGAAGTCAACAAGCCTGAGCTCGATGCTCAGCTTGTCTCCGAGAACATCGCTCTCCAGCTCGAAAAGCGTGTCGGCTTCCGTCGCGCCATGCGTAAGAGCGTCGATTCGGCTCTCCGGTTCGGTTGCAAAGGAATCAAGGTTCGCGTTTCGGGCCGTTTGAACGGCAACGAAATCGCCCGTTCCGAGTGGTATCTCCAGGGCCGTCTGCCGCTGCACACGCTGCGCGCCGACATCGACTACGGTTTCTCCGAGGCGCACACCACCTACGGAATCATCGGCGTCAAGACCTGGATCTATCGCGGAGACATTTACGAGCAGAAGCGCCGTCAGACCGTTGTGGGCGCTGCTGGAGCCTTCCAGCTCTAAGTTGTACGGGCAACGTTTTGAATTGAGTTTTAAGCAGGTTTGAGGATTTCGCTATGTTGATGCCAAAGAAGGTCAAGTTTCGCAAGCAGCAGAAGGGCAAGATGCGCGGCAAGGCGTGGCGCGGCTCGACCCTCTCGTTTGGCGAGTATGGGCTCAAGGTCATGGAGTGCGGGTACATCACCGACCGCCAGATCGAAGCCAGCCGTATCGCGATGACGCGCTTCATCAAGCGTGGTGGCAAAGTGTGGCTCCGCTTGTTCCCGGACAAGCCGGTCACCAAGAAGCCTGCCGAAGTTCGAATGGGATCCGGCAAGGGTGCGCTGGATCACTGGGCGGCGGTTGTACGCCCCGGCAAGATCCTCTTCGAGATGGAGGGAGTTGCTCCCGAAATCGCGATGGAGGCGATGCGCCTGGCAGCCAACAAGCTGCCTCTGAAGACGCGTTTCGTGCAGCGCCCGGCAGTGATCAAGAACGCTCCGGCAGAGGCCGAGGCGGCGCAGTAGTCGCGCGTAAGTGTAAAGATTTGAAATGGGATGTTCCTGAGTGGAACTCCCGGAGAGAACACGATGGAACTGACAAAGATTCGTAACTGGAGCGACGACGAGCTGAAGGTTGAAGAGGTCAAGGCCTCCGAGCAACTCTTCCGCATTCGCTTTCAGGCCAAGCTGGGGCAAAACGAAGGTGTGAAGAAGCTGCGCGAACTGCGCAAGGACATCGCACGCATCAAGACAGTGGCGCGCGAGCGCGCACTCGGCATCCATGGTGCCGCGCCGGTCGCTGTTTCCGCCGCTCCTGTGAAGGCGAAGAAGACCAAGAAGGAGGCCAAATAAGTTATGACGGCCACTACAGAGAATTCGCAGGCAGCAACGCCGGAAACAACCACCGGTGCACGCCGTAACGAGAAGGTCGGCAACGTGGTTTCGACCAAGATGTCCAAGACCATCGTTGTTGAAGTCGAGATGCGCAAGGCGCACCCGAAGTACAAGCGCATCGTCAAGAGCAACAAGAAGTTCTATGCCCATGACGAGCAGAACTCGGCGCGCGTTGGCGATGTGGTTCGCATCCGCGAGAGCCGCCCGCTCAGCAAGCTGAAGCGCTGGGCTTTGGAAGAGATTGTTCGGCGTTCGTCGCTGAACCAGATTGAAGACGCAGCCCCGAAGGCTGTTTAGTCGCAGCAGATTGACCCGGTCCGCATCACCCATAGAGTGATCGAGCACCAGGAGAAGGAGTAAGCACATGGCAGTACAGATGAGAACGATGCTCGCCGTAGCCGACAACTCAGGCGCGCGCAAGTTGCAGGTAATCCTTCCCCTCGGTGGCTCTTCCGGCAAGAAGGCTGGTCTCGGCGATGTCGTTACCGCCGCCGTGAAGGAATCGTCGCCCGACGGAACGGTCAAGAAGGGCAAGGTCGTCAAGGCAGTTATAGTCCGCACTCGCAAGGAATATCGCCGCCGCGATGGAACGTACATCCGTTTTGACGAGAACGCCGCCGTGCTGATCAATGAAGCAGGCGAGCCGGTCGGTACTCGCGTTTTCGGGCCTGTTGCCCGCGAGTTGCGCGAGAAGAAGTTTCTGAAGATTGTTTCGCTGGCCCCGGAAGTCATTTAAGTCCGGTCCTCAGCAACAGATGAATTAAGCCGCCGGTTCTAAAACGTGCGGCAGGTGAGAGAAGAACATGGCAGGATTGAACATTCATCGTAACGACAAGGTCCAGGTGCTCACGGGTGCCGACGCCGGCAAGCAGGGGCGCGTACTCCGGGTATTCCCCGACAAGGATCGTGTTCTTGTTGAGCACATTCGTATGGTCAAGAAGACCGTGAGCTCGAAGTCGGGCAAGAACACCAAGGGCGGCATCGCCGAGCAGGAGTCACCAATGCACGTTTCGAACGTGGCGCTGGTTTGCTCCAACTGCGGCAAGCCCACCCGCGTCGGCTACAAGGTCGAAGGCGACTCCAAGATTCGCGTTTGTAGAAAATGTGGATCCGCGCAGCCCACCAAGGCGAAGAAGTAGTTTTACGTAACACGATCCAGGCTGGGGGTGTTCGATTCAACCTCCGCCAGCCAATCACTTCCGTAACGGTACACGGGTTCTTCAAGACCCACTCCGCAGACCGGAAGAAAGAGAGCAGAAGGCAATGGCAGAACGCAAACCCGCAAGATTGAAAGAGAAGTACAACAAAGAGATTCGCACCGCGCTCCAGAAGGAGCTGGGTCTGGATAACATCATGGCTGTGCCCAAAATCGACAAGATCGTCGTAAACATGGGCCTCGGTGAAGCTACCCAGAACACCAAGCTCCTCGACCCGCTGGTTGCCGATCTCGCTGCCGTCACTGGGCAGAAGCCCGTGACCACCAAGGCCAAGAAGTCGATCGCCGCCTTCAAGGTGCGCGCCGGCATGTCGATTGGCGCGATGGTAACGCTTCGTTCCGATGCGATGTACGAGTTTCTGGACCGCCTGATCTCGACAGCCCTGCCTCGGGTTCGCGATTTTCGCGGTGTCTCCACCAAGAGTTTTGACGGCCGTGGCAACTACACCCTCGGCCTGCGCGATCAGCTCATCTTCCCGGAGATCGATTACTCCAAGGTTGAGAAGCTGAAAGGCATGAACATCACCATCGTGACTACCGCCCAGGACGATAACTCGGCTCGCGCGCTGCTTCGGCAGTTCGGGATGCCGTTCCGGCAAGGCGCATAAGAGGAAATATGGCAACCACAGCAAAACGAGTAAAAGACGCGCGCAAGCCAAAGTTCAGTTCGCGCCAACATAACCGCTGCCAGCTCTGCGGACGTCCGCGTGCGTTCCTCCGCAAGTTTGGCATCTGCCGTCTGTGCTTCCGCAGCCTGGCCCACAAGGGAGAAATTCCCGGCGTGGTCAAGTCAAGCTGGTAAGCAGTAGCAAGTTGTACCGAAGTTTCTAGCGAGTGAGCTAGTGAAACATCCCCGCAGGTTCTCTACTGGATAAGTGGAGCGAACGGGGGATGAAGGAGAAGGAATGAGTCTGACCGACCCTGTTGCAGATTTTCTGGCGCGCATCCGGAATGCTATCCGTGCACGTCACCAGAAGCTGGATGTTCCAGCCTCGAAGCTGAAGGCCGAGATTGCCCGCATTCTCAAAGAAGAGGGCTACATCTCGAACTACAAGACCCAGGAAGAAGAAGGCAAGCAGATCCTGCGCGTGTACCTCAAGTACGGCGCCGGCTCCGAAGCTGCCATCCGCGACCTGGCCCGCATCTCCCGTCCCGGCTGCCGTGTCTACATCGGCCGTGACGAGATCAAGCGCGTGCAGGGTGGCCTCGGCATCTCCATCATGACCACCCCCAAGGGTGTCATGACCGGTCGTCAGGCCCGTCGCGAAGGCGTCGGCGGCGAGATTCTCTGCGAAGTCTGGTAGGACTGGCCGTCCAGGCAGGCGCCTTCGGCGTTTCTCTGGCTGGTTGTTGATGAGTTTTGAGGGGATATATCCCTCGGGCTGCAGTGGAATTTGAGAGCGTAAGCGATCAAAGGACTCGCAAGCCACATAAGGAATAAGCAATGTCGCGTATTGGCAAGAAACCGATTCCGTTGCCCGCAGGCGTGAAGTACACCGTCGAAGGCAACACTGTGCTCGTCGAAGGCCCCAAGGGCAAAGTCTCCGCGCTCATCGCGCCGGGCATCACTCTCGAAAAGGGCGATGGCGTCCTCAATGTGAACCGCGACAGCGACAAGGCCGCGGCTTTCCACGGTCTCACCCGCGCTCTGGTTTTCAACGCAGTGCAAGGTGTAACAGCCGGCTGGACCAAAGATCTCGACATCGTCGGCATCGGCTATCGCGCCGAACTCAAGGGCAAGGGAACAGTCGTCTTCACCCTCGGCTATTCTCATCCGATCGAGTTCCCGCTGCCCACCGGTATCGAAGTGACCATCGATCCCAAGCAGACCCACCTGACCATCTCCGGTATCGACCGGCAGAAGGTTGGTCAGGTCGCCGCGGACATGCGTTCGCTCCGCAAGCCGGACCCGTACAAGAACAAGGGTGTTCGTTACACCGGCGAGAAGTTGAAGAAGAAGGCCGGTAAGTCAGGCAGCAAGTAATAGTGCGGAGTGTGAAGTGTGGAGTGTGAAAGACACACTTCGCACTCTACACTTCACACTCGAATTAGCACCGAACGGAGCGTAGAGTTCGTTCCGCTTTTAGGAAGAGAAGAACATGATTGCAAAGACAGAACGAAATCAGATTCGCAGCCGGGTCCACTTTCGCATTCGCGAAAAGATCTCAGGCACGGCAGCACGCCCGCGGTTGAATGTGTACCGCTCGCTCAACCACATTTATGCTCAGGTCATCGATGATGCCCAGGGCGTAACGCTCGCCTCGGCTTCGACGCTTGCTGGCAAGATCAATGCCGGCGGCAACGTGGCTGCAGCAAAAGAAGTGGGTAAGCTGGTGGCCGAACAGGCCATCGCCAAGGGCGTCAAGAAGGTAGTGTTTGACCGTGGCGGCTACCTTTACCACGGACGCATCAAGGCGCTGGCCGATGCCGCGCGCGAAGCTGGACTCGACTTCTAAGCAGGAAACAAAAAAGATCAAAGGCCGAGGAGGCCCGGAAGCAATGGCATTTACAAAGAAACTCGACGCCAACCATTTCAAGCTGACCGACCAGGTCGTGTCGATCAACCGCGTCACCAAGGTCGTCAAGGGCGGTAAAAACATGTCCTTCGCCGCATTGGTTGTCGTGGGTGATGCGACCGCCGGAGTCGTTGGTCATGGCGCAGGCAAGGCAAAGGAAGTTCCCCAGGCGATCCGCAAGGCAATCGAATCCGCCAAGAAGAACCTCGTCAAGGTCAACCTGACTACCACCACTATCCCGCACCAGGTGCTCGGCCGCTATGGCTCCGGTCACGTACTGCTGAAGCCGGCTCCTGAAGGTACCGGTGTCATCGCCGGCGGCGCAGTCCGCGCGGTCATGACCTCAGCCGGTGTGCAGAACGTGCTGACCAAGTCGCTCGGCACCGCCAATCCGCACAACGTGATCAAGGCCACTTTCGACGCGCTGACCCAGCTCCGCGACAAGGCAGAAGTTGCTCTGATGCGCGGCAAGACGGTTGAGGAGCTCTAATCATGGCCCAGAACACGAGTGAGACAAAGAAAATTCGCATCGAGTACTACCGTTCCGCAATCTCTACCCCCGTTAAGCACAAGCTGGTCATCAAGGGCCTGGGCTTCACACGGCTCAATCAAATCGTCGAGCGCGTGGACAACGAGTCCGTTCGCGGCATGGTCAAGACCGTTCCGCATCTGGTCCGAATCATCGACTAAGTGTGAAGTGAGGACTGAGAAGTGTGCAAAGCGCTCTTCTGCCCCACACTTCGCACTTCACACACTAGCATCACCAACGCGAGTCGTCTGAGCACAGTCTCAAACGGCGCATGAGCGAGGAAAATCATGGCAAAGAATCTATCGAACCTGCGCGCCCCCAAGAACGCAAACACCGGGCGCAAGCGTGTCGGCCGCGGTATGGGCTCCGGCATGGGCAAGACTTCAACCCGCGGCCACAAGGGCCAGGGATCCCGCTCCGGCTCCAGCCTGATGCGTGGCTTTGAGGGTGGCCAGATGCCCCTGCATCGCCGTCTTCCCAAGCGCGGCTTCACCAACATCTTCCGCGTCGAATACACAGTCATCAACCTGACCCGCATTGCCTCCGTCGCCGCTGAGAAGAACGTCTCGGAAATCGGTCTGGACGACTACAAGAAGCTCGGTCTTGCCAGCAGCAAAAAGGCACTCATCAAGATCCTCGGCAATGGCGAACTGACCGCGGGTATCACCATCACCGCCCACAAGTTCTCCAAATCGGCCCAGGAAAAGATCGAAAAGGCCGGTGGCAAGGCCGTCCTTGCCGGCGCGCCCGCCGAGGCCGCCAAGTAAATTCACTTTTCGCGTCCCCGGCTTTGCAGGACAGCCGGGGGCTGCGAGCGGTAGGATATTAGCTGTAGTCGTGGGGTGGATTTTCTAGCTATGTTTGATAAGTTCCTTAATATTTTCCGCGTTCCCGATCTCCGCAAACGCGTATTGTTCACGCTCGGAATGTTGGCCATTTATCGCCTGGGCGCGCAGTTGCCGACTCCGGGCATCAATAGCAAACTGCTCGATCAATTCTTTCGTACCCAGGGCGGTTCAGCTCTCGGCCTGCTCGATATGTTTACCGGTGGAAACCTGCGCCGGTTTACGATCTTCGCGCTCGGCATCATGCCGTACATCACGGCATCGATCATCTTCCAGCTGCTGACCGTGGTCTACGAGCCGCTTGCGCGCCTTCAGAAGGAGGGCGAGCTCGGCCGTCGCAAGATCACCCAGTGGACGCGCTATCTCACCGTCATTCTGGCGGCATTCCAGTCGATCGCCATTGCCTTCGGTCTCAACAGCCAGGGCATGGTCGTCCAATCGATCTCCGGACCAGCGTTCATCCTGCTGACCGTGCTTACGCTTACCACCGGCACCGCGTTCATCATGTGGCTGGGTGAACAGATCACCGAGCGCGGCATCGGCAACGGCATGAGCCTGCTTATTTTTACGGGCATCGTGGTAGGTCTCCCGCGCGGCATAACGAACATTGTCCAAAAGGTTCAGACCGACGCGTGGGGCTCCTTCACCGGCGTGGCCGTGCTGCTGATCCTGGTCGCTATGGTCGGGCTGGTCGCGTTCATCGTATATGTTGAGCGTTCCGAGCGCCGCATCCCGGTGCAGTCGGCTCGCCGCATCGTTGGCCGTCGTCAGATGGGTGGGGTCAGTTCGCACCTGCCGCTCAAGGTGAACTCCGGTGGCGTCATGCCGGTAATCTTCGCCAGTTCCATCCTGTCGGCCCCGCTGCTTTTCGGCCAGATGGCGTTTGTGCAGTCCAACAAAGTGCTTTCGGGAATCATCTCCAACCTGCAGCCCGGCGAACCATGGTACGAGTTGCTATACATCGCAGCGATTATCTTCTTCGCCTACTTCTACATCTCGATTGTCTTTCGTCCGGACGACATTGCCGACAACATGCGCAAGAGCGGTAGCTTCATCCCAGGCATTCGCCCCGGCCGCCGCACCTCGGATTACATCAACGACATCCTCACCCGCATCACGCTCGTGGGTGCCGTCTACCTGATCCTGATCTCGTTGGTTCCGACCTTCTTCCTGTCCGGCTTCCACTTGAATCATCTCTGGCTGATCGGCAGCTTCTTTGAGCGGTTCCCGGCCTGGGTCACAAGCGGTCTCCAGATGAACTTCTACTTCGGTGGAACCTCGCTGCTGATCGTCGTCGGCGTGGCCATGGATACGGCCAACCAGATCGAATCCCAGCTCATCATGCGCCACTATGACGGCTTCTCTCCGCGCTCCGGACGCATTCGCGGAAGGAAGACCTGGTAATGGCAACCGTAGTTTCATCGGCGACTGGGGCCGCGAGCCATGCGACGAGCGTGAAGCCGGGCCCCATTCTTCTCCTCGGCGCTCCGGGAGTCGGCAAGGGGACACAGGCCAAGGAACTGGTCAAGCTCTGGGGTATTCCGCAGATCTCCACCGGCGACCTGCTTCGCTCCCATCGCGACAAGGGTACTGAACTCGGCAAACTGGCCGACCAGCTTATGACCCAGGGCAAGCTGGTTCCCGATTCACTTGTGAATGAGATGGTTGCCGTCCGCCTCACCGAGCCGGATACAGCCAACGGATTCATTCTTGACGGTTTCCCGCGGACTCTGCCCCAGGCGGATTGGCTCGATGAGCGCATCGCCAGCCAGCCCGGATCACTGCCGGTAGTTGCGATTAGCCTCAAAGTGGACTATACTCAGCTATTGCGTCGCATCACCGGACGCAGGAACTGCCCTGTCTGCCAGACGATCTACAACATCTACCTCCAGCCGCCTAAAGTCGAAGGCAAATGCGATCTGGAAGGTGCAACGCTAGTACAGCGGAGCGACGATACAGAGTTGTGTTTCACGGGGCGGATGCATACCTACGAGACCCAGACAGCGCCGGTCATTGAGCACTATCGCGCGTTGAGCAGGTTTGCCGAGGTCAATGGAGATCAGCCGGTAGCCGACGTGGCTGCCAGCATAGTGTCTTCCGTCGAGCGTCTGAGAGCGTAAGGCCGATTCAAGGCTTGAACTCCTGAGCGTCTCGGCGGGTTTGTGTGTGAAGCATCAGAAATTTGGAAGTGGATTGTGGCCGTAATTCTAAAGTCAGCACGGGAAGTCGAACACATGCGTCGCGCCGGCAAAGTCGTTCGCCAGGTGCTGGACACAGTGCGCGAAACCGTGCGGCCCGGTGCCACTACCCTCGATCTTGAAAACGCCGCCGAGGCAAAGCTCAAGGAACTCGGGGCCAAGGCGGCCTTTAAGGGTTACCATGGCTTTCCCTGCGTTCTCTGCACCTCGGTCAATAGTGAAGTGGTCCACGGTATCCCCTCCAAGAGCCGCGTGCTCAAGGAAGGCGACATCGTCTCCATCGACTGTGGCGCTATCGTCGACGGGTTCTACGGTGACTCGGCGATCACGGTTGCTGTTGGCGAAAAGATCGACGCTAAAACCCGTCGGCTTCTCACCGCGACTCAGGCTTCGTTGCAGGCAGCCATTGACACGGTCAAGCCCGGCGCGACCCTCGGTGACATAGGTGCGGCAGTGCAGGAAGTGGTTGAAGCAGAAGGATTTTCCGTGGTGCGCGATTTCGTCGGCCACGGCATCGGGACGCGGATGCACGAAGATCCGCAGGTTCCCAACTATGGCCAGCGTGGCCGCGGCATGAAGCTTCGCGAAGGCATGGTCCTCGCCATCGAACCCATGGTCAACGCCGGCAAGCCAGGCGTTAACGTCCTGAAAGATGGTTGGACAGCAGTTACTGAAGACGGCAGCATGAGCGCCCATTTTGAGCACACGGTAGCCGTGACGGCCACCGGTTCCATGGTCCTGACTGAGTAGCAGTTTTGGACGGATAAGAGTTTCAACCGGGCAGTTTCATCGCTCGGCCACATTGGTTTAACAGGCTGGACCCGGGTCAATGGTCAACACCTTGACGGATAAGTTCGGCGGAAGCGGAAGCTAGGTTTGTCGAAGGAAGACGCGATTGAAGTAATGGCAGTGGTAGTGGAAACACTCCCCAATGCCATGTTCAAGGTCAAGCTCGAGAATGAGCATCAGGTGCTGGCTCATGTCTCAGGACGAATGCGGAAGAACTTCATCCGCATCCTTCCCGGTGACCGTGTGGCGGTTGAGTTAAGCCCGTACGATCTGAATCGCGGGCGAATCGTCTACCGCTACAAGTAGTTCCAGTAAGTCGAGATTCGGCCGCAAGGCCGCAATGCCTGGCCGGCTAGGCCAAGAGGAAGCAAAGCAATGAAGGTTCGTGCATCAGTCAAGAAGATTTGCGATAAGTGCAAGGTCATCCACCGCCGCGGGGTGGTGCGTGTGATCTGCGAAAACGCAAAGCACAAGCAGCGTCAGGGATAACTCCCCGATATACGCGGAAACCTCCAACGGGTAGAACCATTCAAACCCAGGGGCTAGTTAGCCGGAACCGCAAAGTTCCACAAGGCTTGCGTCGAACCCCGGAGGCAACCGTTACAACCCGTGCGAGCCGGATTGAAGCCGGAGGCACACAACCTGTAACCACGAAGGAAGCACATGGCACGTATTGCTGGAGTCGATCTGCCCCGCAACAAGCAGGCACGCATCGCGCTCACATACATTTTCGGGATTGGTAACCCGCGTGCGCTCAAGATTCTGGAGAAGGCGAATGTAGATCCCTTCAAGAAGATCCAGGATCTGGGCGAGGACGAGGTTAACCACATTCGTCAGGTGATCGAGGATGAGGGAAACATCGAAGGCGACCTGCGCAAGGACGTCTCGATGCACATCAAGCGCCTGATGGACATCCAAAGCTATCGCGGAACGCGCCACAAGCGCTCGCTGCCGGTCAACGGTCAGCGTACCCGCACCAACGCTCGCACCCGCAAGGGACCCCGTAAGGGTACCGTTGCCGGCAAGAAGAAAGCGACGAAGACCTAATGGCAAAGCAACAGGCTAGCGCCGCTGGAAAAGCGAGCAAGAACAAGAAGTTCAAAAAGCGTGAGCGAAAGAATGTGCCATTTGGTCTGGTCTACATTCAGGCCACGTTCAACAACACCATCGTCACCATTACGGATCCGGTCGGCAATACGCTGAGCTGGAAGAGCAGCGGTTCGCTCGGCTTCCGTGGTTCGCGTAAGGGAACTCCCTTCGCGGCCCAGCAGGCAGCCCAGAACGCCGCCAACGCCGCTCGCGATCATGGCCTTCGTGCCGTCGACGTGCGCGTTTCCGGTCCCGGCTCCGGCCGTGAGTCGGCAATCCGCGCACTCGCAGCTGCCGGTATCGACGTCCGCAGCATCCGGGACGTTACGCCGGTGCCGCACAACGGCTGCCGTCCGCCCAAGCGTCGTAGAGTTTAGTGAATAGTGGTCGGTGATCAGTGCGTTTTGAGACCACTGGCCGCTGAACACTGACCACTTGATAACCGGGCCGGGAAGAAGTTGCCACATCAGGCAACGTAAACCGGCCGACATCCGAAGTCAGGAGATTTCATGGCACGTTACACCGGCCCAGTATGCCGCCTTTGCCGTCGCGAAGGCACCAAGCTTTTCCTCAAAGGCACCAAATGCCTCAGCGATAAGTGCCCCATCGAGAAGCGCAACTTCGCTCCCGGCCAGCACGGTCAGAGCCGCAAGGCCAAGATCGTAGGCTACGGCCTGCAGTTGCGCGAAAAGCAGAAGGCGAAGCGCATCTACTTCACCCTCGAGACCCAGTTCCGCGCCTACTATGAGAAGGCCAACAAGGCCACCGGTGTCACTGGCGACCTGCTTATCCAGCAGCTTGAGCGCCGCCTCGACAACGTCGCCTTCCGTCTGGGATTCGCGATCAGCCGCCGTCAGGCCCGCCAGGTAGTTCGTCATGGACACGTCGAAGTCAACGGCCGTAAGGTGAACATCCCTTCGTTCCAGGTCAGCGTCGGCGACACCATCGCTATCCGCGAGAACGCCAAGAAGCTTGTCGTCGTCGAAGCAGCCCGTGATTACGCCGCACAGAACCACACTGCGTCGTGGCTCGAAATCGACTTCGCCAATCTCAGTGGCAAGATAGTTTCTCTGCCCAAGCGCGAAGAAGTTTCTCTGCCGGTCAACGAGCAGTTGATCGTCGAACTTTACAGCAAGTAAAAGTGCGGAGTGTGAAGTGTGGAGTGTGAAAAACACACTTCGCACTTCACACTTCATACTCGTCACCCACGTACGTCAACCAGCGTGGCCGTCGCAAAATGCATCGCGGCGTACATCCCGCGCAGGAAAAGGAAATAAGCAATGTTGTGGAGAGGTTTTCAAAAGCCCAAGCGTTTGGCAGTCGATGCCGAGACCCTTACCGAGAAGTTTGGCAAGTTCAGTGCGCAGCCCTTTGAGCGCGGCTTCGGCACGACGATCGGCAACGCCCTTCGCCGTACCCTGCTCAGCTCGATCGAGGGTGCCGCAGTAACCGCCGTTCGCATCGAAGAAGTGCTGCACGAATTCCAGTCGAGTGGCGGCGTTGTCGAAGATGCAACCGACATCATCCTCAACCTGAAGCAGATCCCCTTCAAGCTCAACGGAGACGGCCCCAAGGCCCTCTACCTGCGCGCTGATCAGCCGGGCGTCGTCACTTCGGGCATGATCGAGGCCGACGGTGACGTCGAAATCCTCGACAAGGATGTCTACATCGCGACCGTCTCCGAAGGTGGCCGTCTCGACATGGAAATGCGCCTCAAGCGCGGCCGTGGCTATGTCTCCGCTGACAAGAACTTCGACGCCGACCTCGGCATTGGCTTCATCCCCGTCGATTCAGTCCACTCGCCGGTTCGTCGCGTGAACTATCTCGTTGAAGCCGCCCGTCTCGGACAGATCACCGACTACGACAAACTGACCCTCGACATCTGGACCAACGGAGCCGTTCTGCCTGCCGATGCACTCGGACTGGCCGCCAAGCTCCTCAAAGACCATATGAACATCTTCATTAACTTCGAAGAAGAAATCGAGGCCGAAGGTCACGGCGAAGCAGGCCACATGATGCTCCGCAATGACAATCTCAATCGTTCTGTCGAAGAGCTCGAGCTGTCGGTCCGCAGCTATAACTGCCTCAAGAACGCCAACATTCAGACCATCGGCGAACTGGTGCAGAAGACCGAAGCCGAAATGCTCAAGACCAAGAACTTCGGTCGCAAGAGCCTGAACGAGAT
>Ga0206895_1229_pt1 | contig 13465 bp, 8 predicted proteins | sample Alteio_BWOrgHeat_51_FD_152967 | JGI IMG/M metagenome (GOLD analysis project Ga0206895, IMG submission 152967) | Enriched cells from forest soil in Barre Woods Harvard Forest LTER site, Petersham, Massachusetts, United States -... | ecosystem: Environmental > Terrestrial > Soil > Temperate forest > O...
AGTGGGGCCATTGGTCGAACTCATGATGGCTGGCGTTATGGCATTGGTGCTGAAATTGAAACTGGCGCCAGCCGCGACTAAGACTTGGCCGTTGGTCGCCACCGCATTGAAACTGGTGGTGGCCGGCGAAGATTTGATCGCCCAAGTCGTGCCATCGGGCGAAGCGAGCACTATGCCAAGCGGCGCGGTGGCGCTGGGTGCTCCGCCAACGGCAATAAATTGGGAACCGGTCCAGCAAACTCCGGCCAGCGCGTAGGTTGTGCCCGAGGCGCGAACGGTCCAGTTGGAGCCATCGGGTGAAGTCATAATCAAACCGCCATTGCCGACGGCGACAAAAATGGTTCCGTTCCAAGCAATGGCCGCCAAGGTGTGACTACCGGACGAAGGTTGGAACGTCCAAGTAATGCCATCCGGCGAAGTCTCGATGACCGGAGGAGAAGTGACGCCGAGCGCGGGATCGTTGACGCCGACGGCAACAAATAGAGAGCCGTTCCAAGTCACCGCTTCAAATTAGCCTTTGCCGGCGGATAAGGCCAAGTCCGGACTGCGTTTCGTCCAACTGCTGAAATTGATGGGGGAAGCTACCGCCAGCGAGGCGACCGAGCTGGGCAAGCTGCCGGCATTGTTGGATACGAGGCAGCGGAATTGGGCTCCAGCGAGATTCAGCGGTGTCGCTGTCAGCGTCAGCTTGCTCGTGGTCACACCGGAAAAAGTTTCATCAACCCCCACATTGAGCCAAGTGGAACCGCTATCGGTAGAGATTTGCCATTGATAAGCTGGCATGGATGTGGCTTTGGCGATAGCCATCGTGAAAAATGTATTTTGCCCCGCGATTATGGAACGGCTAGACGGTTGACTGGAAATCACGGGCAGCGGCTGCACCGTGAGCGCGGCCCTGGCGGTGGCCGAACCAAAATCATTAGAAACAGAAACTGAATAAACCGCCGCGTCAGCGGGTTGGACATTGGTCAAGGTCAAGGTAGCGTTGGAGGCGCCGTTGATGGCCGTTTTTCCTTTGAACCACTCGTAGGTAAGGTTGGCGGTACCGTTGGCCGTGACGGCGAAAGTAGCATTCCCGCCTTGGGCGACGGACTGAGCCATGGGGAGAGAAGTAAAATAGGCGGGAATGCCAACCGTGAGCAGGGCGTTGGTGCTGGTGACAGGGTTGTCCGAAGCATTGTTTATGCTGCAACGAAAGAGATCGCCACTAATACTCGGACCGGGATGGGCAATGGCCAGCGAAGCAGCAGTGGCACCGCTAACACCATTGCCATTGGCGAGGGCGAGCCACGTGTTGCCGCCATCCGAAGAGACCTGCCATTGATAACTGAATGGCGCGGTACCGCTGGCAGCCACCGTGAACTTGGCCGGTTTACCGACAACCACCGTAGCATTGCCCGGCGCGATTGAAACCGTGGGCGGCACGGCCACCCCGGCAGTGGTAAGGTGCAACGTGGTGGCGACAGACAAAATAATGTTAGTCCCGCTCTCACCACCCGTTCCCGTCATGGATAACACATTATTTCCGGAGAGAATCAAATTCTGTAATCCAAAACTAAAGGAAGGCACCCCGCCGGTTTGAATCGGGGTCGTGATGATGAAGGCGCCCAAAGAAGTAACGACTCTGGGCGCCGCCCCGCCATCGTAGTACGAAACCGGCAAGCCGCGGTTGATGGTGACGCCATCGGTATTGGAAGTAATCGCCTGCGGAGTTAAAAGATTACCCGGCAAAGTAGAAAATCCGGATTTATTCAAGGGGACGTACTGACCGTCGGTTACGGCCAGCGTGCCAGTCAAGGTGCCATGAAACGTTTTGGTGCCGGTAAAATTGCCGGTGCCAAAATTGTTGTATTGGACAGTGATGGCGTAAGTTTCCGTGGCCTTGTATTTGACCGTGTCCGCCCCGAGATTGCCCGAGGCCAAGAGCAGGGAGAGCCCAGCCAGCGGGAGCTTGCGAAAGAGCGGGAGCATAGAGCAAACGAGGGCAGCCCACCCTCGCGAGGAAACCATAATCCAGTTTATGGCCCGACCGTCAATGTCACTTCATTACTGTAGATGGGCAAAAAGGATGCGTTGTCCACTCCGCAGCGGAAAATCTGTCCATCCATTGCGATGGTGGTTTTGGCAATGGTGTAGGTGTTGGAATTCGCCTTGGGGATGACCGCCCAGGAAGCGCCGCCGTCCCTGGAATAGGACCATTGATAAGAAAGCTTCGCCGTGCCCGTGGCGGTGATGGTGAATTTGGCGGACTTGCCAGGCGCAACACTGACAGCTACGGGCTGTTTGGAAATACCGGGCGGGACAATAATCTTCAACGTCGCCTTGGCAGTGATGGTCTTGAAGGGGTTGGCAACAGTAACCGAATAGGTGTCAGCATCGGCGGGTTGGGCGCCGGGTATGGTGAGGCTCGAAGCGGTTTTGCCGACAAGCAAGTTTTTGCCTTTGAACCATTGGTAGGTCGGCGTGGGACTGCCGGTGGCAGTGACAGTGAAGTTCGCATCCTGGCCTTGGATGGTGGAGAGATTGACCGGTGGAACGGAAATGCTGGGCGGGCCGCCGACAAAGAGAGTGGCAGGAGCAGTGGTGGAAGTAGTGCCGGGATTTGTCACAACACAACGGAATTGATCGCCGCTCTGGCTCAAAATCGTGGTGGCAAAGTTTAGCATGGCGGAAGTGTTGCCAGTGGCGGTGTCGAGACCATCAATGACATTGCTCCAGGTGGTTCCGCCATCGGTGGAAATCTGCCATTGGTAGGTAAGTGGCGGGGTACCCGTGGCGGTTACCGTCAACTTGGCCGGCTTGCCGGTGAGCGCGTTGGTATTAACGGGTGATTTACTGAAAGTAGGCGGAATGAGAACCGTCAACGTCATGTTGCTGCTCATTTCACCGACGAGGTTGCTCGCCTTAACCAGATAATTGCCGGAGGCGGCGACTTGGAGGTTGGTCAAGGTCAGTGCTACATCTGTTTTGCCGGCAAGGGCTGCGCCATTTTTGTACCATTGGTAGGTCATGGGGTCGCTACCGGCAAAAGTAGCGGAAAAGGTGACGGAGTCGCCTTTGAGCTTTACGGCATTCGTCAAGCCAATGCTGAGCGATGGCGGCGTGGCCTTGTCCGTGGGTGTGAGCAAAAAGGCGTGAACGGTAGTAGAATTGCTCGAGCCAACAACGGCTTCGCCGACAATTTGGCCGGCGTTGTTGATGGCGAGGGCGGCGTCCATGGTATGGCCGCCAGCACCGGTCATGGTGAGGTCGTTTAAGTCCGTCATGACACCATCGGAATAAATGAAGGCATCCGTACTTGGATTGTTGGGAATGGGGGAACTGTAGCCCACGATGTCGCCCGAATTATTAATACAATAGCCCACGGAGAGATTGCCGCCGAGTGTCCCGAGATCTTGCATCAGGCCGCCGGAATATAAAAAAGCATCTTCGCCGCCGTTGTTGGCATCGCTCACGCCCACTACCTGGCTGGAGTCGTTGATGTGCAGCGCCTCACTGAATGCGCCGCTGATGACGCCCAAGTCCTTGGAGTGGCCGGCGGCGTAGAGGAAGGCGTGTTGAACCACATCGCCACTCAAATCGCTCACCCCCACGATTTGGCTGAGATTATTAATGCAGGTGGCTTCCGAAGAATTGCCGCCCAACGCCGGCAGCAAGGTGATGGCACCGTGGTTGGAAACAAAAGCGCGTTCCACGATGGTGACACTGCTATTGGGGTTGGGATTGGCCGCTTGAATGAAACCCACGACCTGGCCGGCTTCGTTGATGCCTTCGGCAGCGCTGTAATTGGCAGAGGCGGCAGCATTGAGGTCCACCGGACCAGTGGCGGCAAAACGAAGGGCGTGAAAGGCGCCGGTCGAAGCAACATTGCCATAGCCCACAACGACATCCGCATTGTTCACGGCGAAAGCACCACTGCCGACCGCGCCTTTGAGCGTGCCCAAATCGCGCATGGCGCCATTCCAAAATTCGAAGGCGTGGGTGTCGGAGCCGTTGCTAAGCGTGGCGGTGCCGACGACGTGGCCGTTTTCGCTTATGCCGTAGGCGGTGGAATTGCCGCCGGAAAATGCGCCTAAATCAGTAAAAACATAACTCAGGGCCACGGAGTCAGGTTTTTTTGCCGTAGTGTTAGAGGAGCCAGTCGGTGAAGCGGGCGTGGTCACTGCCATTGCCCCGCCGGGAAGCAAGGCCGCGAGAATAAACCCCAAAAAAAGTAAATGACGTGCGCGCATAAGTGGCCCAGGGGTTGAAGATGGATTCCGACGTGCGCGAGAACAAATTTATCATACGCGCTAACGGGTGTCAGATTGGCGTAGTTTCCCCCATTTGACAAGGAAAACCACGCAGCATCATACCTAGCCGCACCGTTCCGACAAAATTTGTTCGGAACGGGGATTAATTGACCGTCAACGTCGCGGCGTTGCTGGTGGCTGGGGCGGCGGCGGCGTTATTCACGATACAGCGGAATTGCTGGCCGCTCATCCCATTCGTGGTCTTGGCGATGCTGTATGAGCTGGCGGTGGCCTTGGTAATGGCGTTCCATGAATTTCCGCCATCGGCGGACATCTGCCACTGGTAGGTCAATTTTGCGCTGCCGCTGGCGACGACTGTAAACTTGGCGCCCTTACCGGCTACGACAGTGGCGCTGGCGGGTTGCGTGGTAATTTGGGCAGGAACAATGACAACTAACGAAGCCTTGGCGGTGAGACTCCCGAAGGCATTGGTGACGACCACGGAATAAGTGTTTGCGTCCGCAGCTTGTACGCTGGTGCGGTTGAGTGTGGCACTTGTCTGGCCAGTGAGCACCGTCTTGCCTTCGAGCCATTGGAAAGTGGGCTCTGGAAAACCGGAGACCGACACGGTGAAGGAAGCGTCCTGACCTTGAACAAGGGTTAGATTCGACGGGGGCGTCGTAATTTTGGGAGCGCTACCGACGGAGAGGGTGACGGGCGTTGTAATGGCTGGCAAGTTGGCGGCATTGTTCACGGAACAGCGATACTGGTTGCTGTTTAGACCCTGGATGGCGCTGGCGATAGTCAGGGTTGCAGTGGTTGCACCGGTGGTGCCATTGCCATTCGTGACATTGGTCCAGGAACTGCCGCCGTCAGTGGAAACTTGCCACTGATAAGTCAGCGGGGCGGTGCCAGTAACGACGGCGGTAAATTTAGCCGCCTTGCCCACGGCGACAGCGAGGCTCACCGGCGGTTTGCTAATGGCGGGCGGAACAACGACGGTGAGCGTCATATTGCTGCCGACTGCGCCTACTTGGTTGCTCGCCACGACGGCATAGTTACCGGTGTTGGCCGTCGTCATATTGCCGAGTGAGAAAGTGGCATTGGTCGCACCGGCAATGGCCGCGCCGTTTTTGTACCATTGAATTTTGAGCGGATTACTGCCGCTGATGGCCGGGGTCAGGGTGATGCTCTGGCCCTTGAGCTTGACGGTATTGGTGAGCGGCGAAGAAATCTGCGGGGCAATGGATTCGGAAAAGGGTGTCAATAAATAGGCATGCAATTGACCGCCGGGCGCCAAGGCCTGGCCGATGATCTGCCCGGCATTGTTAATCGCGTTGGCAGTTTGCAAAGTATAACCGGAAAGTCCGGAGATATTATAATTGGAAAGCGGTGTCATGGTGCCGTTCGTATAAAGAAAGGGCACCAAGTTACTATAGCTGTCCGTGAAAAAAAGATTACTATTACCGACGATGTCGCCGTTGTTGTTGATGCCGGATGCTTCAGCCACCTGGCCGCCCAGCGTACCCAAATCAGTCATGACCCCGTTTTTATAACTGAAAACATCGCGCGCAGTCGTGTTGCTGCTACCGCTTTCGCCGGTAATTTCCCCTGAGTCGTTGATACCAGACGCCACGCTGAAATTGGAACCGGGCAGGCCGCCCAATTGCGTTACCGCCCCTTTCGAGTAAAGAAAGGCGTGTTTATAATCAGTCGTGCTGTAGCCCACGATCTGGCCCAGATTATTGATGGCCAGGGCTTCCGAGGTTTGCCCAAGCATGTTGGCCAGATAGGTTGACTTCCCCCCGACGTTGACGAAGGGCAGCGTGTCGAGCTTGGTGGACGTTTTCAGCTCGAGGATCTGCGCGTAGCCGACGACCGCGCCCGACTCATTAATCGCCATACATTCGCTTCCGGGATAAAGATTTCCCGAGGAGGCCTGCACTACTGCATCCACGCCGATATTAACATAACCTTTGCCGTTATTCACCACCGCAGTGAAGTTCGAGCCGCCCGCGACGTCGTAATCGCTAGCGCCCACGACCGTGCCAGCGGCGTTGATCCCGTTGCCGGTACTGCCCAGGCTGTTGTTTCCCAAAGCCCCCAAATCAGTGATAACCCCGGAGAAATATGTCATTGCGTGACTAACCCCGTTAAAATTCGCGGAACCCGTGACATGGCCGGTGGACGATATGCCCAAGGCGTTGGAAGTGCCATCGGTAAGGGCGCCGATGTCAGTGAATACATAATCCGGCGCCACGGCAGGAGAATCGGCGACATCCCCCACCCCGCTATCACCTGCAGCCGGGGTATCTGACGAATAAGACCGGACGGTCAATAACAGCAGCAAGGCTACAGCCAAACCATGGGGAATCCATTGACGAATATTCATAGTAATTAATAAGAGATGTCCATTGGACGAGAGAACGTACAATTAATTAGACGACTTCGCCGAGTTATAAGTTGGATTAATCCTCATGGCGAATTATCAACCTGAAACATTCCCGACGGATACCGAAACATTACGATTACTTATTAAGAATTGACGGTCAGCGAGACGACATTGCTAACGATCGGGGCGGCGGCGGCATTATTGACCGTGCAACGGAACTGCTGGCCGTTCTGCGCGCTCGAGGTTTTGGGGATGCTGTAAGAATTGGTGGCCGCTTTGGCGATGTCCGTCCAAGTGGTTCCACCATCGGTAGAAACCGCCCACTGGTAGGTCAGCTTAGCCGTACCTGTGGCCGTGATCGAGAATTTGGCTGGTTTACCCGAAGCCACAGTGACGCTGACGGGTTGCAGGGTAATGGCTGCCGGCACGATAATCTTGAGCGTTGCTTTCGCGGTGGCTGTGCCGAGGGCGTTAGTGGCGGTGACTGAATAAGTGTCGGCGGCGGTGGCTTGAACACTGGTGAGTGTGAGCGTGGCATTCGTCTCGCCATTCAAAGCCGTCTTACCTTTGAACCACTGGAAAGTTGGCGCAGGGAAACCCGAAACGGTGGCCGAAAACGTAGCGTCCTGACCTACCACTTCAACGAGGCTAGTGGGAGGAACGGTGATTTTTGCCGGCGAGCCGACAGTGAGCGATACGGCGTTGGAAGTGATATTTGAGACGGCGTTGTTGATGATGCAGCGGTATTGGTTGCTTGTCAGATTCTGCGTGGTATTCGCGATGGCAAGGGTGGCCAAAGTTGCGCCGGTGATGCCAGAAGGATTGTTGAAGACATTGGTCCAGTTGGCTCCCCCATTGGTAGAAATCTGCCACTGGTAGGTGAAGGGGCCGGTGCCGGCAGGAGTGACCGTGAATTTAGCCGTTTTACCTGTGAACAAAGCCTGGTTCGCGGGTTGTTTGCCGACGGTTACCGGTAAATCCACCGTCAAAGTCATGTTGTCACTGATGTTGCCAATGAGATTGGTGGCGACCACGGAATAATTGCCGCTTTGGCTGGTCTGGAGATTCGTCAAGGCGAGCGTGGCATGGGTTTGCCCGGCCAATTTGGCAGAGTTTTTAAACCATTGAAAGTTAAGCGGAGCACCACCGACGATGCCGGGGTCGAGGGTAATACTGCTGCCTTTAACTTTGGTGGTTTTGACCATCGGCGTACCGACGATGGGCCGACCCGCCTCAGTACTGGGTGTAAGTAAAAAGGCATGCGTCGTCTGAGACGGGGTGAAACACAGGCCGACAATTTGTCCGGCGTCATTGATGCCAAAAGCTTCAGAGAATTTGTAACCGCTGGCACCGGTAATGGTAAGTGAGTTTATATCGAGCATGGGGCCACCAGAGTACAGAAAAGCATGAGTCTCCACATTAGTGTCCGCTTCACCGACGACATCGCCGACGCCGTTAATCGCGTCAGCGCGGGAAGTGGAACCGCCCAAGGTGCCCAAGTCGGTCAATTGCCCGTTGTCATAGAGAAAAGCATGGTTGCCACTGAGGCCATTGGTAGAAGCCAACCCGGCGACTTGGTCCGAATCGTTGACGGCCCGGGCTTCGCTAAAGTTGCCGCCGTTGAGCAGCCCCAAATTGTGGGCCACGGTGTTGCTGCCAGTGACCAAAATCGCACGAGGCTGAAGATCGGAAGTGCCCGTGGGTACGGCAGAACCAACCATGTCGTTTTGGGAATTAATCGCGGTGGTGTTGGAGGTCTGGCCCGAGTTTGTAAAGTCGTGCATGGGCTTGAAGCCAGTGCCGTTAAAAACGCCGCCTTCCGTAACGACGTTTGCGCCGGTCAGAATTTGTTGCGTGCCCACCACGCGGCCGGCGTCATTGATGCCCTGGGCGATGCTGCTCAAGGTGCTGGTGCCATTGGAATTGCCAATCACCACGTTGGCGATGTTGCCATAGGCGGTGACTTTGTTATCACTAAAGACAACCGCCAGTTTGCCCAGTACATTGGGCACCGTAAAAGTGACCAGATAAGTTGAGTTTCCCGCCACCACACCATCAGCATTAATGGCACGCCCGATACTGCTATTGCCGCCTTTGACCACGCCCAGATCAGTCATGGTGCCATTATAATAGGTGAAAGCATGGGTAGCGCCACCGATCGTAGTCGAGCAACCGGTGATGACACCGAGTTGATTAATGGCGAGGGCCGCAGAAGACGTGCCGTTGGGCAGGGCGCCCAAGTCAGTCAGAACATAACTGCTGGCAGCAGCGTCGGGCGTAGCGGCAGTCCCGGATGGGGAAGGGTTATTTTCCGGATCACTTATTTCGGTATTGGCTGAGTACAGACGTGGGATTGCCACCAACGAGACGAGAATAAAACAAAGGGTGAAAATGAGGGTAAGTTTGCGAGAGGGTATGGGGTACATGGGTACCTACCAGCATCCACCGCATAACGGTTTCGCACATGGCATGGCTATCTATCAGGATGTCTAATTCAACCCCAGCTAAGAGTCGGGCATTAACCCATCTTAAGTAAAGGCTAAGCCTAATTATGCCGCTGCTGCACCCAGCCCCACTGTCAACGTCGCAGGATCGCTGGTGACGGGGGTAGCCGAAGGATTATTGATGATGCATCGGAATTGCTGGCCGTTCATAGGCACCGTGGTTTTGGGGATACTGAAGGTGGGTGTGGTTGCCTTGGCGATATCGGTCCAATGGGCACCGCCATCTGAGGAAATTTGCCATTGATAGGTCAACGGCGCAGTGCCGGTGGCTTTAATGGTAAAGCGCGCGGGCCGGCCAGAAACCACGGAAACACTGGCGGGCTGGGTGGTGATGGAGGGAAGCAGGATAACCTTGAGCGTAGCGCTGGCCGAGAGGGTTTTAAACGGGCTGGTGACCTTAACCGTATAAGTGCCAGCGTCGACAGCTTGGACGGACGCGAGCGAGAGGGTGGAATTGGTTTGGCCGGAGAGAACGGTGGTGCCTTTGAGCCACTGATAGGTGGGCGCGGGCGTGCCGGTGGCTGTAACCGAGAAATTGGCCGTGGTGTTTTGGACCGCAGTGAGATTAACCGGCTTTGCGGTAATCACTGGCGGGGCCCCGACGGTCAGCGTAGCGTTATTGGTAATTACGGGCGTGCGAATCGCATTGCTGACGAGGCAACGGAAGAGGTCACCACTCGAAGCGAGGGTCGCATTGCCGATGGTGAGGGTTTCGCTGCGATTGCCGGAGAAAACGTCCGTCGAATTCGCCGTAACGTTGGCCGTATTGGTGATGTTCGTCCAGGTACCGTTGGTGAAAATTTGCCAGCGAAAGTTAATGGGAGGGGTACCGCTGGGCGTAGCAGTGAACTTGGCCGTGGCGCCGACGAGGACTGCATCGCTGGCCGGCTGCCGGGCAACGCCAGCGGTAACGACGACGGAAACGTTGGAATGGGTTGTAGCCTCACCCACATAGTTCGAGACCGTAACCGAATAGTTGGCAGAATTAGCCACCTGCAAATTGTTCAAAACCAAGGTGGCATTATTCGCATGCAAAATCGGGTGCCCATCGCGGAACCATTGGATATGCAAGGGATTGCTGCCGCCGGAAATCAATGGCGTGGAGACGTTACCCACGGGAGGCGGCTCCAAGGTAAGATTGGAGCCGACCAAAAGCGCGATTCGCGGCGTGAGCGAATTAACGGTGGGCGGAGTGGCCTCGCTCGTCGGTGTAAGCAAGTAGGCATGGACGTTGCCGGAGGCAGGGAGGAACGTGCCGACGATTTGGCCCCCGTCATTGATGCCCGTAGCGGTTTGAATAGTGTCGTTGGCATTGAGGCCCGTGATGGTGATGTTGCTGGCGCCGGGATTGTTCAGGTCAATCATCGTTCCGTTCGAGTACAGGAACGGGTCAAAAGTTGCGTTGCTACTGGAAGTGAGCGCACTGATGCCGACGATATCACCAAGATTGTTCAAGGCATCGGGCTGGGTTTCATTACCACCGAGGGAGCCCAAATCCGTCGCCTTGCCGCCGGAGAAAAAGTAACCATGCTCCACGGTAATGTTGGACGTGGTGTTGGCGGTGGTGCTAAAGCCGACGACTTGGCCCAGAGAGTTAATAGCCGTGGCTTCGCTGCTGGTGCCGACAAAGAAGGGCCCCAAGTCGCGCAGGAAACCGGAAGTGAAAATGAAACCGTGCTTGGCGCCAGCCTTAGTGAAGCTCCAGCCAACTATTTGATCGGCGTCATTTATCCCCAACCCCTCCGAGCTGTTGCCGCCCAAGTCCTGGATGGCAACGAGCTTGGTTCCATTATACCAAAAAGCGACGCTGACATTGGCCGAGGCATCAATAAAACCCGTGGCATGGCCCTGCGTATTGATGCCGTTGGCGATGCTGTCCTTGGTCGTCGAGCCGGCGATGCCGACAAAATTGCCCGTGGCGCTGGTGGCGGCCAAAAAGACGGTGCTGGAAAAATTACCTGAGCCCGCGACAACGCCAGCCGAATTGATGGAGAACCCTTCCGACGCCAGGCCGGTGGTAACGACGCCAACATCGGTCATGCGGTTGTTAAAGTAAGAGAAGGCATGGTGGACCAAGGTTGTGGTGTTGCCGGTATTACCGGTACCGACTACGGTGACGTTCGCATCGGACCAACCAGTGACGTGGCCAGTGGGGCTGAGGCCGAAGGCCTCGGATTGGGCGGCAGAATTGCCGGAAAGAGTGCCCAAGTCCTTGAACACGTAGCTGGTTGCGGCCAGTGCCGGGGTGTTGTCACCGCCGCCCGCAGGCGGAGTACCGGTCGGGCCCGTATCAACGGCAAAGAGGGGGCTCACACACAGCAGCAGCGCCGCGAGCATCCGACCGGGAGTAATGATCAGCTTCCGCACAGGGGTAAAAGACATAGTAGAGAGTATAGTAGGTTCGGATAACCCCGGCAAAGGCAAAGTGTCGCTTATTTTGCGGGATAATTCTTGGATTCGCGGCGATAGATGCGGTCCAAGTGAGCCAGGAGGTCGCCGAGGGTACGACCGTCGGTCATTATATTAGTTCCGGCCCGGCTGTAGAAAGGCTCGCGTTCGGCCAGGAGTTCGCGGATGCGGGCCTCGGGGTCGGCGACGTTTAGCAAGGGGCGGCTGGGGTTGCCTTTGGTGCGCTGGAGGATGGTTTCGGGAGAAGCGATGAGGCAGACGAGGACGCCCCGCTCGCGCAGCAGGTCGATCATGCCCGGAATGGTCACCAAGCCGCCACCCAGGGAAATAATGCAGCCATGCGAGGGATGGCCACGCTCGATAAACTCGCGCTCCATACGGCGGAATTCCTCCTCGCCTTGCTCGGCGAAAATTTGGGCCACGGGTTTGCCGGCGCCACGGGCGATGACCTCATCCGAGTCCAGGAAACGCATGTGCTTCGCCTCCGCCAGTTTACGTCCAAGCGCAGACTTGCCGGTGCCCATGAAACCGGCGAGGTAGAGGTTGGGGAGAGGAGTGTTGTCAGGTGCGGACACTGCGGCGCAGCCTAGGCGGGCATTTCCACGGCTGCAAGCAGGGAGCTATGTGCGCTTGCCGTTTTGCCGTTTCTCAGCGATACTTTGGAAAATGAAGAATGACGTCGAGGAGGTGACCATCAAAGGCGTGATGCCCACGTCCAATGGCTGTGCTGTGTTCCTCGGGGCGAAGCAGAAGACTTTTGTCATCTACGTGGACCAATCCATCGGCAACGCGATCCAGATGACGATCCACGATGTGAAGAAGGACCGGCCCCTGACGCACGACCTGATTGGGCATATTTTTGCGGGGCTGGGCGTGGTGGTGGAGCGCGTTATCATCAACGACGTGGATTCGGGGACATTTTTTGCGCGCATCATTTTACAGATGCAGAACGAACTCGGAAAAAAAGTCATCGAAGTGGATGCGCGGCCCAGCGACTCGATGGTGCTGGCGCTGCAGGCGAAGAAGCCGATTTTTGCCGCGCGCAAAGTTTTGGATAATGTCGAGGATATGACGGAGATCCTCGAACGCATTTTGAAGCAGCAGAACTAGATGTCCACCGCCGCATCATCGGCCTTGCAGAAACTGCCGGGCACACTGGAGCCCGGACCCGTGACGGCGCTGGCGCCGATGCAGGATGTCACCACCCTGCCCTTCATGCGCGCGGTAGCGAAGCGCGGCGGGCCGGACTGGTTTTTTACGGAATATTTTCGGGTGCACGAGTCGTCGAGGCTGGAGCCGCATATTCTGTCGAGTGTGACGGAGAACGACACGGGCCGCCCGGTATTTGCGCAGTTGATTGGCGAGAGTTTGACGGATTTGGCGCGGACGGCGCGGGAGTTAGTGAAGCACCCGGTGGCGGGCGTGGATTTAAACCTCGGCTGCCCGGCGCCGAAAGTTTACCGGAAAAATGTTGGAGGAGGATTGTTGCGCGATCCGGCAAAGGTGGATGAGATTTTGGCTGTTCTGCGCGCGGAATGCCCGGGAAGATTTACGGTGAAGATGCGGATTGGATTTGAGACGACAGACTTTTTCGACCAACTGCTCGAGAGCGTGAACCGGCATAATGTGGATTTGCTGAGCGTGCATGGGCGCACGGTGAAGGAGATGTACAAGGCCGAAGTGCACTACGACTGGATTGCCCATGCGGTGAAGCGCGTGCGCTGCCCGGTGCTGGCAAATGGGAATGTGACCTCTGCGGCGAAGGCCAAGTGGGTGCTGGCGGAAACGGGCGCGGCGGGCGTGATGATCGGGCGCTCGGCCATTCGCAACCCGTGGATTTTTAGGCAGATTCGTGACGCCGTGGCGGGAAGAAAAATTCTTCAACCAACGCTCGGTGATGTGCGCGAGTATATTGATGATTTACGGAT
>Ga0206895_1231_pt1 | contig 13358 bp, 12 predicted proteins | sample Alteio_BWOrgHeat_51_FD_152967 | JGI IMG/M metagenome (GOLD analysis project Ga0206895, IMG submission 152967) | Enriched cells from forest soil in Barre Woods Harvard Forest LTER site, Petersham, Massachusetts, United States -... | ecosystem: Environmental > Terrestrial > Soil > Temperate forest >...
TCTGTGGTGCAGGTTAGAGAAATTGCCACAGAATTTATGCATTTGGCAAAAGGACAGGGGATCACGACTTTTTTAATCGGGCATGTAACAAAATCAGGCGAATTAGCAGGCCCGCGCGTATTAGAGCACTTGGTAGATACGGTGCTCGATTTTGAAGGGGATCGGCAGCATGGTTTTCGGTTGCTTCGTTCAATGAAAAATCGTTTTGGGGCGACTGATGAGATTGCCATTTTTCAAATGAAAGAAGATGGCCTTACGGAAGTGGCAAATCCCTCGCAGGTGTTTTTACAAGAAAGAATGAAAGAGATCCCAGGATCAGCGATTGTACCCGGGTTAGAAGGAGCTCGTTCTTTTTTACTTGAGATTCAAGCTCTTGTAACGGCGACTTCTTTTCCAAATCCAAGCCGCAGGTCTACAGGGCTAGATCAAAATCGCTTGAGCCTTTTGCTTGCCGTATTGGAAAAACGGGTGGGCTATCAATTGCATCATTGCGATGTGTTTGTGGCTTTGGCCGGAGGCTTGAAAATTGTGGAACCAGCGATCGATTTGGGGATTTTACTGGCGATTTCTTCTTCTTTTACGAATCGACCTATCCCTTCCGATGTCATTGTATTGGGCGAGGTTGGACTTGGTGGAGAGGTCAGGGGAGTCAGCCGTATCGAAACGCGTCTAAAAGAGGCGATACACATGGGATTTGCCAAATGTGTGCTTCCTCAAAAAAATTTAAAAGGTATTTCTTCTGCAATCCAAGAAAAAATCCAATTGATTGGTGTTGAACTTGTCGATCAGGCGATTGAGAAAATTTTGGGATGAACATCCTTTGCGGAGCCAGATCTTCTTTATTATCGCGCGCGCAAGTAAAAGAAGTGCAAGCCGCATTACTGCCTTTTTCCCTTTCCTTGCACATGGTTTGGGTGGAAACACTAGGCGATCGAGACCGAAAAACCTCTCTTCGAGCATTAGATAAAACCGATTTTTTTACAAGAGAGCTCGATCAGCTCCTTTTGTCGGGCGCTATTCGGATGGCTGTTCATTCGGCTAAAGATCTCCCCGATCCGATCCCTGTAGGATTAGCCGTTGCCGCTGTGACAAAAGGGATCGATCCTCGCGATAGCCTTGTTTTCTCTAAGTGCATGCCAAGTTTTCCACGCATCGCTACTTCTTCGGTTCGTCGAGAGGAAAGCGTTCTTTCCCTTTATCCTCATGCTTTGTTTATCGATTTGCGTGGGATGATTCATGAACGATTGCAAATTCTCGTGCAAGGAGGAGCCGATGGGGTTGTCATTGCAGAAGCTGCTTTAATTCGATTGGAATTAACCCATTTGCCCCGTGTGTTTTTACCGGGCTCTACTCCGGCCGGGCAAGGAAGGCTTGCTATTTTAATTCGAGAAGATGATGAAGAGATGCGTCAGCTAATGGAACCATTTCATGATCCTTTACCTTGGAATTGATCCCAGCCGTTGGAAAACAAAAAAAAATCTTCTTCATTATCCAGTGATTAAAACGGAACTGATTGCAGAGCCCGATTGGATAGATTGGCCTTTTTTCACGCACCTGCTGTTTACTTCCAGAAGCGCAGTGCTTCATTGGAAGCGCTTTGAAGAAAAAAAAATCATCGCTATCGGAACTGCTACAGCTGCCCTCTTGCGCAATTACGGATGTCATCCTCTAGTGGCTTCGGAGTCAACACAGGAAGGTGTCATTGAACTTTTAAAACGTCTCGATTTGTCCAATGCATATCTTGCTTGGCCCCGTTCAGAGAGGGCTAGAAATATATTGGTGCCCTTCTTGAGCTCTTTAGCGCCGCCCTTTCGATTCGTAGCGCTTGATTTGTACAAGACGGTTTTCCAACGGTTAGAGCCTGTCCCCTCTTTGGAAGAAATAGAAGAGATTGTATTCACCAGTCCTTCAACAGTGGAAGGGTTTTTACAGATTTATGGGCAGATCCCACAGAATAAAAAAATTACAGCAATTGGACCTGTGACGCAAGACGCTTTATTGCGATATAAAAGGGATCTTTTTTGAGAGTTGGCTCTGCCGGCCAAAGGACTTCGTCCTCTGGGCACCTGGTTTTTTTAGATGCGATCAGGTATATATTGAGAGAAGTGGTGTTTAGGTAAGATCATCCACTTTTACTATACATAACAAAAAAGGAAGTGTTTTAGATGAGTCAAAATCCCCAAACTAGCTATCAGCTGCCAGATTTACCTTATGATTTTGGTGCCTTGGAACCTGTGATTTCTGCTGAAATCATGGAGCTCCATTACACAAAACATCATAAAGGGTATGTGACTAATTTAAATGCCGCTTTAGAAAAATACCATGAAGCGGAAAGTAAAAATGACCTTGCAGCAATGGTCGCTTTACAATCAGCGATCAAATTTAATGGCGGCGGACACATCAATCATACTATTTTTTGGACGATTTTAGCGCCCGTTTCAAAAGGCTTGAACGGCGGGCCAAAAGGCGCTTTGGCACAAATGATCGATCGGGATTTTGACTCTTTTGAACATTTTAAAGAAAAATTTAATGCAGCAACTATTGGCATTCAAGGTTCTGGTTGGGGTTGGCTCGGCTATAATAAAAATTTAAAAAAGCTGGAAATCGCCGCTTGCGCCAACCAAGATCCTTTGAGCACGCAAGGCCTTGTTCCAGTTTTTGGAATGGACGTTTGGGAACATGCTTACTATCTTCAATATAAGAATGTTAGAGCAGATTATGTAAAAGCGCTCTGGCAAATTTTAAATTGGAAGCATATCGAAGAAAGGTTTGTCAAGGCGACTCTGTAAAAATTTATTTAATTGAGGATCTTTGGGTGGGGTGGTATAATCCGTGCAATTAAAGTAGGTTGATCTTTATATATGGGACTGTTTTCTCGAAATAAGCCGAAAATTAAGGTTCAGACCACAAAAAAAGATGGTTTTAGCGGGTGGGTTAAATGCTCCGGCTGTTCAGAGTTGATTCACGCCAAAGAGTTGGAACAGAATTTGAGCTGCTGTCCCAAGTGCAATTACCATTATCGGCTAACTTTGCAGCAACGGATTGCATTGCTTACCGATGAGGGGACTTTTGTTGAATTGTTTACCCACATCAAGCCGGTAGATGCACTTGAATTTGTTGATACGGAACCTTATCACCGCCGTTTAGAGGAAGCTATTAAAAAGACAGGCCGCGACGAGGCTGTTAGCGTTGGAACTGCTTTTTTGCACGCAAGAGAGATCGCTTTAGGGGTATTAGATTTTGCGTTTATGGGTGGATCCATGGGATCTGTCGTAGGGGAAAGGCTGACTTGCTTGATCGAATTGGCGATTGAAAAAAAACTGCCTTTGGTGATTGTTTCTTCTTCTGGCGGAGCCCGTATGCAAGAATCAATTCTTTCTTTAATGCAGATGGCAAAAACTTCGGCAGCTTTGGCCAAACTCAGCGAACAAAAACTTCCTTATCTTTCCGTGTTAACCAATCCTACAACCGGAGGAGTTACTGCCTCTTTTGCTACTTTGGGGGATGTGATTGTAGCGGAACCGGATGCGCTGATTGCCTTTGCGGGTCCTCGCGTAGTAGAACAGACGATTGGTCAAAAATTGCCGCCTCGCGCGCAAAAATCAGAGTTTTTATTAGAAAAGGGAATGCTTGATTGTATTGTCAAACGGGCCGAACTAAAAGAACGCATTTCTTTTTTTGTTGAATTTTTCACTGGAAATCATCGCGTTTTTGATTCTCAAATAGCTGATGAGCTTGCTAAAAAAATGCCTCACCGTTTAAAAGAACTTCTGAAAATAGCGGAAAAGATCCATGCATAAAATTCCAATTCCTATCCAAGAGATGTTAGATGAGGATTTGATCCCTTCTTACGCAACCGCCTTTGCTTCCGGCGCAGATTTAAAGGCAAATATTCAAGAACCTGTGGTTTTGGATCCAGGATGTTCTGTATTGATTCCTACAGGAATCAAAGTAGAAATTCCTTCAGGGTATGAAATTCAAGTGCGTCCTCGAAGCGGATTGGCGTTGAAAAATCAGATTACGGTGTTGAATACACCTGGTACGATCGATGCAGATTATCGAGGGGAAATTTGTGTGATTTTAATCAATCATGGGCGGGTTTCTTTTACTATTACACCGAAAATGCGGATTGCTCAAATTGTGCTTGCCCCTGTCTGTCAGGCGGATTTTATCATGCATAAAACGTTGACTTCAACACTACGCGGCGAGGGTAGTTTTGGCCATACTGGCACGAATTAATCCTTTTGTAGAATTTTTAAAACCTTTTAAAAAAAAGGTTCCCATGAGAATTGTTGATTATTTAAATCCCAGTCTCGTCGCGTTTCTCGACGTCTCTACACAAGATGAAGCGATTGACGCGCTGATCGATCGATTAGAAGGAAAATTGGATGATACGGAATCATTTCGACAAGCAATTTTTCAAAGAGAGAGGCTTGTTTCAACAGGTATTGGGATGGGAGTTGCTATTCCTCATGCCAAAATGAAAAATTTTACTGATTTTTTTATTGTCGTGGGCATTCAACGAAAAAAAGGGCTAGATTGGAATGGGCTTGATAAAATTCCTGTAAAACTTATCTTTATGATCGGAGGCCCGGAAGATAGGCAGACAGAATATCTACAAATTTTATCTTTGCTGACCGCAGCGATCAAAGATGCCGAGTTACGCAAAGAGCTTCTAAAAGCGGCTTCTTCTGAAGAAGTTGTGGCTCTTTTTACTGATTTTTCTCATCGCATTGCAAAATCTCATCAGATTTGATCGATTCATTGTTTGTGTATATTTCTCCGTTTTGTTACTTTGTGGATTTTGTACCAGATGATGGTACTTTGTTTGGGAATAATGTATTGGGTAGGTTTAGCGGATGGATTTAAAATTAAAAGATGTAGCTGAACTCTTGAATGTGTCTGAACCTACGATTCGGAGGTGGATTTCAGATAGTAAAATTCCTTATTATCGATTAAATCAACAGTTTCGTTTTAGTAGAAATGAAATCGAGAGCTGGGTGCTTAGTTGCAAGCAAGAAGGAGAATTTCCTCTTTTTGATGAAGAGAGAAATGTCGAAGAGCCAGCTAAGGAAAGGCTCGGAACACAACAGTTTGGGCTGTATCGGGCGATCCATAAGGGGGGCGTTTATAATCAGGTCCCTGGTGAAACCAAGGAAGAGGTGATCCGCGCTGCCATGAAACTCATTGCCCGAGATATTGGCTTGGATGCCGATGTAATCACTGAGCTGCTGCTTGACCGAGAGAAGCTTATGCCTACTTCTTTATCTAATGGAGTGGGAGTGCCTCATACTCGAGATTTTCTTTTACAAGAATCTTATGACGTCGTTGCCCTTGTGTTCCCGCAAAAGCCGATCCAATATGGCGCGTTAGATAATCTTCCTGTGCATACGCTCTTTTTTCTTTTCGCCTGCGATGATAAGAGGCATTTACATCTTCTCGCAAAATTAGCTCATCTTAGCAGCAAGCCAAAAAATTTGGAATTTATGCGGCGCCATCCGACAAAAGTGCAAATTTTAGAGTCGATCAAAAATTGGGAAGGGAGTGTACGCCCGTCCGGATCCAAAGACCTTGTTTTATGTTAAAACCTGTTTATACCGCTTGTGATATAAGAATTGGCTTTCAAGCGGTATAAAATCTAAGCAGGTTTTTTAAGAGATTTTTTTTTGTTTTTTTCTTGATAAAAAATTTAAAATTCTTATGATCCAAATAGCTCAAGACAGAGGTTTTATCAGAAAAAATAGATTTTTTTCTAGATAGCTGGAAAAAATCGGTCTAATGCGCAGTATTAATTCGCAGTTTTCTGAAAAACATGTACCATTGAGCTGTTTGATAGAAAATGTTCGTAACCCTATTTATTTAGAGAAATTTTATGACAAAAGAAGTAGTAAAACACCGAAAAGATGAGAAAAAAAAACCTACTCTGACACCGAAAGAGCGCAAGGTAAAAAAACAGGAAAAAAAAGCAGGCAAAGGTTCTAAACCTTAAGCAATGCTGCTTAAGAAATCAAGCGTTGGTTGCAAAAAAATTTTTAGTGACCGCGTGCTGCATCAGTGTTAACTGTGCAGCTTGTCAGCGTTAGGTCTCGTAATGAGGGGATCGAAAGATCCCCAATTTTTTAACTATTTAGCAAAGGTTTCGCACTGTGAATAAAATAAGTAAATTTTTATTTGGAATAATTTTGTTGTGCGGTCCGGTTGTTTTGAGAGCTAACAACGAAATGATTGTAACAGGTACTTTGGTTCATATTGTCTCTTCTTTTCCAGAAGTAAATTATTTGACCACTTACGCTCCTTCCGGAGAAATGGTCTGGGAAATCCCCTTCAGTGCACAAATTGCCTCTTGGGATTTAAAAGATAATGCAGTTTTTGTTTTTTCCAAAACAAAAGATGGATCCATTTGTTTTTTAACTTGCATAGAAGCTTCTACTGGCAAAATTTTATGGGAAAAAAATATTTATGCTCCCATTAGATTGTCTGATCAGGATGGTCCCTTATCGAATAGAACGGAATAATAAAAAAACAGGGCTTCGCCCCTTGATTTTTTATGAATTATTTATTATTTGGAATCTTTTGTTTTATGTTTGCAACTCCTCTTTTTTCTTCTATAGAACAAAAATCAGAGGAGAAACCTTTTTTCCAGGCAGCTCTCGACCATCCTTATCATGTATCTATAGGAGCTGTTCTGTTTGATCGAGAAGGTCGGATCGCTTGTCATCATTTCAAGGAAGTCTTTGGACATCAAAATATTTATATTCTTATGCGGGAAAGCATGGAAAATGAAGAGACACCGCTTATGGCTTTGCATCGCGGCTTAAAAGAGGAATTTGGAGCCACTGCACAGCCTTTGTGCTTTTTAGGATGTTTATCTGGTTCGCTTCCTGATTGCGGTTTTTCTTTTGAAAAAACAACACTTTATATTGCTTGCCAATTGATTGAATGGAAGCTTGAAGATCGAGATCCTGAAGATCCTGAAGCCTCCAGCATCATTGAATGGATTGAACCGAATCATTTAATTGCTTTGATGTCCAGCCAAGGGCTTCGCTTCCCCCAACGAGTCGATGCGGATGAGTCAGAAATTATCAGGCGAGCTATTCAAAGTCGAGCATTGAAAAAGGCTTCTTCCGGTCTTAAAAAAAATGTTTCAGGCTTAATTCCTTGAATTGATGGCCGGAAATATTCCGTTCTATTAACACTTTTAAGATAATCCTGCCAATGATTTAATTTATATAAATGTTGTCTCTTAATATTTTAAATGTAAATTTAACTTATATTAAAAAATTATATTTAATTGACGTGTAATTTATTCGAGTTTATTATAATCGAAAAAAGAGGTTTTATGTCAGTTACATTTGATTATTCAAGTTTTTATGAAAATTCAAATCAACGGATACAGAAAAAAAATAAGGCAGCTTGGTTTGGACTGGATACAGAAAAAACTTCAGTGTTTGCCTCTGCTTTTTTTAAATTTTTAGCTGTAGCTCAAGTTTTTTTAACTACTGCTATTCCTCTTTTAGGCGCTTTTGGGGTGCTTACTTCACCTATCACATGGATTGTTGCTGGCAGCGCTTTAGTGATTGGCTTAACTATTGCTGGCGGCGTTTATTATTATCATCGAAGAAATAAAGAAAAAAATTACGACGATACTGAGATTTTGGAAAAAATGCAGGAAAAGGCGGCGCATGCAAAATTCTATAAGTTATATCACAAGCATGGTCCGGAAAATTTAGTGAAACATATTTTTAATTCGGAAATTCCAGAATTATCTATCCATGCTTTACGAAAAAAATTTAAAGAAGAGGTGTTTGGAGAATTTATTTTAAACAGAAATGAGCCTGCTGATTTTGAACATCTCTATCGCACGTACGACTTGGATTGTTTAGCTCAGCTTCAGATTGCGCCTCCAAAATTTGTGGCCTATATTAAAAAATTACAAAAAGAGATGGATCAGGTTTGGCATCGGTCTTGCCAAGAAAAAAAAGCCTTAAGTAGCACCTATCATCTTCGTGTGGAAAATATTAGAAATAATATGCAAAAAATTGAATATTCTATGCTTGATACCTATAGAATGATTTCCTCTCAAGATTTTATGAAACAAATGGCTCTGATTCCGGTAGCTACAGCAGTCAGTAGCTGCATAGATTATGGGATTTCTCATACGTCTATTCCTTTGATGCAACAGCAAAAATATGAAGAGGGGATGAGCTCTTTGAACCTCTGGTACAATCAAGCTTGTCAAAAAATCCAAAAACAATATCGCTCAAAGTACCAAAGTTTTTTCCCACGCTACTTTTTCGAAGAGGAAAAAGAAATTTTGATTCCAGCGGAACCTGTATTAGATAAAAATCTCTCTGCAAGCTGCTGATCCCTGACTCAAAAAGCAACCTATGGGACGGGCTGTCCCAATAAGGCTGTTTCTTGAATTACGAACAGTGTAGTTCTTCAGGTTTAGCTTTTGTGTCTTCGTCGAAATATTCGTGTAGAAATTTGATTGCAACGTCTTGGGTCGCTTTGGTCCAAGGAGACCAATGTGTTGCAGGTTTGTTTGTTTTGGCGGCTTCATCCCACGTGTCAGGTAAGACATGCCATGTTTTATTGCCTAAGGGAAAACGGTCGTATAATTCTTTAGTTAGATTTCTGTTATTGCAATGCATGAGCTGATCTTTCCCAGAGGGGGGAGAGGTGAATAAGACTTTGCCGGCAAATTTTGTCACTTTTTCAGCCGCCTTTAGGTTGTACTCTGCTCGGATTTTATTTCTAAAAAGGGGCAGTTTGGCGATGCTCATATAGTTTTCCACCGCTTCATTAGAGTCCCCAAATCCCCGATCCAAAATCATCGCGATAGGAGGGTTTTCAGGCTGTTTTTCGGCAATTTCTGCCCCCCCGGCTGCGGCAGCGTGAGCCCCGATGCAATAGCCGTGAACTGCTAACTTAATTCCCTGAGGATTGTTGGCTCGAAGCTTTTCTATAAGAGCTATAAAATCGTTTTTCATGGAAATCGAATTGGTCTTAGATGGATTGAACAATACGACATCCCAGCCTTCTTGCAGCATATATTCATATTGCTTTGGATGGCAGTTTTGATAGTGTCTTGCCAAAATAAAAATAACTGTTTTTTTCTCCGGATTTGGCTTTTGAGCAGGTATGTGCATTGCATCAAGAAAAGTATTATTATTGGAAATGACATTCTCAATAGGAACAGCCCCTCGTTCGATCATTTCTTGTCGGCGGGCTTTTAATTGGTCTTTAGACAGGAAGAAATATTTTAAAATAGATTCTTGCTTGATATGCGTGCGGATAAAAGCGGAAAAAAAACCAAACTGGACTAAGTGATGAGGAAACCATTCCAAACAGATGGTTTTAAGAACTAAAATGGGAAAAAGGGCGAGTTTTGCCACAAAAACAAGAATTTTTTTAGCGGTTGATAGACATTTTTTCCAACGAGAAGGTGCTACAGTAACTAGAGAAGGTTTTTTCGCGGCAAAAGCTTCTGTTAATAGGTTTTGGGTAATAAGCTGAATGTTCTTGGCAAACTGAAATTGCTCGGGCCGAGCTGCCTGGAATGCGCCAAGCGCGCGAAGTTGGGCGTCATGCGCGTCAGGATCAAGCATTTTTTGTAGTTTAACTGGGATTTCATTATAGGTAGAAATGCGCTCGCCCAAACCGTATTGGCGAATAAGACTGTTGTTCAACTGCTCTGAAGAAGATTGCTTGGTAGTATCGTCAAACAGAATGGGGATATTTTTAAAAATTGCTTGATTGAAGATAGGCGATTTGGCTTTTGCCCAAACACAATAGGCAATCGTCATGTATTCCTGGATGCTGGACCCCTCTGCTAAAGAAAAAGTCATCTCTAATTCAGGATGAACGAAGTGGCCGTTTTCATTTTGGAAAAATCCGGTTTCTATCAACAGTTCTTTTGAAGATTTCATGGAATCTTGATGATTGCAAAAGATGGCATAATGAGCGGGTTTCAGGGTATGCCGGTTTTTTAAAATATGATTGAGACAGCTCAAAGAATGTTTTGGATTTTGAGGCTCATCCAACATGCAAAGAACTATTTTTTTATCTTCCTGAAGATGGAGTTTTTCACGAATGTCCATTTTTTCTTTGAAAGAAAAAGTTTTTTCGGATGAGGTCTCCCAACAGCCAACTGCTTGGATACGCATCCTATCGACTTGGCGATGGATTCGGTTAGTGACTTCTATGCAGGAATAGGCAGGAGCGTAGCAATAAGGAGAAAGGCGGGAGGAAACTGCGGGCCAATGATTAGAATAAAGAGAGCTGTCATGGTCGGAAGGAAGGATGAGCACAGGAATTTGATCTGTAGAGGCGGCTTCCAGAAGAGGACCGTTGATCAATGGAGCTGTAGAAATAATGAGGTCCGGTTTTTCTTCTTCTATGAAATGGCGTAATTTTTTTTTGACTGAGCTAGCATTTAAAGCCAGCATTTGAAGGCCTATCGCAGAGATAATAGACAGAAATAAAGAGGCGCCTTTTTCTGCCATTTTCTGATAAAAAGAAATGCCGTGATCATTTAAAACTCGGTCGGCTAATCCTGTTTTTCCAGGTTCTTTCCGATCGCTTAAAAAAATAGCATGAGGAAATTGATTTTGAACAGCTGACTGCACAGCTTGTCTCAGAGCCTCCTCATTCTGATTGGATTCAGAGGTCAAGATAGCCACGCGAGGCTGGGAAAGAGAGGAAATAGGCGAAATTAAGGTGTTCATTGCGTAGTATTTTAAGCTCAGAGACTGATTGAATGCAAGATTTATTCTGTCAAAATAAGTTAAGATTGGTTGTAATCTGGATGTTTATTTTCAAAAGAAAATAATAAAATTTTTACCAGTTAAGGTCGATGCGAATTTCACCCCGTTCATCGAAAAAAGGAGTGCGATCTGTGGGAGCCATTTCGGCTGTATAGCTTCCCTGTAGGGAAAAACAGCGATAGGTCAAAGAAAGGCCGAATTTTAAGGTGAAGAGTTGCCAGGTATGATCCCAGCCTGTTGTTCGAAAAAGAATGTCGTCTCCTTCAAAGCTCGCTTGATAGCGAGGTCTTGTCAAAGGACATTCCATGGCCCAGCCTAAGCCGAAAAGAGGTGAGATGCACATGGTATTGTATTTGTTCACATCTTGCACCTGCACAGCAAATCCCGCCTCTGTACGCAACGTCATGCCTGTGTGGGGATTGACACGGAGATTGAGCCCGGGGGCTCCATGCTCTTTGGCTCTTCCTTCTTTTAAATAAAGGAGGTCGACATTGAGGTAAGGAAAAGCAAAGCACATGGAAGGGCCGAAAAAAATAGCAGTAGCGAGTTGCCCCATGATTTCTAGGTTATCGCGGCTTGCTTTGGCGTGCTCATCGATCGTTGAAAAAGCGATATGTCGCGAGGAATGACAGTGATCCAATCCGCCAATAAGGGAAAGTCCTAGATAAAAATTATCATTGGCATAATCTGAGTAAAAGGCGGCGTAAGTTCCATGGATGGTTCCTGATCCATGTCCATCATCCCAATACATGTCGGTGTCGTTCCAGGCGCCTCCAATTCCGATAACCCATCCATAGGCAGCTTCAATATCAATTCCTCCGGCAATTCCTTGCGAGTGGGCATGAAATCCAAATTCTTCTCCTAAATTTTTTTCTTGTAACCAATTTCCATAAGGTTCTGCCCAAATACGGCGAGATCCTGAACAACTACAGTAGGGGACAGGCTTTCGATGAAAAAGCGACAGCAGCTGGCCGCCAAGAGCTGCTTGAATTTCAGCAAATGCACTGAATGGAGCCGGATGCATTTGATCCAAAGCTGCATTGATAGCCGCATCAGATAATCCTTTTAATGAATTGATTGCATTGACGAGATTTGGATCAATATTTATTCCTTCTACTGCAACGATTGCATTGAGGTTATTTCCTACGCTTTGAGTATTTTTATTGCTATAGGGGAAATTAAAAAAAGGCTCTTTGGACTGTGCGAGAAGTTGAACGGTTGTGTTTCCAACATAATTTACTTGCACCGTGAAATTTGGCGGAGGAATTACATTTGCAAACTGAGTGGAATTTAGGCTGGCGGAGCTCAAAATGGTATAAGAGCTCGTTAAGCCATAAAACCCAGATTCAGGAAGGATGGTAAGCGCTCCGCCTAAATTAGCGGTGCCGGACACAGTGATCAGGCTTGCTTGAAGCGGAGAAATTTCAATAGAGATATTAGAGGTTGAAGGGTCTAGCGTTAAATCTCCTAAAATGATGAATGTGCCAATGCTGTTGCCGGGTTTGATGGTTCCATGGTTATACACGGTGGGGGAGATGGCTGAGGGGCCTGCTGTCCCCGTTCCGCTTAAAATAGCCCCGACTCCTATAACAGTCTGGCCTCCAAGCGAACCGTTGATATTTAACTCGTGTGATGTCACATTTGTTACCCCTGCAAAAAGAGGGCTATTGCCTGTTAACTGCAGTTTGCCGCCACTGACTAATTGTATATTGCCATTGCCTTTTAACTGCCCGCTATACGTGCCCTCGAAGGTTTGATTAAACTGTAAAATGGCGGGGGAGTTGACTGTGATATTTCCTTGAAGGCTTGTCGTATTTCCTACCAAAGTTCCGTCAGTGACAGTGGTGCCGCCGCTATAAGAATTGGCGCCTCCCAATGTGAATTTACCATCTCCGGTTTTTACTAATGAGCTTAGCCCGCTGATGATCCCATTGATAGTAAGATCGTTTCCTGTATCTATTGTCGCCGAGCCGCCGAGAAGAGAAAAAGGTTGAGATAAAATGATAGGGGGCTGAGCTAATAATGTTTGCAATGTGGTTGCATCAGCCATGTTGACAGTGCTATTTATATTGCCTAGCGATTGGGCTCCATAAATTTGCAGAGTGCCTAAGCTAATTGCTGTTACGCCCGAATAAGTATTGCCAGTTCCCGCAAGAGCCAAGGTTCCGGTTCCTTGCTTTGTGAGAGATCCTGAGCCGCCAATGACGCCGTCAAATGTCGCTGTCGTACCTGTATTTGTGTTGATAACAGCAGTAGCAGTTAAGGTAACGGAGCGAGAAGAGGTTAGGGTTGCAGTCGTTTGGAGCGTTCCATTGGATAGAATAATCGGATTGGTTGGATCGCCGAGGTTCGCGTCACTAGAAATGCTGAGAGTTCCTGAGTTAACCGTTATTTTAGGGGTAAAGGTATTGGTTCCTTCCAGGGTTAAAACCCCGGTACCGTTCATGGTGACTCCTCCGGCGAGATTAGGGGTTTGATCGCTTTCGATGTTGGAGGAGATGGTTAGGGGGGTTGTATTTTGAAAAGTAACTTGAGATCCTGATCGCATGAAAATTTCAGGGCCATATCCATTTCCGTTTCCTCCGCTGC
>Ga0206895_1232_pt1 | contig 13354 bp, 12 predicted proteins | sample Alteio_BWOrgHeat_51_FD_152967 | JGI IMG/M metagenome (GOLD analysis project Ga0206895, IMG submission 152967) | Enriched cells from forest soil in Barre Woods Harvard Forest LTER site, Petersham, Massachusetts, United States -... | ecosystem: Environmental > Terrestrial > Soil > Temperate forest >...
TGGTGGAATCGAATATCATCACCGACCTCAATGACGACTGCGCCTTGAAAGATGTCAGCTGGATCAAGCCGGGGAAATCAGACTTTCACTGGTGGAACGGGGATGTGGTGGCTGACACGGGTTTTCAGCCCGGCATCAACTTCGAGACGAACCAGTACTATATCGATTTCTGTGCGAGGAATGGGATCGACTATCATTCGGTTATCGGATATGGTGGGATCGCGTGGTACACCAATGATGGGGTCAGCTATGATGCGGGGCCGCACGCGGATCCCTCCCGGCCGATACCCGGGCTTGATATGAAGCGGATCTGCGACTATGCAAGGAGCAAAGGTGTCGGGATCCGGGTATGGGTGCATTGGCGGGCGTTATGGCCGCGGGTTGACAGTGTCTTTGCGCAATTCGAGCGCTGGGGTATCAGGGGCATGATGGTGGACTTTCTGAACCGGGATGACCAGGAGATGGTGAATATCCAGACGGCCATTCTGCAAAAGGCGGCGGCCCATCATCTGCACATCCAGTTTCATGGGGCTTATAAGCCCACTGGGCTGAGCCGCACCTATCCGAATGAATTTACGCGCGAGGGCACGTTGAACTATGAAAATGACAAATGGGGGGTGCCGATCACGCCGGATGATGATCTCAACGTGGTCTTTACGCGGCTGCTGGCGGGTCCGACGGACTATCATCTTGGTGGGTTCCGGGCGGTAACGCCTGCGGGTTATCTAGCCCATTTTGTCCGGCCTTTTGTATTGGGGACGCGCTGCCATATGCTGGCGATGTATGTTGTGCTGGAGAGCTATCTGGGGATGGTGTGTGATGATCCCACGGCGTATGAGGGCCAGGAGGGGTTCGATTTTTTGCGGGCGGTTCCGACCACATGGGATGAGACGCGGGTGCCGGTGGCGATCCCGGGGGAGCGGGTGACGGTGGCGCGGCGAAAAGGGGAGGAATGGTGGGTGGGGACGATAAATAGTTCGGTGGTGAGAGAAGGAGGGAAGGTGGATAGCGGGGCCTGGAGGGAGGTGGAATTGCGGCTGGACTGGCTGCAGCCGGGGGTTTATGAGGCCAGCATGTACAGTGATGCGGCGGATGCGGGTGTGAATCCGAATCATTTGGTACAGGAAGTCCGCAAAGTCCGATCGGGGGATTCGGTCGTGCTTCGTTTGGCGCCGGGAGGCGGTCAGGTTATGCGGTTGCGGAAACTACTTAATTTTTGATTGGATGACAATATTGTGAGCAATTTGGCGTGAAATTGGATGTAAGAACCGTCTCTGATCATGAAGAAGCTGAAGAATCCAATACTCGCGTTAGCCCTCCTACTTTGTGTCGGTCTGTCTGCTCATGCTGCGACCTACTATGTCTCCTCTGCTACCGGAAATGATTCTTATAGCCCAACGCAGGCGCAGAGCCAGGCGACGCCGTGGCGGTCGATGGGCAAGGTGAACAGTTTCTGGGGCAGCCTCAATCCGGGTGATACGGTGAAATTGCAATGTGGGAGTGTGTTTACGAGCGGGTTGAATGTCTGGAAATCGGGAGCTGTGGGGAAACCGATCGTTCTGACGAGTTATGGATCGGGGAATGCGCCCCTTGTCTCGGGGTTTACTTCGCTGACCGGATGGGCCGGAGGTAGCGGCAATATATGGCAGATGACCTGTTCGAACTGTGGGTTGAGTGCGAATATTGCGATGGTCGGCGACAGTTCGCAGCCGATGGGGCGCTGGCCAAATTCCTGGTCGAATTCAGACGCGGGGTATGCGCAGATCCAGGCGTATAACGGCACGGTAAGTATCACAGACAGTCATATCGGGTCATCGGGGAAGAACTGGACGGGGTCAAAGATTGTGATCCGAAAGAACCGCTGGGTAATCGAGAATGATACGATCGTTTCGCAGAGTGGCAATACCATTACGTACAAAACCGGCAGCACTTTTCTTCCCGCCAACAAATTCGGTTATTTTATTCAAGGCAATGCGTACACGCTGGATCAACCTGGCGAATGGTATTATAACCCGGCTAACAAGGTAGTTCAGGTCTATTCCGTCGGGAACCCGTCATCGATGAATATGCAGATTGCGAGGATCGATACGCTGTTACAATTCAATAGCGCGCAGTATGTAGTGGTCAACGGGATTGCTTTTCAGGGAGCGAATAAGACGGGTGTAGCGATGTTCAGGTCCTACAATATCACGTTGTCCAACTGTTCGATCCGGTTTTCGGGGATCGATGCGATCGACATTACGACCTGCGGTAATCTGAACATCAGCAATGTGACGATGGACTACTCCAACAACAACGGGGTCATGGCGTATTGCAGCAATTCCACCATTCAGAACTGCACGATCCGGCGGACGGCTGCATTTCCGGGGATGTGCTTGCCGGTCAATTCCGGGATCGGCATCTATTTGTTGGGCAATAGCAACAATATCCTTTACAATACCATCGACACGACCGGGTATTCAGGGATCTCTTTTCAGGGCAACAGCAATACCATTGCCAACAACCTGGTCAACTACTTCTGTTTTGTGAAAGATGATGGCGGTGGCATCTATACCTGGAATGGAAACCTGGACAGTACCAATAGTCATATCACGGGGACGATCAAAAATAATATCGTTATAAACGGAGTTACCGCGCCGGCGGGTACGGACAGTAGTGTTGCGGGGATTGCGCACGGGATCTATCTCGATGAAAACACGACGCAATGTACAGTGACGGGAAATACGGTGGCGCATTGTACGGCGGGGATCTTCTTCCAGGATGCGCGGAACTGCACGATACAGAACAATACATTGTTTGATTGCATCGGGCAGCTTGTCATGCGGCATGCGTTGGCGACGGGGACCTTCTCCGGCAATGACGTCTCAGGCAACTACTGTGTAACGCGGCTGGATACCCAATATATTGTAGAGGTGAGTTCGATCGGGCCGGTTTCGAGATTAAGCTCGTATTCATCGCAGCACAATAACCACTATGCGCAAATCGCCTCCGGCAGCTATTTTTATCTGATGGCGATGGCCGACTACTATGGTACGGGGACGTTTGGCGCCTGGCAGACCACGTATGGAAAGGATCAGATGAATTCGAACCTGCTGCCGGTAAGCTTTCCGCCTTATACGGTCAACTCCTATATCGGCGGGAATATGTACACGAAGGGGAGCATCATTATTCCGTTCCTGGATGCCTTGCTCGGGGTGCGGGTGATTACATCGGCGGGCGTAGGGACGGTTGATTCTGGGTACTACTATGTCCTAAGCTACACGATGGCGGCGCCGGACAACTCGCACTCGATGTTGAATTTCCTGGAGGGCAATGCGTCGCCCTATCCGAAGCTCACGCCAGTGGTCAGTACGGCCACGGTGACAACTCGCTCTTCAACACGTCCCCATGCCGGATCAAATACATCCCCGCATAATCCACCAACCTCGCCTCCGTGATCGCCGCATATACCCCCCCATAATCCAAAAATATCGGCATATCCATCAACGTATCCTCTCTAACTTCACTCAACCTTTTCTTTACATACAGCCCCTCATGCGACGTCGTAAACCCCTCCCGATACGACGCCATAACCATCGGATCACCTGAAACCCGAAAAGTACTCCCCTCATCCACCAAACTATACGCCTCCCAACCGGCCTGCACCGGGATCGAATCCCGGAACGCCACCCCGTCATTAAATACGCGAACTACAAAAATGACCCTCCTGCGTAACCCCACCTTGAACCGCAGGAGCCGCTTTCCAATACTCTGCCCCAGATAAATGTCTTTATTGAAGTACACCGAAAACGCAGCCGCCGCATAGATACTCATCAAAAGATCGTTAACCACCACCATGTGCTGATCCGCCATAATCAGGATAATAAACCACGGCGCCGAAATGATCATTACAATGATCGTCATGATAAAATGATCCGATAACATCGATACGATCCGGGTTCCCGTATTTAACGTGGTCGCAAATGGCATAACCAAATATAAAGTAATTCCTACCTCCCTGCATCAAACTCGATCCCCTGCTGACACGTCCATTTTACCGTCTCCCCATAAAAAGTCGCCGGAACCCATCTCGGCGACATCTTCATCACCCGTATCGCCTCCTCCGCCAACCTCGGATCCACCTCATTCGGATTCACCACCCTCACCCCGGAAACCGTCCCATCCTCTGCCACCGCAAACTCCAGGATGGCCGTCTGCCAGGCCTCTTTCTCCCCCTTCGGGATCTTGATATACCGCCCCGCCAACCGGGGATTCACCACCGAGCCAACAAAGGCCTTCCACGCACTGTCCCCACCCGGAAACCGCGGGAAAAAGATCCTCCGCGCCCCAAACAAAGCCGAGATCGGAAGATCCGGCAACCGAAATACCGCATCCGATACCCGCCGTCGCTCCAGCCGGATACAACTATCCACCTCCACCGCATACGGATAATCGGTGCGTATCCATAACTTCAACCCACCCCCTTTTTCGGTAGCGTACAACTCGGCCTGCCCCAGCATATCATACCGGTCATCCTCCGGATTGGTATGAATTGTCGTGGAATATCGATACTCCCTCGCCACCTTGCTCGTCTCAATCGTAATCCCCTTACAGGCATACCCGCCAATCGTAAAGATCGAGTTGCTTCGGACCACCCCCGTCACCCGATCCGTATCCGAATCAAAATCCAGATAGAACACCGTATCGATCTTCCTGAACTTGATATACTCCTTCCGGTCGTCTTTCAAAATATAGGTATCCGCAAACTCAGTCGAAAGTTTGTAATTGCCATTCTTTATCGTCACCGTCAAAAGATCCCCGATCCCCAACACTTTATGAATGTCTTTGTCACTCATATCTTCAACCTTCGACTTCACCGCCACCCGGTACACACAACTCCCCTGAAAGAAATCCTGCGTCCCATCGCCCGTCCCGCCCCGCACCCCGCCACGCTGCGCCGCCGCAGGCGGCGCCATACTCAACATCACCACGACCACCACCCATCGGGGTAATTTATCCACAAATATTTTGTTAATCATACTTTAACTATATAATAAGCTCCTACTATCCCGCGTTTTGCGCTTGGCAGGGTTTTAGAAACAATATACTCAAAACCATTCTTTATGAAGCATACAATCAAAAATGTGCTGAGCGTTCTCCTCTTCCTGGGTACTGTTGCCTTTGCCTTGACTAGCTGCTATGGCAGCTACGAAGGCCGGTATTATCATCACTACGGCCACCACCACCGGGAATGGTACTCGGCACATCACCAACCCGAGCCTGCGGGCGTCCGCTGGGATGTCGACGTCGACGTTCACTGAGTACTACCAACCCACTTCCATACCTGACCCGGGCCGTCCCGGGTCATTTTTTTATATCTTGCGCTCCTAAACGCGCATTCTATTGCCTCCGAGCACCGCCAAACAAAGATCACCCCGAAAGACAGGCAGGAAGATCCTCCTTCCTATCCTCTGCGCCTTCCTCATGCCGGGTATCAGCCTGCTCAATAACAACGTCTTCTCCGCCAACGTCGAACCGCGCCGCGTCATCGGCTCCTGGATCCTCGGCTTCTTCTTCCTCCTCCTCCTCTGGGCGATCGACCAGTGGATCGCCGACCGGTTCAAAAACGCGCGCCCCGCCCTCACCTTCACCATCCAAACCCTCGTCAACCTCATCCTCATCATCGGTTTTATCCATTTCGTAAACCTCCTCGACGACCTGCATATCAATATCCACTCCACCCTCATCCTCGCCTTCATAAAACTCGCACTCGCCTCCCTCATCATCCTCTCCATCCAGGCGACCCTCGCCTCGCTTGCCGAAAAAGAAGACATCCAGCTCGCCAACGCAGAGCTCCAAAACGAAAACCTGCGGACCCGTTTCGAAGTCCTCAAACAACAAGTCAACCCACATTTCCTCTTCAATGCCCTCGGCACCCTGCGAATCATGATCCGCGAGAAGGACGACCGCGCCGAACCCTTCATCCTCAAACTGTCGGACCTCTACCGCCAACTGCTGGGCAAGAATACAACCCAAACCGTAACCCTCGACGAAGAACTCGGGTTCCTCCGGTCATACATCTATATGCTGCAGGCCCGTTTCGAATCCCTCCTCCATATCGATATCGACATCTGGCCGGATAGCCTGAGCTTGAAAATCCCCGCCTTCAGCCTGCAACTCCTCGTGGAGAACTGCATTAAACACAATATCATCTCCTCTGCAAAACCACTGTATATCCGGATCTACCAGCAACAACAGGACAAAATAGTCATCGACAATAACCTCCAGACAAAACCCTCCGCCGACGAATCCTCCGGCATCGGCCTCGATAACCTTACAAAACGCTACGAATTGCTCCAGGTCCGCGACGGCGTAACCATCCAAAAGACCGGCACGACATTTTCCGTCACCCTCCAACTCCTCGAACCATGAATATCCTCATCATCGAAGACGAACCCCGCACCGCCCGCCTGCTAAAAGAATTTATCCTGGCAGTCGACGATACGCACGTCGTCCTCGGGATCTGCGACAGCGTCGAAAGCACCGTTCAATTTCTCCAAACCTCGACACAACGGATCGACCTGCTTTTCATGGACATCCAGCTCGCCGACGGAAGCAGCTTCGACATCTTTCAAAAGACCCCCGTCAACACCCCCGTGATCTTCTGCACCGCCTATGAAGACCACCTCCTGGAGGCGTTCAAGTCCAACGGTATCGACTATATCCTGAAACCCTTTCACGAAAAAGACATCGAACAGGCCTTTCGGAAACTCGACCAGCTGCGCTCCTCGCTCCTCCTGGCGCCAAGCCTGCCCGCCCGCATCCAGCAGGCGCTCGCCAGCCATGGCGGCGAAAAGGCAACTCAGTCCTCCTTCCTCGTCAAATTCCGTGAAAAAATGTACCCCGTCGCCATCCGCGACATCGCCGCCATCGCCCTGGAAAAAGAAGTGGTATACCTCTACACCTTCGATAAGGACAAACACGCTGTCTTCCGCCCCATCGACGACATCGAATCAGCCCTGAACCCCCAGATTTTCTTTCGCATAAACCGCCAGATGATCCTCAACCGCGACGCTATCCTCGAAATGGAACCCTTTTTCAACCGCCGCGTCATTGTCACCCTGAAAGTCCCCACCGCCGAACGCCCCCTCGTAAGCCGCCTCAAAGTCCCCACCTTCCTCGAGTGGGTCGAGAAAGGGTAGGTCAATCCAGCCCCAATTTTGTCCAATTCACCCCATTTCCTCCTCCATTTCCCAAAGACAGATCGACCTTTGCCCCGTCCATAAACCATGCCTATGCGCCGCATCATATTTCTGTGCATCACAGCCCTCTCGACCCTCTCTACCCACCCCCAGGTGGTCTTCCACTCCCTACCCGAAGTCTGGACCGCCGCCCTCCACGACAACCCGTCCCAACGCATTTACAAATTGAAGTCCGGCCAGCTGACAGCAGAATACCACGCCTCCCAATCTTACCTCTACCCCCAGGTCGCCGGTAATTTCTCCGCCCAGGATAACCTGAAACTAACCGTTACGCCCGTCCCCGGCGAGATCATAAACCAACCCGGCAAAACCCTATACCTCACCTTCGGTAAACATTATGTCTATAATGCAGGCCTCGGCGCCACCGAAAACCTCTTCAATTGGCAATACGTCCTCCAATCGAATATCGCCCACGAAAACCTCAACCTGAACACCCTGCAACAAGCCGCCTACGAACAAACCCTGAAAGCATCCACCGCCCAGTATTATTTCTCCGGCCTCATCGCAGCATCATCCATCCAGATCTCCCAAAGAGACCTTCAACTCGCCGATAGCATTCTGTCCACTGTCAACAATCGCTACGCACAAGGCCTCGTCGACCTGGGCGCGGTCCACTCCGCCGAGATCAATGTCAATAACGTGGACCAAAACATCCTCCTCAGCAGACAACTCCTCACCCAGTCCATCCAAAACTTAAAAAACCTCACCGGTTGCACCGCCCAACAAACCCTCACCCTCGACGAACACCTTACCGCTGACTCGATCGCCACTGACTCGCCTGCCGACTCGTCCGCAGAAGCCTTGGCGAAGTCGGGCCCCACCCTGGGCCCCGACAAAAACCTGAATATATACGCCGCCAATACCCGCCTCGCAGACCTTCAATCAAAATTCGCAAAAGCCGCCTTCTACCCCACACTCTCGATCAACGCCTTCGCCGGCTCCCAACAGTTTCGCGACGATTTCGGTCTTACCTTCGGCGGCCAGTCCTGGAACGACTACCGCTATCTCCAGCTGAACCTCAACGTCCCCCTGTTTACCGGCTTCTACACCCGCAATAAATACCGCAGCGCCCAAACCCAGGACCGTATCTACACCCAACAGTACCGCGACGCCGTGGAAGAAGGTAATATCTCCGATAGCCTGCTGATCTCGACCTACGATAATTACCGCCTGCTCGTCACTGCCTCCGGCCGCAACCTGCTGCTGTACCGCGCCAACGTAGAACTGCAACGCCAAAAGTTTGAGGAAGGCCTGATCAGCATCGATGCCTTCCAAAAAACGTTCGAAGATTACCTGCGCGCCGAAAATACCCATCTAAATAACCTTTCATCCCTGTACTCCGCCTTGTCCTCGATAATCTCAAGAAATTAAGCCATGAAACATCTAAGCCTCTTCCTTTTAACGCTCTCCATAGTCGCCTGCAAACACACCCAATCCACAACCGCGCAATACCGCGACATCGTCGACGCCGTTTTCGCAAGCGGCAATACCCAGGCAAAACAACAATATAAGATCACCGCGTACGCCGACGGCTACCTCCAACAATCGCTCGTCGCCGAAGACGACAGCATCCGCAAAGGACAACTGCTCTTCCGAATCGCTAACGATATCCAACGCACCCAGGTCCAAAACGCCGCCTCCAATTACGACTACGCCCTTCACAACGCTTCGGACAATGGCCCCCAGATCCAGCAGCTCGAATCCCAGATCGCCCAGGCAAAACAAAAAAAGACCACCGACTCGCTGAATTATCTTCGCTACCAACGCCTCCTTCCTTCCCACGCCGTGGCCCAGGTAGACTATGATAACGCGCGCCTGACCGCCGAAGCCTCCGCCACCAGCCTGACCGTCCTCCAAAAAAACCTCGAAGACCTGCGCACAAACCTCTCCCAGAATGTCGAAAATACCCGCTCCCAATACCGCATCCAGCAACAGAATAACGACTATTACGAACTGACCGGCGAAATCGCCGGCCGCATAGAGAACGTCTACAAAAAGAACGGCGACCTGATCCGGAAAGGAGATGTCATCGCGGACCTGGGCGCAGGCCTGCAGATCGCCAGACTGCTGATCGCTGAAGAAGACATCGAACGCATTCAACCAGGCCAGCGCGTCCTCATATCCCTGAATACCGACAAAACCCACGTCTTCAACGCGACGATCACAAAAATATACCCCTCTTTCAACACAAGCGACCAGGCATTTATCGCGGAAGCTACCTTTGACCCGATTCCGCAGAGCCTGCGGAACGGTACCCAGCTGCAGGCCAATATCCTCCTCGGTGAAAAGAAGCACGTCCTCGTCATCCCGACCAATTACCTGCTACCAGGCGACAGCGTTATCCTCACGACAGACCACAGCCATATCCCCGTAAAGACCGGCATCCACACCCTCGAATGGGTCGAGATCCTCAGCGGCCTCCAGGACAACCAATCCATCCAACCCGTCAACACGGCACGTAAATGATCCGCCTTCCCGTCAATTACCAGATCGCCGCCACTTACCTCAGCTCGAAGCTGAAACAAACCATCGTGGCCGTGCTGGGCGTTACCTTCGGCATCTCGATGTATGTCTTTATGAACAGCTTTATGAGCGGTGTGAACCTGGCCCAGAACCAGCTGGCCTTCAGCACCCTCGCACACGTCCGCATCTATAACGACCGCCCCGCCGACCGAAGCGATATCGTGAGCCGCGTCTTCCCAAAAACCACCATCGCGAATATCCATAACAGTAAGATCATCAAGTATACCGACGGGATCAAAAATTCTTCGGAGATCATCCACTACCTCCATACCATCCCCATCGTGGAGACCGTCGCACCCGAAGTCAATATCAACGTATTTTTCAAGAATGTCGGTAACAGGGTGAACGGTACCCTCTCGGGCGTAGACGTTAACAGCGAAGACCAACTGTTCAAAATGTCCCATTTGATGGACAAAGGGAACTGGAAAGACCTCGCCTTCCGCCCGGATGGGATCATCGTCGGAGTGGAGCTGGCCAAAAGCCTGAGCCTCAAAGTCGACGACAACCTCAATATCCTCACTGCCGACGGCGTCTCCCATACGTATAAGGTCATCGGGATCTTCCGGACAAACCTCTCGAGCGTCGACAAGTCAAAAGCCTACCTTTCGATCACCGCAACCCGCCAGCTGCTGGCCGAGAACGCAGATTATGTGACCGACATCCAGGTGAACGTCATCGATTTCAAACTGGCCAACCAACTGGTAGGCGAGATCTCCCCACTTATCCCTTACAAAGTCGAATCCTGGTCGATGGCTAACGCCCAGCTGGAAGCCGGCTCGAACCTGCGCGACGTCATCGCCGTGGCCGTATCCCTGACTATCCTGATCGTGGCAGGCTTCGGGATCTATAACATCATGCTGATGACGATAAATGAAAAGATCCGCGAGATCGCCATCCTGAAAGCCATGGGCTTCTCGGGATTCGATATCCGCCGCATCTTCCTGACCATGAGCTCGGTGATCGGTCTGGTGGGCGGATTTGTCGGTATGGGCCTGGGTTACCTGGTCTCCCGCCTTGTCAACCAGGTTCCCTTCAACGTAGCCGGCCTCGCGACGCTTCCTATGGATTACGACCCCAAAGATTATATCCTGGCCTTCGGATTCGGTCTCATTACCACCTTCGTCGCCGGCTATTTCCCCTCCCGGAAAGCATCCCACGTCGACCCCGTCACCATTATAAGAGGATAACCATGGAAAGACCCACCATATTAAAAGTCGACAACATCGTAAAATATTTCTACGACCCGGAAAAATTCCAGGTATTAAAAGATATCAGCTTCGCTGCCCTCAAAGGAGAGTTCCTCGCCCTCGTCGGCAAATCCGGTAGCGGCAAATCCACCTTGCTCTATGTCCTTTCCACGATGGACACTGATTACCAGGGCCGCCTGACCATCAACGGGGAACCCCTTACCGGAAAGACCCAAAACGAACTCTCCACCTTCCGCAACCTGCATATCGGTTTTGTCTTCCAGTTCCACTACCTGCTGCCCGAATTCAGCGTGCTGGAGAACGTCATGATCCCTGCCCTGAAGCTGAAACGCCTATCCCGGCCGGAAATCGAAGCCAAAGCCTATCGCCACCTCGAAACCCTGGACCTCAAAGACCAGGCCCTTAAACCCGCCAGCAAACTCTCCGGCGGCCAGCAGCAACGCGCAGCCATCGCCCGCGCCCTGATCAACGACCCGTCGATCATCATGGGCGACGAACCCACCGGTAACCTCGACTCGAAGAATTCCCAAACCGTATTCGACATCTTTCGCGATATCGCCCGCCAGGGCAAACAGACGATCATCGCGGTCACCCACGATGAAGATTTCGCAGCAAACTGCGACCGCGTCCTCGAGCTCAGTGACGGACGTCTTTTACCTCATTCATGATCGTAGTGTCCGCCCCTTCCTTTGCAAGCGGAGGAATATAAGGATGCCGCAACAGCCAGTCCTCCTCAAACCATTTGCCCCATTGCTGGATATAATGATACCATTGATACTCGGTCTCGCAGCTTTGAATAAAATCCTGCGTGGGCCGGTACTGGACCATAAATGTATCCAATGCAGGCGACTGCAAACCCGTTACCCGCCGAACGATCGATTTGGAGAAATGATGATCGACAAAATTTTGCTGCTCCTGCCATACAAGCCGGTCCTGGAAGGCTTCCATCCGCCGGTTCTCTTTGCCATTAAGCAACAGATCGAGGTTTAACCCGACACCCATCCCACCCCGGCCAGTGGTTTTCACTTTTCCCAGATAATTGGCGCCATAGTTGAACACCTTCGCATAGTCCTTCCGGTTCGCCAGCGAGTCAAGGAAGTAGTTGTTGCCCCTTACAAACGCAGCCGGTAATGAATCTATCGACACCGCGATCGCCATGTCAAATGGTAAATTCGCATTGATCTCCCTCGCCGGAAACCGTAGCGTCGTCTTGCCCAGATAGGAAAAATAGATCGAATCCTCCAACCCCATCCGTATCCGGTAGTGCCCAACGGAGTCTGTTGACGTCCCCAGTCCCGAAGTAGTCAGCACACTGACCCCCGCCATCGTGAATTTCTGCGAATTGTCATACACCGTACCCGAAATAACAATCTGCCCGATGGCTGGTCGCACCGCAAAAAGGAGGACTATCGTCAACAGGCACACATAAGTAGGTCTTGGTAGCTTCATCACGACCGAAAACTAAGACAGTGGCGAGAAACTTGCGAGGTTCAACCCCCTATTTAACAATTTATTTATTATTTCCCCACCCCTCCGGCCTGCAACGATACCCTGAAATCCATTGTCATCCATCACAAACGCCCCGGGGATATGAAAATGGGATTAAAAACATCCTTCCTCCTTGCGATATCGATGATTTTTATAATATCCTGCCGCAAACACGAGGACATGGTCGCCGATTGCATCTCCGAAGTGACTGTCGATTCCGCCGATATGACTAGCACGGTTACCTCTCCTCAATTGGCCGCGATTGATAACCTGTTCAAATTGAACAATCTCTCCACTGCAAACGAACAGTTTTTCGGCATCGACAGTAACCGGTATATGCCCCCGGGATACAACGACTCCGTCAGCCAGGTCGAAGTCCTCGCCTACCGCTGGTATAATAACCTCCCCGTTTTTATGTGGAACGACAACCTGGTATTCTATAACGACATCCTGCAACCTATTTCCATCATTTACCACGGTCAGGTCCCGGGCCCCGACACGACCTTTCACCAATCCCTCGAATCACTTCGCAAGATCTACCAGGCAAATTTCTTGAAAATAATCATCAGTGGTGGCGTGGCGATAACCAATAACAACGTACGACATCCAAGCTCCGGTTACCTGGACTCCTGCCTGACCGCACAACCCGGTTACATCGACCCGGTTAATTTCAACCAGGCATCGACTTACGGTTCGAGCCTGATAAAAGCCTGGAAGGTCACCCCGGTGGGAAGCGCATTCCCAATGGTCTTTATCGCAGACAGCACCGGAGCCGCATGGCCCGTATCGATTGCGGTTCCTTAACTTTTTTTGATTAGAATAACCGACCCATACGCCGGTATCGATATCGATCCGGTATAATTGTTCCCGGCCGCATCCTGCCACGTCCCGCTC
>Ga0206895_1204_pt1 | contig 13276 bp, 10 predicted proteins | sample Alteio_BWOrgHeat_51_FD_152967 | JGI IMG/M metagenome (GOLD analysis project Ga0206895, IMG submission 152967) | Enriched cells from forest soil in Barre Woods Harvard Forest LTER site, Petersham, Massachusetts, United States -... | ecosystem: Environmental > Terrestrial > Soil > Temperate forest >...
AATATGGAGGAGGGCTTGATGATGATGCCATTAAAGATGTGGCGAAAGTTGTTCAGATGGGAGACAAAGAAATGAATGTACGCGATGTAGCGGCAGCCGATTTCAATTATTTTATTCCACGCAATGGCGATTCTGTTTTTTTTGAAAAAATATTACCACGCTTTTCCAATCGCGTGGTACTCACCGGTGCGGTTTACAGGCCGGGCAATTATGAATTAACGGATCATCTTACCTTATCATCACTGATCAAAAAAGCGGATGGCTTAAAAGAAGATGCTTTTTTAAACAGAGGAATTATCACAAGAAGAAGAACAGATTATACAAGAGAGCAGATCTCATTCAATTTAGGCGAAGTAATATCCGGCAAGCAGCCAGATATCGTGTTGCTGAAAGAAGATTCTGTGATCGTTTATTCAAAAGATAACCTGCTGGATATACCAACCGTAACCGTTGCAGGAAATGTACGGATGCCGAATACTTTCCAGTTCAGGCAGGGTATGTCGCTGGAAGATGTGATCCTGATGGCCGGTGGTTTTACCAATGATGCAGCCAATCATAAAGTAGAAATATCAAGGCTGGAAAGAAACAAAGCGGATACGCTTGCCAACAAACTGATCGACCTTATTACATCGGATGTTGATTCGAGCCTGCTCAACCAAAGCAGTAAAACACTTTTACAGCCGCTTGATTATGTATTTGTACCCAGGTTATTGAATTACCGGAACCTTGGCACTGTAAAGATCAGGGGCGAGGTATTATATGCAGGAGATTACGCTTTGGAAAAAAGAAATGAAACCGTACAGGAAGTGATCAAACGTTCAGGCGGCATCTCTCCTTTTGCATCGATGAATGATGTGCAGGTATTCAGGAAAGGGTTACGCGTAGGCACCACACTTTTGGCAGATGGCACAGCAGAGCAGGAAAGATTTTTATTGCAGCCCGATGACAGTATTTACATTCCGAGAAACGAACCCTTTGTAGAAGTAAAAGGCGCTGTATTCAATCCGCAGATATTGAGTTATGAGCCGGGAAGTTTCCTGTCGTATATTTCAAAAGTGGGTGGTACAAAGGATAGCGGTAATTTAAGAAAAGCATATATCGTTTATAGCAACGGGATCAGTTCTAAAATACATCATTTTTTATTTTTCAGGATCTACCCGAAAGTGTTGCCAGGCAGTAAGATCATTGTTCCGGAAAGATCAGGTGAGGGAAGAAAAGGAATTTCAATTATTGAGCTGGCTACGCTTACAGGATCGTTGTCTGCGTTGGTTGGCCTGATCAGTATCCTTAAAAATTAATACCACGGCCCGATCAATTCAAAACATTCTTATCGAAACAAAACAGGAGTTAATTATTTCATGCAACCAGATACAGATTTGACCAACACAAACCCGCATACTGAAGAAGAAGTTTTTACTTTCCGGAAACTGGCCGGGATATGGGTTGATAATACTCTTTATGCCTTTCGGTTCTGGCGTTTGATCATCCTTGCAGGCATTATCGGCGCATCGCTCGGGCTGGCAGCATCATGGATACCTATCTTGCTGTCGCCGGCCCATTTCTGTTTCCATTTATATTTTTCTGCATACACAGCCAGGTTAACTTTTGTTGTGGAAGAATCTAAACCGGGCGGAGGTGCATCTATGGCATCGGCATTGGCCGGCCAGTTTGGTTTTGATTTAAGCAGCCTGTCGGGTACCAACGGCATTCTTGCCGGCGATAATGTACTGGAACTTTTAAAGAGCCATTCGCTTATTAAAAAAACATTGCTTACTGCTTATAAAGATTCAGGTTCCGAATCCCTGGCTGATGTGTATGCAGAAAAATATAAATGGAAACAGAAATGGGCCGGCGACAGCAAGATAGGTAAGCAGGTAAATTTTCCTGTTGATCAAAAAACGTTTTCAAGGCTGGAAGACAGCTTGCTGCAGGTGATCACAACCAGGATTGTAGAAGTTGAATTGTCAATTGCAAAGCCCGATAAGAAACTTGGTTTTTTTGAATTACAGTTAACTACCCGCGATGAAAGATTAAGCGATCTGATGTGTGAGCGTTTATTAAAAATTGCTACTGATTTTTATGTAGATACCAAAACAAGGCGGCTCAGCAACAATGTTGCGCGTTTGCAGAGAAGGGCCGACAGCCTGGGAATATTATTAGATAAGAGAACTTATTCCGCTGCAGAAACGAACCAGCTTTTATTAGACGCTAACCCCGCTTATTCAGGGCCAACAGTAAATGCGGAGATCAGCACCAGGAATAAATATATTGAAGGTGTTGTTTATTCCGAGATCATTAAAAACCTGGAAGCCAGCAAAACCGCGCTTGTACAGGAAACGCCCACAGTTCAGATAGTAGATTATCCTGAATTGCCGTTAAAAGAAAATCAGCTTCACTGGTATTTTGCTGCTTTGATCGGAGCCATAACCGGTATCGTGTTAACCACGCTGTTCTTTGCATCGCGGCGAAGAAAATAATTCTCTTAAAGGCGATAGGCAAGAGAAATCTTTGCATTAAAATTCAGCACATCATAGCCATTCCTGAAATAGCCCAGGTCGGGGAAAATATACCATTCATAATTCAATGAACGGATCAAAGACATTTGTGATGAGAGCAGGAATTTTTTAAACTGCCAGTCAACATGTGCAGTCGTAGAAAGATCAATCCAATGCCTTGTAAAATCATTGGCTGCTGCAGATGCAACAAACGTGTTATAATAAAAATCATTATTGTGCACAACCCTTTCAAACAGCAATCCCACTTTGATAAAATTTTTAACCCAGCTGATATTGGCCATCTGGCTGTTACTGCCGGGCCCGATGCCCGCGCCGATTACCTGCCCGTTATTCGTGTAACCTTGCCGAACATACGTATGCGTGTACCAGCTGCTGGCAGATTGTATCAGATCGGCAGTAGGTAATTGCATCTGTGTAAATTCAGAGGCAAACTCGATATAGGCATTTCTTTTTGTTGGAAATAATTTCCGGAATCCTGCCACATAGGCTCTCGGGTAACCTGTTTCATTTGCAAGGTTGATCAATGTGGGAGATTTATCGCTCCTGCCATACTCGATATACAATTCTGCTTTTTCTCCCGGCATTGCATAGCGGATAAACAGGGACCCCAATGCGGCTTTTTTATTATTTTTTTCTGCGCTTGATTTAATGATTCCCTCCAGTGGAAAAATATCAGCGATGCCGGAAATATCAGATGTGTAGAGATAAGCTGCTTTGGTAAAACCAAGGAACAATCCCTTTATCCATTTGGGTTGCCAGCTGAGAACCATTCCGGCAATATATCGCGACGCTTCTTTTTTGGGAATATAAATTAATTGATTAGTGCTATCATACCGGTTCCTGTCAGGTGGCAATATTCCCGAAGATGACAATGAGCCGCCAATGATCTGTCCTTCGAAAGAACCAATATTTGTTTGAATGGGTTTTACCGTATTTACGGTGAAATGAATAAAGCCCGGCGCATTATTACTCATCACCAATGCATTTCTTGTTCCGGGCCCCCACCATAAATTTTCCGTGGATACGCCAACGGAAACAGCGCCGGTGTTGTAACGGATACTGGACTGCCCAGGAAAAAAATGCGTGTATGGTTTGGTACCGAACATTTCAGGAATATCAGATTTGTTTAGCCATTGATAATAATGCTCCCAGATAATATCATAATGTTCATGCGGAAAAGTTTCAAATGCAGTGTTCTGTGCATACACAAATTCCGGTTTTACCTGAAAAGAAAAGTGGCCAACTGATGCATATATGCCGCCGGAAACCAATGTTTGCAGGCCTCTTGCGGGTATCATCCCATCATCGTTCCAGCCATATGGATGATGGCTGTTGTATTGCTGCGTAATGGTCAATGGCGAATATTGGATCTGTAAAAGGGATCCTGCTCCGGATTTTTTTTGATCATTCCAATGCAAAACAGAATCTGTCAGCTGATAGTTTTCAATAAAGGAGCGGTTCGTTAAAGAGGATTGAATAGAGAGTTTACCTAATAACTGGCTTCTTCTTATATAGTCATCAATTCCATCGGCCAGAAAAGAAGTGCTTTGCGCATAATTATCCGCACATAAAAAAAACAGAACAATAATGATCAGTACTCTGTTAAACCGCGATGATTTTTTTTTGATCTGATTCATCTCTCTATAAAAAATATTGAATACTTAACCTGCTATGCAGGTTAAAACGGTTAACACCCTGTTGCCATGCATACTGGCTGCTGTTGATAAACTGGAACAGGCCTGAAAGAACCATGTTCTTATACTTGTATTGAGGTAAAATTCCAATACTCAGATCGATCCATTTATATGGATGGTACAGTGGATCACGCTCAACACGTTCAAATAAAACGCCTAATTGTTTCCATCCTTTTACCCAGGTAGCGGTAGCAGTTTGAACATTGCAACCAAGACCCGCACCTGCGCCAAGGATTTGATTTTCGCTTGTATATCCCTGTTTTAACTGACTATGTACATACCAGTTCCCCGCATCCCGTACAAGGTAATCAGGACTTTGACTCATCTGAGTCATCTCAAATCCCAGATCGAGATGATCATTTTGTTTTAATTCGAGTATTTTTTTGAAGCCAATTATATAGGCAGCAGAATGTGTTGGCGACATCACGTAGTCGCGTATATTTTGGCCATAATCATTATAACCGTATTCGATATAGAACTCCATTTGTGTTTTAGGCAACACCCAACGGAGAAAAAAAGAAGCCAGCTGATCTGTATGCATAGTATCATCAGACTGGGCATTTTGTTTTTGAAAGGGCTTTACCAGAACAGGTATATACTGACTAAGTAGGGAGCTTCCGGAAAGAATAATATCCTGTTTGTATCTCTGCAAAGCCCTTGTCATTCCCAAAAAAAGGCCAGGAACCCATTTCGGATGATAAGTAACTACAAAGGCACTTAAATAACGTGAACCTCCGGTTAAAAAAGCAGTTTTAAGGTTGTAGTTTTCATATGGCTCAGTGTTATTGGATGTCAGTTTTGCACCAATGAGCTGCCATTCAAAACTACCAATGCCTGATTTGACCGGTTTTTTGCTGCTGAAAAAACCATGTAAAAAACCAGGTGCGTTATTGCTCATCAGCAGTGAGCTATGTATTCCCGGCCCCCACCAAAGATTCTCTGTTGATAATCCCGCTGAAACAGCGCCAACTGTTAATCTGATGCTTGATTGGCCCAGGAAGACCTTACTGTATGATCCTATTGGATTGGTGCCGTATTCATTGGTGGTTTCATAAGAAGGGTTTGCAGCATAGACAAGTTCAGGTTGCAATTGCAATTCCAATGGGCCAATAGAAGCGTATAATCCTGCACTTACAAGAGTTTGGTAACCTTTCGCGGCAATCATTGCTCCATCATTCCAACCGTATGGATGGTGGGTATTATATTGTTGGATTAAAGTGACAGGTAATACAGTTAACTGTCCATACTTCCCCCAAACATAAGATGATGGCTGATCACCCAGCTCGGCACTATCAATAAATGAATAGATGGATCGGCCCGGTATTTTTGCGCTGCTAGCAAGTGGCCTGACAGTAAAGGAAACTAAAGAGTCGAGTTTCCCTGTTAACTGAATTGATCGCATGGCTTCGTCTAATAAAGAGCCAACCGGTATGGTCTGGGCCGTAGATACCAGATGAAAAATCAATAAAAAAGATCCGAAAAGAATTTTTTTTGCGAAAAAAAATTTGCGAAGGCAGGTTATCAACTAAAAGATTTTTACCGGTTAAAAATAGAGCTTTTTCTCTGCAAATAACCACTTATTAAAAATTACTTAAATCAGATGGATTATATTATTTTATTAACCTGAATTGAATTCGGTTTAATGGGTTTCCCTTTATATTGCAGCGAATTCAAAGCTTTTATAAACTGATTTATATTATCACTAAAAGAGGCTTATTTAGAAAGAATGGCTGATTATTAACCCATGTTAACTTTTTTTTAATACATTTGGAACTCATTAGGCTATCCCAAAAACTGTGATGTAACGAAAAAAAGTAATTCCATTATTTATGCTGGTCATTGCTGTAATAGTATTCGTTATCTCTTTATTGGGAACTATGATTTGTATAAGGTCGGTAATTGCGGTCGCCCGCGAAAAACACCTTTTTGATGAACCATCTGAGGAGCGAAAAATTCATATTTACAAAACACCTAACCTTGGAGGTGTGGGCATGTATTGTGCTTTTCTTTTTGCTGCAGCCCTTGTAATTCCAACCAACCTGGTTCCATATTTCAACAGTTTTGTTGCTGCGAGTTTGATCATCTTTGCCATCGGCTTAAAAGATGACCTGGTTGGCTTAGGCCCGACAAAAAAATTTCTGGCACAAATCGCTGCTGCCGGTATCATCGCTTTTTTAGGAGATATACGGTTTACCAGTTTTCATGGGCTTTTCGGAGTAGGAGAGATCAGCTATCCATTAAGTATCCTGATAACAGTATTGATAAATATTTTTATTTACAACGCGCTTAACCTGATAGATGGGATCGATGGCCTGGCCGGATGCCTGGGATTACTGGCAAGCATGACGTATGCTGTTTGTTTTTACCTGACGGGCAATTGGGGTGATTGCATGTTAGCGATAGCTTTTTCCGGCACTTTGATCGGCTTCTTATACTATAATATCTCGCCGGCAAAAACATTCATGGGAGATACGGGTTCTTTATTTATCGGCTTTATGTTATCAATCTTTTGTGTTCGTTTTGTAGAACAAAACAGGTTAAGTACGAGTTTATTTAAGGCTGCACCTGCTATTGCTTTATCTATTATTATCATTCCTGTCGTTGATACGGTACGTGTATTTATGTTCCGCATTATAAGAGGCCGTTCTCCATTTGTTGCAGACAGTAACCATTTGCATCACCGTTTTATCAATATGGGCTTTACGCATATGCAAACGACTTTGATACTGCTGGGGACAAGCGGATTATTTATTGCGGCAGCTTTATTACTCCAGGGAATCGGAAATGCCCAACTGATCAGTTTTCTTATATTCCTTGCTATCATGATCAATTTTTTCTTTTGGAACCTATCGAGAAAGGAAAAGAAGCAGGCAGATGTTTTGCCTATACAGGAAAATGGCCTCAACCTGGAAAAAAACAAGGAAGTAACGGGAAGTAATTGAGGAACTATCACTACTGTACTGCTTTACCGGTACATTTCTGTTAAGCCACGCCGATGGAGAAATGTTTTGCTCCTAGAAAGTACGTTTAGGAAGGCCTTTAAATGTTGTTTCAACCATCCTTGATGAAGAGAAGACAACCAGCCATGCGGTAAGAAAAATAATTTTAAGGTCAAGGAGAAAGCTTCTGTTTTTCTGGTACCATATCTCAAGCTCGCCTTTATAAGGAAGAATAAAATTCTCATAAAAGAATCTCGGTTCCATTCCCGACTTATCTATAATGGTTTCTTCATCACGAAATACGAGTGAGCCAATGCCGGTAATACCGGGAGGTGTATGATAGATAACTGCTTTTACTTCATCTGAATATTGGTTGAAACTTTGTGGCATTAATGGGCGTGCTCCTACGATACTCATTGTTCCGTTAAGCACATTGATGATCTGTGGCAATTCATTGATCTTTGATTTACGCAGGAATTTTCCCATTGGTAAAACCCGTGAATCATTCTTGATCGTTACATCACCTGTTCCCAGGCTGGGGCTGTTCTTAAGCATGGTTGCGAATTTCCAGATCGGGAAGAGTTGGTTGTTCAATCCTACCCTGTTCTGCAAATAAAATATCTCTCCTTCTCCGGTTAATTTAAGAATGATCATGATCGGTATGAAAACCGGCATGCAAATGATCAATGCTACCAAAGCAACCACAACGTCAAAGATCCTTTTGATCAATCTATACATTTGCCTTAGGTTTTTCGAAAGCTTTCTCAAAAGATTCTTTTCCTGATTCAAAAAAAGCTTTGTACCATCCCAGGGTCAGTTTCAATCCATCTTTCCAGTTTATTTTGGGTTCGAACTGTAACATGTTTTTTGCTTTGGTAATATCCGGGCATCGCCTGGCTACAGAACCGGGATAAGTTGGGGCATTTTCATATTCGCCTTTATACCCGAAAAAATTTCCTGCTTCCCTGATCAGCTCTTCGATAGTGATCTCATCCATTGTACCTATGTGAAATATTTCTCCATTCGATCTTTCATTTTCCATTGCCAATACAGTTCCTTCCACTGCATCCGTTATATAACAGAAAGACCTTGTTTGGTCATGACCGTATACTAAAAAAGGAGTTTCGTTGGCAAGGAAACGCTGGGCGAGATGCGGTATCACGTGTTTAAAGCCCATCCGTGGCCCAAATACATTGTGGTATCTTACTATTGTACATTCAAAACCACATTTGCGCGAATAGTTCAGAAACCCTGATTCGCCAAGCATTTTGGTTACAGCATATGTAAATCTTGGGTGTCCGATATCTTCTATAGTTAACGGTATTGTTTCCGGAGTAGGTACTTTATACCCGAAAGCATCAATGGTTCCTGCATAGCACTCACTTGTGGAAGTAAACAATACCTTTTTTACAAAAGATGCTTTTAACCATTCCAGCGTATTATAAATAAGCGCCGTGTTGATACGGATGATCTCATGTGGAATTTCTAATGTATTGTTTACGCCAACTACGGAGGCAAGCATGTATACATAATCGTAATCTTTCTCCAGTTGATCGTAGGTAGCGGGGACAGTAAAATCTCCCTCAATCATTGAAATGGCGGGATTTTCCAGCAGTTTGATGAGGTATTCATCTTTTTTGCCTCTTGAGAAATTATCAGCTACAGTAATCGTATAATCTCTGTTCTCCGAAAGGAATTTTGTAATGTTAAGCCCGATAAATCCTGCTCCACCGAGCAGTAACACTTTCTTTTTTTCCATATTTTTTATTTAATATCTCCCCTTCCTACCACACGGACTCTGTGTTTTCCTGACAGCAAATAAATTTCTTCTTTTGTTAAAAGGCCTATCGTATCCAATATAAAAGCTGCGTCCAGTTCAAGTAATTGATTCATTAATTTTTGATTCTTCTTATATTCAACATGCCCTGTTGAAATGATAACCACATCCCATTTTCCCGGAAAAAAAGCATTCAAGTCCTGTTCTATGTTCATTTGCTTTTCTTCCCAATAACTAACGTAAGGATCATGCATTGTAATAGCAGTTGTTTCCCTGTTGATATAATTATAAAGATACTCAACAGGAGAATACCTTGTATCACCAACATTGCTCCGGTAAGACACGCCAAGCATAAGTATTTTCTTATCCCTGAGTGTACCGTTGAATTCTTTTTTCAGAAATTCAAAAGCATACAGCGGCATTTTATCATTGATAGTAACGCCCGTTTCGCTTTGGGCAAGGCGTTCATTGCTTTCAAATATATTTTGTCTGGCCCATGATGCCAGCAGCGGATCTTTCGTTAAACAATATCCGCCAACACCGATACCTGGATACATCAGATTATTATGTGTCGGGCGCATTCTTATAGAATCAACCACTTCATAAAGATTTACGCCTGCTTCTTCTGCAAACCTTGACCATTCAACCATAAATCCAATGTTCATAGCGCGATAAGAATTCTCCAGCACTTTTGCCATTTCCGTGGCGTTGGTACTTCCCAATCTGGTAAGCGGGTATTTTTCTGTACTGATGATGGTGCGCAAAAAAGTTTCTGTTGCAATGGCACTTCTGTCATCTATTCCTGAATAAACCCTGTAAAAATTCTGTATTGAATCTATATAATCCGGCCCTGGCATTACCCTTTCATAGGAATGTCCTAGTGTGTATGTGCCTGTTGTGAGGCCGCGCTTTGCTAAACATTCTTCGAGGATCGGTTTTACAATTTTTTGACAGGTTCCCGGCGGCACGGTTGTTTCCACAACAATGGATACATCCTCCCGGCAATGGTTGCCGATGGTTTCGATGGCTTTTTTAAAATTCTTCAGGCTTACATCATAACCTTCCAGATCCATTTCGAAATTTGATTTTTTGTCTACATCGAGATTAATATCTACAATGATAACATCTGCTTTACTGTAACAGTATGGATCAAAAGTTGCAATAAAATTTTTTTTCTCTTTTGTTTTTTTAAAGAACAGATCAATCTTGGGATCAGAAGAGATAACAGGAAATACACCCTCATTGATACTTTGTATCTTCCAGTAAGAACCCGGCGAAGCAAGTTCAACACCTATCACAGCATATTCTTCAGTAAGCGCGTTGGCGCAAACCAAAGCCATTACGGACCCTACAAAACCCAGCCCCTGCACCACAACAACTTTTTTGCCGGCATTCATTTCAAGAAAACTGTCTATTCTTTCTTTATCATCAAGTACTTCAGGTAGCATTGATCTTTTACCTGTAAAGGGATTTACCGAATAAGCAACATTCTGCATTTTTATATCATTTTTTTTATAAAGGCAAGTGCCTGACCGGGTTGCCAGTTCAAATCTTTTACTGCTTTGTTATCATCAAATGTTAATTCACTTGTTAGTTTGTCGAGCCGCAGTGAATTGACCGGCATATCTTTTTTCAGCAAACGCTCAAACACATTTCCAATTCCCGCAAAGAAACGTATAACGGAATAAGAAATTGAAAATTTAATTTTCTTGCCTGTTCTTTCTTCAAATGCAGATTCGATTTCTGAGAAGGACGGATGGTATCTGTCGGTAAGATGATAGGTACCTTCTTTCCTGCTATCTATAAAACAAACCAGGTCGGCCACATCCTGCGCCAGCACAATACTTTTTTTTGCAAAGTTGTTCTTTATCCGCAAATACCTGGATCTGGCAATTGCTGTTTTCATTTCTCCCAGGTTACCAGGCGGATCAAAGCCGGCAATCAGCGGCAGCCGCAGAATGAGCAGTGCAATTCCTTTTTGCTTACACCAGTTACTGAGAAGTTTTTCTGAATCCAGTTTTGCTTTCCCGTATGGCGTAGCCGGGGTTGCGGGAAAGTCTTCGTTTATCATAACACCGCTGTCTAACCCATACACTGCTACAGAACTGATAAAAATGACCTGTGCCGGCAGAATGCTTAGTTTTTCCAAAGCAGATACCAGGTGATAGGTCATAAGATAGTTAGCATTATATTGTTCTTCTTTTTGTTTTTTTGTTTTAGGAAAAACATGTGCTTTGCCGGCTACGTGTATCACTTTTTCATACAGTACATCTTGTATCTCAGGTATGGTAACTGCCAGGTCGGCAAAAGTATGCCGGTGGCTGTTATCCTTATTTCTCCCGATAGTGTAAACGGTATATCCGCCGGAAGAAAGTTTTTGAAAAATATACTTTCCTAAAAAACCGCTGGCTCCTGTAAGTAAACAGTTCATTGATTTCAAATAATTAGCCGGCAGTTTATTCTGCGGGTTTCACTACAAACTGGATCAACCTTTTGACCACTCTTACCAGCATAAGATAAAAGGGTGGATGCAGTTCGTTTTTCTTCCATGCTTTCAGTATCTCGATATTTCCTTTTACAATATTGGCAATGCTTTTGTTAGTGGCTCCGCCCAGCCGCATCTTCACCATGATCCTATTGATGTATTTCGATTTGAAATTGTATTTTTTAAAAATGCGCAGCATGAATTCATAATCGCTTGTAAGTTTGAATTTCAGTTCAAACAGGCCCGCCTCATCATATACTCTTCTGCGAAGAAACAAGGCAGGATGCGGCGGAACATTACCATTTTCAAAAAACCGTTGATAGTATGGCCGTGATACCCAATTGCGTACGATCCTGTCTGTATCACTGCTCTTAACGTACAGCAGATCGCCATAGAGTATATCAAGTTCATTGTCTTCCCCGAATTCTTTCATCACATCCGCCAACACCCTGTCATCGTAATAAAGATCATCGGAATTAAGTATTCCTATCACATCGCCTGTCGCCATTTGTATTCCTTTATTCATCGCATCGTAAATGCCCTTGTCTTTTTCTGATACGATGATGCCAGTCCTACCGGGATTGGCTTTTATCAGAGCAAGTGTCGCATCTGTTGATGCGCCATCAATAATGATATGTTCAATATCTGCATATTGCTGGCTGTTTACAGAATCAATGGCGCATCTGATAGTGGCCTCGTTATTAAATACGACCGTAATGATAGAGATTTTCATAATAATTTACGATCAGGCATCGGTTTGTATATACACAATGGACTGCGTTAGCCGGTTCAATAAAGACCTGATACGCATTTTAAGCGAGCCGCGCCGGTGATTAAGCGATACATAATTTTTTATTCCGGTACGGCCATAATATTTTTCCACGTTTTGAAGGTAGGCAACATACAGCTTTTTTTTGTTGAAGCCCATATAGAAAAGATGCGGCCCCGAATTGGTTTCCCAGGTATTTGGAGCGATACGCTTAAGGTCGGAGAAATGAAAAGCCACAACCTGCTTTTTGCCAACATAAAAATCATTTCCCTTTACTGATAAATGGTACTGGCCAAGCGACCAGGGTGCAAGGTTGATACCAGGATTAGCCGATATACCTACCTGATTGAATAATCGTGGCCACTCATCAAGGTATAGCTGGTCGTTAAAGAAGGCAGATCTTGTTTCAACGGGCTCCTTACTCCATGCATCGCAATCTTGTTTCCATTTTTGTAAACAGGCAAGCCCGTCACAATCGTTTCTGAATCCATTGATGCCTACATTGAATGATCCGTAATACCCCATGATCATCTCAAGCAGTGGTGTAACCTTATGCGGTGTGATAAAAATGGACGAGCTGCCCATTTCGGTATACAGGTCTTCTACGGGGCCGAAGAAATAAATATCGGCATCGAGGTAAAATAAAATATCGATTGCCGGATATTTTTCGAGAACATACATACAAAATCCTGCTGTTAACGAAAAATACAATTCTTTTTTGGTAGCATATTTTGTTTCGTCAACATCATAGCGGTGCATATAATCCTGCAATGAGATTACCTGAATATTCGGGTAATCAGCCAATTGCTTTTCCACTTCTGTATCCAGGGCAAGTACGATAAAAGTAAAGCTGCTGCAGTGCGCAGTAATAGACTCGTAGAGTGCCATCCCACGCGGACTGAAGTTGATATCAAAATAAGTGCAAAAGTAACGCCTCATAAATACCTTTTTGAGTGGCTTGAGAGAGGGAAGGATTGATCGGGAACGCAGAAATCAATAGCAGGTTAAAAGGAATTCATGATCTTACAAACGTATTCAATATCTTTTTCGGTGTGAAAATAAGATATAGGTAAACTGAGGGTGGTTGCATGAATGG
>Ga0206895_1230_pt1 | contig 13272 bp, 13 predicted proteins | sample Alteio_BWOrgHeat_51_FD_152967 | JGI IMG/M metagenome (GOLD analysis project Ga0206895, IMG submission 152967) | Enriched cells from forest soil in Barre Woods Harvard Forest LTER site, Petersham, Massachusetts, United States -... | ecosystem: Environmental > Terrestrial > Soil > Temperate forest >...
TCCGCTCCTGCCTGAGCGAAGTTCTGTCGATTGCGAGTCTCGGCGCCATTCGCTTTTACCGATCCGTTAAATTAATCGACATCAATGCCGGTGACACTCTGAATTTCGATACGAGCCTCTATCTTCCCACTAATCATAAATACGTGAAACTCAGTATTGCCGGGGATTCCCTCGATGAGGAACGGATCCAAAGAATCCGTGGACATCATTTCAGCAGCATTCAAGTGACCTTGGAACAATTGGGGCGTTTTTATGAATACACCGCTCAACGCCTGAAAAATCTGCAGGTATCGGGATTTAATTCGACCGAACGAAAAGAAAAACTCTCTCTCGCGATCCGAGAACTGATGAGCGATCTATTCGAAGAGGATTCGACGTCGTATAAGTCCGGTCAGGAAATCATGAAAGACTGCTCCGAAATCGTAAAAAGTTTTATTCTGCACGACTCGAAGTCCGACTGGTACGCGAGAATCGAACAGGTGCTTGGAAACAGCGGAGACGACTACTCTCACTCCGGCAATGTATCGACACTGGCGGCACTTTTTTCGATCGGTCTGGGGATCGGAAATCCCGAGGAAGTCGCTCTTGCCGGACTCCTGCACGATATCGGCATTACCGAACTTCCTTACGACATTCAAAACACTCCTCCGGAAAAAATGACTCCTGAGCAAATGACGGAATATGTAAAGCACCCCGATCTCACGATCAATCTCATTCGTTCGCGAAAAATCGTGGTGTCCGATCCGGTGACCAAAATGATTTTGCAGCATCATGAACTCTATAATGGCGATGGATATCCGAAGGGCCTTTTTGGAGATCGGATTATGAAAGAAGCCCAAATGATCGCGATCGCGGATCGTTTCGATGAACTGACCACGATTAAAGATACGACGACGGGAAAGCTTCTCTCCCCGACACAGGCCGTGAGGATGCTCAAACAGGAGCAGCTTCAAAATCCTTCGAAGATCAGATACAACCCTGAACTATTAAAAAACATCCTGGCGTTATTTCCGGATAAAGATCCGGGCTAAATCGAGAAGTCCTGCTTCAAGCGCTCAGACGATGCCGCATCAATCACCCGTAACACCTGATCGTCGGAATAAAGTTTAGCGTCCTGTTTTACCTTGTCGCTGCAGTTTTCACAGAATTTTGAAATGTTATTCAACATGATCGAAGCCGATGCATAAGATCCGTACACGGTGGAGTCACATGCGTAACCTCCGGCGAGTCTTTTTCCGGTCCAAATACTTCGATAAGGATAGTCGCTCGGGCATTGAGCATGAGGCCAATTGTCGTTTGCATCTTCGGTGTGGCGAGCCTCGTGATATAGGGTCATCAAACGCGCGATTTGAGGATGGTCAATACCGGTGTAATTTCCAGTGACCCAAATCTTATTTGCATATTCCGGCTTCACACAGGCCACTGCCCCGCCGCCGCCGCAGCTATTCACGCCGAAGTATTTCACCCTGGTTTGAAACCAGGAGAGATAGTTGGCTCCGTCGATTTTTCCAAAAATTTCGTTATGGAGAGGAGATTCCTTCGAAGACGTGACCGATTGAATGAATTGAAAATCCGTTAAGACCTGAGTCTTTAAATCCGACGAAACATTCGAATCGAATTGAAGGTCAATCGCCGATGCACCGAGTGCGTGATAGGGAAGAAAAACCCCGGAGGTAAAACAAGTCGCAAACACCGCCACAAATAGACTTAATCTCATATTGAAGTGATCCCCTCACCTTCAATATTAAATGTATCGTATATAAAAAACAGAGGGGTTTTTTTGGCGGACTGGGGCGCGTAACTGTTCTAGATCACTTTCGACAATCCGCGTACTCTAGTTTCGTACAGGTTTTATCCTTACTGCAGACGTCATAAGCATAACCTTCCGGACAAATCTCATCCGAATAGTCCCAGAAGTCGCCGACTAAACTTTTCGATGAGTAAACCACTTTCATATTGGCGCCGAAGCGTGCTTGCTTCGCGTCTCGAAAGCTGTTGTCAAAAATCTCAAACCAGGCCGCACCCCACGAATCCTGATCTTTGTTAATAAATTTCAACTCCACCAGATGCTTACCCGTCGGTAAACTCTGATTGTATAAAACACCGGTACCAAAACAACCGTCCATATCGCAGATCGCGAAGGTCTTTCCATCAATCTTAATCCGATATTTATTATCAGCACCCACATGAATCAGATAATTTTTTGGACTCGGTAAATCGATACAAAACGTTTTGGTGTACCAAACCTCCGCAAGTTTACCTTTGATTGACACGCGCTCCGGGCCCGTAACCCGTCTATGCCAAAATTGAAATACGGGATCGATCGTCGAGATGGTGGTGAAAGGAAAAGTCGAATTCTTCGCATCCAGCATAAATGGATCTCGTCCATTGTAGTACTCGCTCACGGTCACAAATGGCCAATTTGGATCACCGTCGGTGTTGGCGAGATACAGCGCCGCCCGGTAGTATGGACCATCATCGCCTGGAAGAATCAGAGTTGGATTCGTCGGTTTTAATGGCGAAATTTTACTCTCCCTTGAACACTTTGAAAAATCGCTCGTCGGCGTGAAATCCGCCGGGCAATCACAAAACAGATTTTTTTGTTTCTGGTTTTTAACCGTGTAAAGAAATTGGTCCGCTTTTCCACAGGCGAGAAACGTGGTGCTCATCAATACTAAAAAAAATATCTGAGATAAAGGATTCCGTTTTGTCATGATTAACGGCAATCTTGGTACTCGAGCTTCGTGCATTTTTTGTCTTTATCACACACATCGTAGGCATAGCCATCAGGACAAACTTCGCCCGAGTGATCCCAAAAATCACCCACTAATGTTTTCGAGGAATAAACAACCTTCATGTCGCCATCATGGCGTGCATTTTTGGCATCCTGAAAAGTATTATCAAAAATCTCAAACCAAACCGCACCCGGCGAGCTTTCATCGTGATTCACGAACTTCAACTCGACCAAATGTTTCCCGGTCGAAAAACTCTGATTGTATAAAATGCCGCTCGTAAAACAGTAGGCAGAATCCACACAATTCGCGAAGGCTTTTCCATCGATCTTCACCTGGTAATTGTTGTCCGCTCCGATATGGATCAGGTAATTTTTAGGACTGGGAAGATCCACGCAAAACGTTTTTGAGTACCACTGCTCCGCTTGCTCTCCTTTGATCGTCACTCGATCGGGACCTGTTGCTCTTAGGCGCCAAAATAGATACGCGGGATCCGTAGTGAGGACTCCGCCAAACGGCAGGGGCTGGTGGGTCGAATCGAAAACGTAGGGGTGGACACCGTCGAATTCGTCACCTTGTACGTCAAACGGCCAGTTTTGATTGCCGTCAGCATCAGCAAGATTCAAAGACGCGTGATAATAAGGACCGTCGTCGCCGACCAAAATCGGAGACGGATCCCCGGGCTTCAGCGGGTCTACCTTACTTTCACGGGAACACTTCAAAAAATCGTCCGTCGGAGAAAATCCGGCCGGACAATCACAGAACATATTTTTCATCTTCTGATTTTTCGCGATGTAAAGATAATGATCCGCTTTTCCACAACTCAAAAAAGCTCCGCTTAAAATCAACAGACCAACAATGCTCAGTGATACACTTTTCATCCTATTCACCGACAATCCTGATACTCAAGTTTAGAACATTTTTTGTCTTTACTACAGACATCGTAGGCATAGCCGTCTGGGCAAATTTCGTTCGTATAATCCCAGAAATCACCCAGCAATGATTTGGATGAGTAAACCACATTCAAGTCCGAGTCGCGTCTCGCATTTTTAGCGTCATTGAAGGTATTATCGAATACTTCGAACCAAACCGCGCCTTGAGCACCCAAGTTTACGTATTTCAATTCCACCAAATGTTTCCCGGCGGAAAAGCTTTGGTTATAGAGAATTGCACTGCTGAAACAGGTGTCCGAAGTCGTACAATCGGCGAATTCTTTACCATCGATTTTTACACGATAGTTGTTATCGGCCCCGACGTGGATCAGATAATTTTTTGGATTAGGAAGGTCGATACAAAAGGTTTTCGTATACCACTGATTATCATTGGCCCCTTGAATGGATACCCGATTATTTCCCACCACTCGGCTGCGCCAAAAAGAAAATGCAGGATCACTCAATTGTATGCCATTAAAAGCAAGTAAGGACTTCGTCGAATCCACCACGTAAGGATGGGTGCCATCAAAATACTTTCCCTTTGTTTGAAATGGCCAATTTGAATTGCCGTCTGCATCCGCAAGAAATAATGCGGAAGTGTAATAGCTTTGCCCATCATCGTCACCGCGAACGATCGGACTCGGGTTACTCGGCTTAGAGGGAGCAACCACACTCTCTCTCGAGCATTTTAAAAAATCACTGGTCGGCGAAAACCCTGCGGGACAATCGCAAAACATATTTTTCATGGTTTGATTTTTTGCGATGTAAAGATAGTGATCTGCTTTCCCACACGCAGCGAGAATGGTGCAAACTAATATCACGGCAACACAGCTAACTACTGCATTCACTGCTGTATCTCGTTGCGTCATAAAACACCTTTCTTTAAAAAACCGTTGTTGACCACACAGTCAACGTAGAGGCGATAAACCCCAATAAACAATGTGGAAAGCGCTAACATGCGGTCCCACAATTTACAATCGCAACTTGACAAGTGAAACGCGAATCGTTAATTCCTCGAGCAGATTTTAACGCACGTTCGCAACCAATCACTGGGGGAGTATTATGTTATTAGAAAAATTTAATGAGGGTGGAATCTTTATGTATTTTATCCTTTCTTTCGCTATTTTGTCGTTTGCATTGATCATCGAACGTTACTTCACCCTTTTTAAGAAAGAGATCGCTCCAAAAAGCGATTTCAGAAATCAAATGCTTCAATACATCAGCTCCGGCAATTTCTCTGAAGCGAGCCGTTTTGCAGAAGCAGCAAAGAACGACACCCGCACCAACAAGGCCATCGCAAAAATTGCTCTCGTCGGTTGCAACCTTCGCGCGCAAGGTGCTGGTGACGAAGAAGTTCAAGCTCGTATGGATGAAACTCTCACTCAAGAAATTCACAATATCGATCGGAACACCGGGTTTCTCGGAATGTTCGGTAACGTTGCTACTCTATTAGGACTCTTGGGAACGATCACCGGTATGATTCATTCATTCGCAGCCGTCGCGAGCGCCAACCCTGCCGATCGTGCAACTCTTCTTTCTAAGGGTATTTCGGAAGCGATGAATTGTACCGCATTTGGATTGATTGTGGCAATTCCTGCCCTGGTTGCGTTTGCGGTTTATCAGAATAAAACCGATCAACTGGTGAATAAAATTACCTCGCTCACTACCGAGATTTTTCACGACATCCTTTTCTTGACTACCAAGCAAGCAAAGGCACAAGTGACCGTACAAAATCGCACGCCAGAAGCTCAACTGTCGAACTAACCATCTCTGTCTTGAAACTCACTCGATAAGAAAGAAGGAGCCATGGCAATTTCAAATATCGGTTCAGGTTCGTCAGGAAGACGCAAGTCGCTCGACACCGAAGTGAATCTAGTCCCATTTATTGACCTTCTCTCCATGTGTATCTGCTTCCTACTCGTTGCAGCGGTATGGACAGAACTTGGATCAGTTCAGGTAAAACAGGCAAATGGTACGGAAGCAGTTGCTCAAACTCAGGCGACCGACTTGAACCTAAAGTTCAACGGAACAGACTCGCTTGATCTCGAGATCAAAAAATCCGGCAAAGTAGTAAAAAAATATACTTTATCGGGTGCCGATCTATTACCTCAATTCAATAAGCAGCTTCTTCAAATCAAAGACGAACTCACCAAACAGGGCATCAAGGTCAGCGCGGTGATGATTACTCCGGTTGAAGGAGTCTCTTATGGTGAACTCGTCACGTTTATGGATGCGTTTCGCCAGCAAGAAATGGTGAATATCGGAATTATTCCCGTCAAGCCTATCGGAGGATCCGTTCATGCAAGTCGGTAGTCAAAACATCACTCCTACGGTATTTCAAAAGCATCTGGTCGCCCGCAAATTTGCGAAGAAAAAAGCACGTAAAGCCCTGCTCATTTCCCTGTCTCTCACGTCGATGGTCGACATGTTCAGCTTACTCGTGATTTTCCTACTCCAAACTTTTTCCACTTCTCCGGAATTACTCATGGTGACCAAAGGGGTAACCCTTCCTTCCGCTCAATCAGGCCGTGAAATTGTGGATGCTCCCGTACTTTCGGTGAGCAACGAAGGGATCTATCTCGATCAAAAATTCGTCGGAAAAGCCGCCCAGGTCATGCAAAACCCTGAGAACCTTCTCGAGCGTCTCAAAGATTTGCGTGAACTCTGGCAGAAAACGCACCCGAACGAAAAATTTAAAGGTGAAATGAATCTCCAGGCTCATCGAGACACCTCGGGCACCCTGATCTCTAGCCTCATGGGGATGCTACCGAGCCAAAACTACAGTTCGATTCAACTCATCGTCACTCCTGGGAGTAAACAATGAATTGCCTAGCATTTTTCTTAGTGATTTTAACCGGAGGCGCCCATGCCGAGTCCACCACCGATCGAACGGTGATCAATGAACTGAGAAAATTGCGAGCAGAATTACCGGCGAGGGACCCTTCCCGGCCGGAACTTTCCCTACGCCTGGCCGATCGTTTGGCTGATGAGTCTTTTTTAGGGAAGAATAAAGACGACACCGCTGACCGCGATCGCAAAGAAGCGATCGTTCTTTATCAGGAAGTACTGCCGTCACAAAACGGTCCGGAAAAAGTGAAGATCCAGTTCCAGTTGGGACGTCTTTACGCGGAAAAAAGTGAAGACTCCGGTGCCCAAGCCTCCGCTAAAAGCTATTTCAAAATGACTGCCGAACAAAGCATGATCAAGGAAATTAAGCGTGAATCAGTGCTGAGACTCGCGGAAATTGCGGAATCAAATGCGAGCACTCGATCTGAGGCGATCCAATATTACAAACAAGTTCTGGCCTTGTGCGAAGGTACCGACACCTGCGCCTATGCCCATTACCGAATGGCGTGGATCGATCGAAACTCTGATCGTCTCGGCGCTGCCGTAGACGAAGTGAAACAGGCTCTCTGGGATTCCAAAGGTCAGATTCGCGAAGAAGCTCTTCGCGACATGATTACCTTTATGGGACTTGGTTCTACGCAAATCGACGAGGATTTATCTTATGTCGATCATCTTGCTACGAAATTGGGACGTCCTCAATTAATCGAAGACCTCGCCTACTCCTATTTTTCTTCGGGAAATAAAGCGGGAGGCGTGAAAGTATTAGCACTGACCCATTCTCGTCATCCGACCCTGGATTCGGAAGTTCGTTTGCTGGAAGAATATTATGGTCTGCGTGACTGGGATTCGTTCCGCCTATTGCTCAGCCAATTCGAAACCGACGTTCAGAAAAAAACGAGTGTGCCGGCAAAAGACGAATCTGAAAAAATCTGTCGGCGCTTGGCAACCGAGTTAGACGGTGAACGCACCTCCGATGCCTCTCACTATATCGATTTCAAACAATTCACCTTGAGCTATCTCGCCTTGTATCCAACGACGGATGATCGTTCCAAAATTATGGAAGGCCTTGTTTCTGCGGAGCCTAAACCGGAAGTAAAAATTTCCTTACTCAAAACCTTCCTTTCAGATCCAAAATTTCATCTCAAGCCAAGCGACTTGCTCTCCTTGCACGAGCTCCGCGCAGCGGTTGCACAAAAAGAAGCGCTTACCCATCCTGAATTCAATGCCATCGTGATCGAAGAGGTGAACTCCCTTGCCGCGATGAACGATCCTACGAACAAGAAACAACGCGAATACGCATATGTCGCAGCCCGTGCACAATATACGATGAAAAACTTCGCCGTTGCTTTGCCTGAGTTTGAAAAACTGGCGAAAGTGGATAAGGGCATCGATCCGGATTCATTTGCGATTCAAAGTCAGCACTTGATTTTGGATATTTATAATCAACAAAAAGATTATGCCAAAATGGTGTCGTCAGCAAAAACTTGGACTGAAAATAGCGACCTCAATAAAAATCAAAAAATCGCCAAAGATCTAGGCGAAATGAAACAAATCGAAGAAGAAGCACAATTTCAGCTCGCTGTCAGCCAGGGAAACAGCCCTGATGCACTTAAGGTGTTTTTAACGAACTGTAAGAGTAACAAATTTGTTCCTCAGTCTTGCGACAATGCGAAGACGATGGCGATCCATCTGAAGGCCTATGCTTCTTTGCTAGAGGTGATGGAAATCCAATCCAAAAATCCTTCTCAGAAAGACGAACTCGCAGCAGAGTATGAGAACGAAGCCTACTACCAAAAAGCGGCCGACATTCTTAGCAAGAACTCTCACTCACTGGCATTCAAAGACCAACTCCGAATCGCCCTTCTTTTTGAACTGGGTCAGGATTTGAAAAAGAGAAATGAAGTGCTGACTCAAATAGCTCAGCAAGTTTCGACAAAAAAGCTGTCCCTGAACGAAGCCGAAGAAAAAATCTTTTTCAGCTCCCTAAAAGATGCTTCCCTGCTGAATGCAAAACAACTCCACCTGATCAACTCTGCCAGCCTCAAGCTTTATTACGCGGAATTCTTAGAAGAGCAAAACATGGGTACTCCGGAGACCAAATCACTCTTGCTTGGTCAGATGGCGCAGCAAGGACCAATGTGGTCAAAATACATCACGACCAAGGCCCAGGACTTGGCCGAGTCTTGCAATAAAATTAGCTTCTACGGAAAAAATGCGAAGACTGCGTTCCAAAAAAGAGTCAATTTGCTGAATCAGTTGAATCAGTATGCAGACAAATATCTTTCCGGAGGATGCGATTCCACGACCCAAGTCACCCTTTTAACGATTCTGAAAAACAGTTATGATCAAATTTCAACCGAGATCATGGGCAGTCCGATGCCTGCTCAGTTGAATGAAGCCCAAGTCGCCCAAATTAAAGCCAGTCTCAGTGAAATGGCGAAACCATTTCAAGATAAATCAGACTCACTCGCTACCCTACTCAAAACTAAATCCGACGCTAAAATCGTAGTAAATCAAGTACCGGCAAGCGACCACCCTGCCGAACAAAAAATGAGCGATTCAGTGGCCTACCAAGAAGCGGTGAAACAACTCCATGAGAATCCGCACAACGCCGCAGCTTTGAAACAATTGAAGCAGATTTTTTCGGATTCGCACCAAGGACGTTTGTCCGCTTATTATGAAGGACGCATCGAAGCGCTTGCGCATGACGGGGGAAGCAGCAATTTATGAGTAACAAAATTAGAATCAGTTTATTTTTGGCTACGATATTGATGTTCGTGAACATGGAATCCAGCATGGGTTCCACCGCTCCGAACGATTCCATGGATTCCACTGAAGCAGTCGTACCTGCTGCAAAGGTTCGCTACAAAAGCGGTAAAGATGTCAATTTTGAAGATCAACTCATTCAAGGGCAATTGAAACGTCCGGAAGTATCAGTCGTCACCGGAAACGTACATCAAGGTGTGAACGGCCTTCTTCGCCTCCGAGAAAATTTTCTGGATCGGGTATCTGCGGATTCAGGAGAAGTGGTAGGAGATTCCCAATGATTGCTGTTGCGAATCTGAATCAAGAATTGCTGAAACTTCTACCAGATGAAAGTTGTGAATTTGGTCTCCATTCCGTTTTTGGATGGATTGATACTCAGTCTCTCCGAAGCAGAGTTCAACGCCGCAAAAACGCTGGAATCAAGACCGACGCCAACGCCTGGATTTGCAAAGGACGAATCGTTCAGCAAAAAGGTGAAACTTCCATTCAATCGATTTCTGGCTGTGAAATTAAAAAAGAGAATCAACAAACCTGGAAAGTGCTCACTACTTTGGGTGAGTTCCTCCTCATGCCTGCTCAAAACACTCACCTCGCGGGCGCGCTAACCACGGATCCGATTGTTGAGTCGAAGACATTCAAAAAATCTCTCGCTTTCGCATTCGCGGCTCTATTAATGCTCGCCCTATATTTAAATCTAAACCGCCAAACGGAAGAAGCGGCACCTGCAATTCTGGAACCGGTGATGGTAAAAATTATCCCTCAGACTCAAAAAGCGGTCGTGGTTCCCAGCGCGGTTCCTCTTGAGACTGTTCAGAATTTAAAAACCGTTTCGAAAGAAGATCGTGAAGTGAAACGTTCGATCCAGCAAAATCTTGGTTTTCTAGGATTGCTCGGTAGTAAAACCATCAGCAAAGTTTTGGGTGGAGCCCCAACCGTGAAAGATGCTTCAGCAGGAGCTGGCGAAGGTAACCAAGGCAGCGGCGGCGAATATTTAGTAGGCATGGGTCAGGGAGTGAAGCATGCGACTGTGGGTAACACCGGTGTCACCGGTCTCGGCGGCGTAGGCACCAAAGGTGCCGGCGGTGGAGCGGGTGGATACGGCAATACGATGGTCGGTTCGGGAGAAGGTCGCGGTCTATCAAAAGTCGCGTTGGCCCAAGATCTGGTACTTGAAGGCGGACTCGATCGTGCGGTAATCCAAGCGACGATTGCGAAATACTTAAGCCAAGTGCGCGCCTGCTACGAGGGAGGTCTCCAGAGTAATCCGGGACTTCAAGGCCAAGTGAATATGAACTTCATCATCGCCGGTGACGGTTCGGTTTCCACTGCAAAAGTTTCTAAAACCACCCTCGGAGATGCTCCAGTGGAAAATTGTATCTCAAGTAAAATGTTAAATTGGAAATTTCCTAAACCAGTCGGCGGAGTGAACGTAAAAGTGAACTACCCGTTTGTGTTGAGGCCCATGGGAGCTTAAATGAATACTCAATCTTATCTGAAAATCAGTTTTAGCCTGGTAAGTCTACTCACCATCTTCGGATGTAACCAAGATCCTTACGCAAACATCGGAGAATTGACTCCGAAACGCACGCTTGCCGACATGGTGGCTGGCTACACGATCAACGGACCAAGCATGATCGAATGTACGGAATCACTGGAATGTGGAGCGCTAGTATCGGTGTCAGTACCAAGTCCTGGGACCGCCAAAATTCAGGTTTTAGGTTTACCCACCGGTGCAATCTTCGACTCTACTACCGGAAAATTTTCTTACACTCCTGACTACGACGTCGTCGATACGATCAATGACCCTACTCTAACGGTAAAAACGACTCCACTTCGCTTTGTCGTTACTAGTTCTCTCGATCAAAGTTTCGCTTACGATCGCATTATAACTCTGGTGGTGAAGAACAAGCAGCGCCCTACTCAAGTCGTGGTGGCGGCATCGGCGGAAGTAAGCGAAGGACAAACCCTGACCCAAGAAGTGAACATCGTGAATCCGGATCTTCCTCACGGACCGTTTTATCTTAATATCGAGAATGGCCCCGCTGGAGTTCAAGTGATTCAGGACCCAAGCAAGGAATCCCACTTCACTCTTAAATTCACGCCAGATGCGTCGTTCGTAAACAACGGCGATGTTTCCGATGGAACCGACTTTTACAAAACCGTGAGTCTCAATATTCGGGTGAATTCACCGAATAGCGAATCGGCATTAGGAAGCACTGTTTGGAAAGTGAAAGACGTGCGCGTAGCACCGGTAATCGTTGCTCCGGATACGATCACCCAAGGCTTAAATGCCAATTTCGTCATTGGCGCGATCGATTACAATGAAGAAGAATCTCCGAAGATCCTGCTCGACACCCAACAAGTTCAATACGGAACACTCTCCACACAGGTGATCAACCAAGCAGCGAAGAACGGAAAAGGATTACCGGCTACGTTGATGATGGTGAGCTGGAATAATATTCCTTCTTGGGAAGATGGTAAAACCACCTCTATCCACTATTCGGTTTGCACTCATGGTGTGAAGGGTAAATTTGCCGAGTGCGTGGCTAAAGAGACCAAGATCACGATCCGTACCGGATCTTCTGAGCTGACCTCGAACTTTTCTCCGACTGACTTGTCTGACAATCTTTCAGAAGTAATTTTGAGTATTGCAAAAGGAAACAACTAATATGAATAAAGGCATTTTACTTCTTTTGGTAACTTTCTTATTCGCCGGTACTAGTTCTGTGTTCGCGGCTCCTGCGGCTAATCTGAACGATCAAATGAATGACCTCAAACTTCCTGAAAATCTCGCACCTCAAGGCGTGACTAAGGAAAAACTCTATGCGGCTCAAAGTCGCTACGAGGAACTTTCTCATCGTTTTGAACTCGATGTCGGTGGTTCAAAGAATTTTACCGGAGACAGTTTTCTCAGCATGTCCCAATTGGATATGTCACTCCGATACTTCATCAACGATCGCATGTATGTTTCCGCTTCAGGAAGTTACGGATTCAATTCATTTACGGATTCCGCACAACAACTCATTAACGTACAAGGAATCGTTCCGGATGCAGCCATCGTCAAATGGAGAACGGATGCCCTATTCGGTTACAATCTGTTCTACGGAAAATTCCGTGTGAGTATGGATCAAGTGTTTTATTTCGATCAATATGTGGCGATCGGGCCAGGATTGATCACCACCCAATTCGACACTTCACCTTCGGCCGTAGCCGACATCGGATTCGCTCTTTGGTTTGGAAATAACTTTAGCGCGCGTTTTGGAGCTAAGAACGACGTGTTCAGCGAGAAGAAACTCACCGACACTGCGGTCGTCGATCACTTGCTCGGTTACCTCTCCATCGGTTACGTATTCGGTAAGGAAAATCATTATGAATAAGATTTTTCTAACGGTCTCACTTGCCTTTCTTCCACTCAGTTCATTTGCACAGCATGGCGGCGCCGATGCCCTTTTGAAAACCGTGGGTGTTTCCGAGAAAAAAGCAGATCTCAATGCCAAAGCGGATACCGATAGCGACGACGATACTGAAGTTTCTACCGAAACTATTCATCTCAACAATCCGGTGGCGAAAAATCTTTTCAGCGACTGGAACCGACAAAAGCATTTGAGCTACGAGCTGAATTCATGCGTGAAGTTGTTTCTATCCGATCGTTTCGAAGCCTATGCTCATCTGCACACCGCTCTCGCGCCTCAGATGAATCGTGTATCTTCTGCGGAGTTCAGAAACGCGCTCCAAGCTGCGTATCTCTACAGCCTATATCGCATTAATCTTCCACAAACCTTTATCCATCAGTTTTTGATCTCCATGGAAAACGGGGAATTTGTAAGTTCACACGCATCTACTTCATTGGAAGATGCGCTGGCGACCAATTTTGACGCTTGGTTACTCGACCAAAAAATCCAACTCTCCAAATCCCAAGAAGCGGTAATCAAATCCGTGAAATACACGAAGCAACCTCTTTGGGTTTCTCTCAATGCCTTTATTCTTCAAAGAAA
>Ga0206895_1234_pt1 | contig 13232 bp, 7 predicted proteins | sample Alteio_BWOrgHeat_51_FD_152967 | JGI IMG/M metagenome (GOLD analysis project Ga0206895, IMG submission 152967) | Enriched cells from forest soil in Barre Woods Harvard Forest LTER site, Petersham, Massachusetts, United States -... | ecosystem: Environmental > Terrestrial > Soil > Temperate forest > O...
TACCGGTCAAAGTCCAATCCGCCGACCTTTACGGCCCCCGAGGCGGAATCGAGGGTAGCATCGGGCATTTGATCCGTAAAGGTTTTAAAGATCAATTCCTTCACCGCCTGGTTGGAGGAATCCCAGCCGCCGTCCTTTTGGGGATCGAAGGGCGTAATAGTAGAGGTGAAATACGATGATCCCACGCTTTTTCGGGCTGTGATGAGGGTGCGGGTAGCGGAGATATCGAGTTTCGTCCCGGTGGATTGCTCCATCAGGGCTTTTCCTTTTTCGTTGATTTTCGCCGCGCCGGCCGAGTCGACGACATTCATTTGCGCCGGGAGGGTCATGGTCCAGCCGACATCGTTGAAGGTATATGTTTTCCCTTCTTTGGGGGCGAGATTGCAGGCGATGACGAGAACAGCCGCGAACGGCGTGAATTTTTTCATGTTTGTCATTGTGTGATGTGAATAATCCCGGCGCCATTGTAGGAATGGTATTCGCCGTTGTACATGGCGTCGGCGCTGACAGGGCCCATGTGGTAGCTACCGGGCGAGACGGCGCGAACGGCATAGTAATAGGTTTGTTTTCCGGAGTGGAGGTTCACGAAGAGGTTGATCCGGTCGTCGCGGACATCGAGGGCGGTGGGGCTGTCATCGTCCTTGACCCAATCCAGGTCGGGGATGTTCTTGGTCCGGGGGTTCTCGATCTCGAATCCGGCGGGAAGCATATCGGTAATGACGATGTTGTCGACATCGGTGCTAAAGGTCCTTTCGAGGGTGATCTGGACGATAATCAGGTCATTCTGTTTGAAGGTAGTGCCGTAGAGCGGGTGGCCAAAGCGGTCAAAGAAACGTTTACGCACTTTGAGATAGCTATCTTCTTCCTTAAAACTGCCGGTGGAGCTGATGCCTTCGGTCTCCCAGAAGTAATAGAGCTTCCCGGTGCCCTGGGTGCTGATCGTCACCTTTGGAACGGCGCCTGAACCGGCATTGCCGACAATCTCCCGGGTGGTCAGTTTCAGCGGGTTGCCATCCATCGTACCGACCTTTTTACCGTCGACCAATACGTCTCCGGTAATGGAGGAACCGGCGGCCTGGCGGGCCACTTTTCCGAGGCCAAGTACGCTGAAGGCCAGCTCCTGGGTGCTGAACCAATAGCGGGATTTCAGCTTGTCCACCACATGGCGGGCCATGACGGGGATCTGGGCGTTGTTGGGGTCCGCATCGACGAGGACATCCAGCGCCAGGGATTCATCCCGGATATCCGAGGCAAAGCTTCCGCCGGACATCGTGTTCGGTTCTTCGCCGGAATAGCTTGCCGGGAGGAACTGCTGGAAGCTCCGGCGATCGCCAGCCAGGGCATAGGCGGCGGCCAGCATATACCGGCAATCCAGGCTGAGCATCGAAGGGTTCGCCTTATAGTAATTCATCACGCTGACATCGGGCTGGCCGGCGAGGGCGAGGACATACAGTCCATAGGTCACCTCTTCCGGCGCGATCCTTCTATTGAAGGTCCGGTTATACCAATACACCACCGTCTCGCGGTTTTTCAGCCGGTTGTTGATATAGCCGAGCATGGTGGAGAGCAACCCTTTTTCCACATCGAAGCCCGCCTTCTGCGCCTCGATCAGGAAGTGGGCGGCATAGATGGTAGCCCACCAGTCCTCGGTGCCTTCACCATCCCAGAGGGTGACCGCGCCATTGTATAGCTGGCGCATCTTGATCTTCCGGATCGCCTCCTGGACGTTGGCGTTCGCGGAGGCCTTATCGGAGGCCTTCATGCTTGTGCGGACAAGGTCGGCCATGTCGCCAAAATAGAGCTGGGGGAAGGCGATGGAAACGGTTTGCTCGGTACAGCCATAGGGATATTCGACGAGTCGGCTCAGCCAGGGGCCGAGCTCCGCGGCGGGGGACTTGCTAAGGACGAGGTGGTAGTCGATGCTCGATGGGATATAATCGCCGATCGACCAGTTGACGGGCGCGGAAGTACCGCCGGCGATCGAACCGGCCCCGGTGACTTTTTGTAGCGGGCCGGAGGGTCTGATGCCGATCTCCGTCTCGTCGGTAAAACGTTCCCCCTTGCTGCTGACATCGACCGTAACCTTACCGATCCCGATCGAAGGTGATGCGGCCAGTTTGAATTCGGCGCGGCCTTCGCTGTTCGCGCCAATGCTGAGCGACTGCGCGTCATCGCCGATGGGATGCAGGGGTCCGCTCAGGTGCAGTTTCACGTCGGCGTTGCCGCTTGCCGCGGTGGTATTGCTGATCGTGACGGGCATCGTCACGGTATCGCCGGGGCTCATAAAGCGCGGGAGTGCCGAACTGAGGACGATGGGATCGGCCACGGTCATATTGACGTCTTTTGAACCAAAATTTTCATCCTTATAGGCCACCGCCATCAGGCGAACGGAGCCGGAGAACTGGGGGATATCGAATTCGAAGCTGGCTTCGCCGCTGCCGTCGGCATGGGCAATTCCGCTCCAGTAGGAGACTATTTTTATGCGTTTGGCGGGCATCGGGTTGGTCCGCTTCTTCATATCGCCGCTCTCGTCACCACCGGTGCTGCTCAACGCCGCTTTTATCTCAGGGAAGAGCAGCGGATAGAGGTCGTAGTCGGTGACTTCGAGGGCCCGTTTGGCGTAAAAGTGGGCATAGGGGTCGGGGGTGGTAAAATCGGAGACCTGCAATACGCCATTGTCTACGGCGGCAAGGGTGATCATGCTGCCAGGGGCGGCTTTGACCGTGACCTTCTGGTGCGTATGGGACCGGACGGCGGTCTGGGCCGTGATCTCGACGGGCATGTGGCGATCCTTCGCTTCCACCTTCACCGATTGAAAACCATGCGCTACGGTCAACGGGATGTCGGAGAGCTCGTGCGCCTTTATCAGTGTCGCCGTGATGTAGACATTGGGGATGTCATCTTCGGTCAACGGGAGGCTGAGGTGGGCCGTGCGTTTACTGACGTCGACGAACTGATAGGAGATCACTTTATCGGTCTCGAGGGTCACGAGCATCCGGCCATCGAAAGGTGTCTTGAAAAGCGCGCCTACGCTTTCACCGGTGTTGTAGGCGGTCTTCTCCACCGAAATATCGATATGGCCTTCGTTATTGACCTGGAAGGACGAGTTATCGCCACCCCAGTCGCCCCAGCTGTAGAATTCGCGGCTGACATAGCTGTTGGCACCGGGGATGGATACCCGAATCTCATAGTCGCCGGAGGAACGGGGAGTAAAGGTATAGACAGTTTTGTCACCGCTAACGGCAATGGTGCTGCTGCTGATCATCTTATCCTGCCGCTGCGATTCGTAACGGAAATAGTCGCCATTCTTTGTCAGCACGGTGTGGTACTCGTGTTTGACCACCTCCACCTGAGCCGATCCGTTTACGATCTTCCCGGTCCGGTCGAGGGCGATCAGCGGGAAGTTGACGGCTTCATTCAACGGATAGAAATAATAGCCGTCATCGGCGACACCAAAGAAGACGGGTTGGGTATAGATGTCGACAGCGGCGCTCTTGCTGACGGGGCGCCCGGTCTCGTCGAAGACGGTGGCAAAGAATGTCGCGTGGAGGAGACCGATATTTTTGAAGATGTCGGGAACATCATAATGTTCGGTGGCGTTACCCTTGTCATCGGTCTTGCCCTGACGAACGTTCTTTTCGAAGGTGCGGCTCTGCGCGGACAGGCTAAAATCGTAATTGTCATAATCCTTCGCCCGGAAGGTTTGTTGATGCACCTGGATCTCGCATTCATAATTCCGGTTGGCTGCGGGCGGCCCGAAGAAATTCACGGCATGAATGTCGAGTTTGGCGGCGTCGCCGGGTTGGAGGGCCGTCTTGTTGAGTTGAGCGGTCACCTTGATGCGATCGGGCACGAACTCTTCGATCCGGAACGGCTGGCTGGCCAATAAAACCTCATTGGAGGTATAGACTTCCAGCGAGTACGAACCGGTTATGGCCGTGAGGCCTAAATCGACATTGCCTTCGATCGAGCCCTGGGCGTTGGTCGTTTTCCGGAAGGTCTTCAGCTCCTTTCCGTTTGGCAGCAGGAATTTGAGGACCACGGGAAGCTCGCCGGGGGATTTCCACTGGCGGTCGCGGAGGATGACCGAGAAATTCACGCGTTCGCCGGGGCGGTAGATATCGCGTTCAGGATAGATATAGGCATCGAGACCTGACGGATTTGACCGGCGGCCACCTACTTCGAATCGCGAGGTATTGACGCGGGTGGTGCCGAAATGCAGGTAGTTAAAGTCATCGGCCGAGCGGGCGATCAGCATGGCGGGGCGGAAGCCGGCGAATTCGCGGCGGCTGTAGGCGATCTCCGCGACGCCATTTGCGTCGGTTGTGCCCGTGCCAAGCAGCTGGTTATTGGCGCCGTAGGCCTGGATAGCCACTCCGGAGAGGGCGGCGGCCGATTTGATCGAGTTGGCGAAGACGAGGATCTTCTCTTTCCCCTCCTTGGCGATCATCCCGATGTCGGAGAGGGAGATAAAGCGACTGTCGCGCAGCCAGAAGTTCTTGGTGGACCGGATCAATACATGGTAGATCCCCTTGAATTCGGGCAGCTTGTCGGTGAAATTGAGGTTCAGGATCCGGTTGACGCTGCTACCCGCGCTCCGGGGCAGGGTCCGGGTGTCGATCTCCTGTTCATAGATGACATCGCCCAGGACCTGGTCGTCGGAGGAATTGTCATAGGATGGCTCGTCGCCCTCCTCCTCCGAAGTGCTGCTCACGGTTTCCGCCTCGCTGCTGCTGGTCTTCGTCTCCTGTGGCCGGTAATTGGAATGCTGGGCCGTCAGCAGGTTATTCTCATAGATCTTCGAGACCACGACCTTTACCCGCGGCACGTTGACGATCTTCACTTCGATATTTTTTGCGCCTTTCCCGGAGAGGTAGACGCCTTTGTCGTTGGCGAAGCTGATGGAAGGCTCCAACTCGCCAAAGGTGACATTGGTGGAATACTCTTCGTGGAGGACGCCCCCGATCCGGCCGCGGACGCCCTTGCCGATGGTCAGGGTATAGCTTTTCGATTCGTCGAAATTGTCACTTTGGATCAGCAGTCCGGTTTCGGTTGCCTGGGCGGTGAATTTGACGGCCGGGTCGAACTTGATGGCGGAAGCGAGGTTGGCCGCGACGAGCTGCTGGCTGGTCGAAACGCGGATCGAGCCGGTCGTCCCGTCATGGTCGGTCGTTACGTCACCGATCGTCAGCACATAGGGCGACGGGATGGATGTCGTCAGATCGAGGGGGGCGGCCAGGCCGTTGGTCCCGCCGTCGGGGAGCAATCCTTTGTCGATGGTGATCTTCGCCGGCAGGGTCTTGTCTTCCATTTTCAGGTTGGTGAGGCGGATGGAGATATGATCGGCGGTCGACAGGGTCTGCAGGTTATAGGTGACGGGCTGGCCGCCGACGAGGATCGTCATTTTATCTTTAAGGCTGTTCGGGTTCACGGCATAGTTGAACTGAAAGTCAACCTGCGGCACGGCGGTGGTGCTGTTGTCGTCCTGCAATACCCAGGTCGAGTTCACGTTATCCACGCGCAGGTCGGGGGTATGAAAGGTGAGCTCACCGGCGTTGGTGAGGCGGCCAAATTTACTATGTTTGAGGATCGCGTCTTTGATGGTTGCCTTATAGCTCGTGGCCGGGGCGAATGACCGGGCGGGAGAAAAAACCAGCTCATCGGGGTGCTCCCACCGGAACCGGCCGGGGATCTTCGGTTCGAACTCGACGTATTCGGTGGAATCCCATTGGTCAACCAGGGAGTCGGAGACGAGGGATTGATCGAAACGGAAGGTCAGGTTGCCGAGGGCAGGTACTTCATCCTTTGCGTTGGTGTAGTCGAGACTGACGGTGCTGCGGTTACAGGAAGCCAAAAGGGTCACTGCGCTTGCAAGCAAGGCGACGGCGAAGAGGCCAGAACGGTTAGGCATAAGAGGTCAGATTGAAGATTTAAGCTTAAACGGCGTTAATTTACAAAAATTATGAGAAGGTTTCAATGGGTGAAGCGAATTTTGATTGGAGTAGCGGCGCTGTTCCTGTCGTTCGTTTTGCTAAACTGGATCTTCCCCCTACCTGACAGGCTCGAATATTCGACAATTATCACGGATAACAAGGGGGAGGTCATCCATGCCTTCCTGACGCATGACCAGCAATGGCGGATGAAAACCGATCTCGGCGAGATCTCGCCGCTGCTGCGAAAGGCCATCATTAAAAAAGAGGACAAATACTTCTACTATCATCCGGGGATCAACCCGGTGGCGATGATAAAGGCGCTTGGGCGGAACATCATTCACTGGCGCCGGATGTCGGGGGCGAGCACGATCACGATGCAGGTGGCCAGGGCGCTGGAGCCCAAGCGGCGGACATATTGGGGAAAATTTGTCGAAGTATTCCGCGCCTTCCAGCTGGAATGGAAATACAGCAAGGACCAGATCCTGCAGCTATATCTAAACAAGGTCCCCTACGGGGGCAATATTCAGGGGGTCAAGTCGGCGTCGATCCTGTATTTCGGGAAGAATCCCGATCATCTGTCACTGGCGGAGATCACGGCGCTGTCCGTCATTCCCAACCGGCCATCTACGCTCGTGATCGGCCGGTACAACAACCTTATTGTCGCGGAGCGCAACAAATGGCTGCGGCGATGGGCGCGGGAGGGTATCTTCACCCCAAAGGAAATTGAGGATGCGCTGGGGGAACCCTTGACTGCGACGCGGGGGTCGGTGCCGGAACTGGTGACGCAGCTGGCGTTGAAGCTCAGAAAGGGAGGGCGGGATGTTGTACACTCGACAATCGAGCTGAATACCCAGCTCAAGATCGAGAAGCTCGTAAAGGACTATTCGCGGACGCTCACGCTGAAAAATATCCGCAATGCGGCGGTGGTGGTCATCGACAACCGGACCCACGCTGTCGTCAGCTATGTGGGGAGTGCGGATTTCCTTGATTCGACGGATGGGGGACAGGTCAATGGCGCGGCGGCGATCCGGCAGCCGGGGAGTACACTAAAGCCATTGCTGTATGGGCTTTGTATCGACGCCGGGTTGCTCACACCGAAGATGACCATCGAGGACGTCCCGGTCAACTATGATGGATATACGCCCGAGAACTATGACCGGCAGTTCAATGGCTATGTCACCATGGACTATGCACTCGGGCATTCCCTGAATATTCCCGCGGTGCGGAGCCTTAAGGCGCTGGGAAAGGATGTGCTCGTACACAAGCTGGTACAGTGCGATTTCCATCAGATAGACAAGGACCGGAACAAGCTGGGGCTGTCGATGATATTGGGTGGGTGTGGGGCGACATTAGAGGAACTCACCGGGATGTATTCGATCTTTGCGCATGAGGGGAGGTATTTGCGGCCGATCTATTCGACAGATGATTCGGTCACGCCGGGCGTAAAACTTCGAAATAATTGGCGGCCGGATTCGGGGGGCGTGACGCGAGTCTTAAGTCCGGCGGCGGCCTATATGATCAACGAGATGTTGTCCCGGGTCAACCGCCCGGATTTTCCGCTCAACTGGGAAAGTACGGTTCACTTGCCGAAGATCGCCTGGAAGACGGGGACGTCCTATGGACGGCGGGATGCCTGGAGCATCGGCTACAACAGAAAGTACACGGTTGGGGTATGGGTTGGGAATTTCTCCGGGGTGGGCGTACCCGAGCTGAGCGGGGCGAATGTGGCGACGCCATTGTTGTTCACGGTCTTCAATACGATAGACTATGATGACGATGACCAGTGGTTTAGCCAGCCTCCGGACTGCGATCTCCGGATGGTATGTACGGAGACGGGGTTGCCGCCGGCGGATTTTTGCAGCCACCTCGTGACCGATTACTATATTCCCCTGGTGTCGCCGGCGCGCAAATGCGACAACATGCAGGAGGTGATCGTGTCAGCGGATGAGAAGTTGTCGTATTGCCGGGTTTGTATGCCGGGGGCGGGGTACAAGAAGAAATTGTATACCACGATAACACCGGAGATGCGGGATTATTTCGAGGCCAACAAGATCGTCTATTCGCCGGTACCGCCGCATAATCCTGCGTGTGAAAAACTATTCCGGGAGGGTGGGCCGATGGTGGTCTCGCCGGCCAATGGGAGTGAGTACCTGATCAATAAAAAAGACCCAGAGCCGGTCCAGCTGCAATGCCGGGCGGGGAATGATGTGGGAAAGGTGTATTGGTATATCAATGATAAATTCTATAAGGCGGGGGATGCGGGGGCAAAACAGTTTTTTATTCCCGCGGAAGGACCGGTGAAGATCTCGGTTACAGATGATAAGGGGAGGAACAGGAATATCTGGATCAGGGTGAGGTATGTGAATCTTTAAACGTTAGATATGAAAAAGGTACTGCTGGTTTTGTTGTTGGTTTTCTTTGTTGCGGCGGCCGAAGCGCAGCATATTGTCATCATCGTAACCTTCGCCTGGATGCCCGGGATGACGAATTTGCCGGAGCATGGATTTTTGCCGGGTAAGAAGTTCAAGTTCTATCCGGCCGTCGGAAAATATGACCTGGGCGGCAAGCGTCTCCGGGTGGAATTACACGATGAGCGGGACAGCCTGAAGCTAAAGCAGGTGGATTGCTCGCCGGTCGAGATGACGAATACAAGTGAATTCGAGGGACCGTATGGCACCCATGTAGTGGAGAATTATATCGACTCGTTGTTTGCGCCCGCGGGTATCGTGCTGGATACGGCGGCCACAGACGTACTAAAGGTAAATTTGGAGGCGCTGGATGCGCGGCTCATCGGCTTTGGGAATATTACGGCGCATGGGCTCTGCAAGATGAGCATCGTGTGGAATGGAAATACGCATAATTACTGCGTGGATATCACCGATAAGGATCCGCATTCGCCCATCAGCAGTCATGCGTTCGTGACCAGGAAAACAGGCACGAGGGTGATCGCGTCTGCGGCCATACGGGAGGTGCTGGAAAAGATCATTACCGATCTGGAGTTCGATAAGTAAGGGTTATGCCGACCAATTGCGGTACACGCCGATCATTTTCCAGCCGGATTCGGTGCGGCGAAAGATGTAGGTGGAACCTAGGCCGCAGCGGCCACCGCAAACCATGTTGAGATCGATGACGGCATATTTTCCGTCGTCGGTGAATTGAGGCAGGGAGAAGCTAAATATAAGGTGGCGGGGGGTGCCGTCCCCGTCGGGCGGATTGAGATAGAGGATGGAGTCGGCCTGGTGTCTGGTGACACAGATCGCTTTTGTAAGGGAGTCTTGCTTCCAAAGATAGCGAGCGCCGGAGTGATAAACTTTTTCGGCAAGCTCGTTGAGGATGCTGATAGGTACGGGTTCGAGCAGGTGATGGTCCGCCCATTCGTCATAGTCGTATTTTACAAAGCGACAGGTGTCGGTGCCGGCGACGAGGAAGTAATGTGGGAGGGTACTGTCGACGACGGTGGGGAAAATGGAGTTTATGAATTTCTCGGGGGAAGGGGATTGGGCTTGCGCACCAGCACCTCTGTGCAGGAGAACACATAGAAAAAACCATCCGTACCGCATGCTTAATCGACTTTATGGACACCGCCGGCACCACTGACGTGCTGGTCCACCGAGGCCCCCCCTTTATAATCTACGGAGCCTGCGCCGCTGACCTCCGCATTCAGCCGGACGCTGGCATAGACCTCGGCCGAGCCGGCACCGGAGATAGACACTTTTGTATTTTCGGCTTTCAGGTTGAAACAGTGCGCATGGCCGGCACCGGACAGGTCGAGATCGGCCGTCTTTGTCTCGCCCATAAGGTCGATGTTTCCGCTGCCGGTGACTTCGGCGGTGACGCGGGGGGCGTCTACATCCATTTTCATCGTTCCGGCGCCGCTGATATGCATGGAAATGTCTTCGGGATTGTTGATCTTGGTCTGGCCGATGATGTCGCAAGCCCCGGACACATCGATATCGCTGTATACCGGTGAGGTAACATAGATCTTCAGGTCGCCGGTTGGATCGAGATTGAAGCCGCGGCGTTCGCGAACGACCACTTTGTCGCCTTCCTGGAATACCTCCACGAACTGTTGGAGATTCTCGTCCAGCTCCACTTTTACGGAATGCTGATCGCCCTGGGAAACAAAGACTTTTGCTGCGCCACCTACCTCGACGTTCTTAAAACTATTCACCGACCGGTCCTGGGTCACCACGTTTCCGTTACCATGGACGCGCTTGCCAAACATGTGGTCGCAGGAAACGAGGAATAAGGGAAAAGCGAGGAAAAGAAGGCTGATCTTAAGGTTAATCCTGGTCATGAGATCGTTTTAGGTTGTATGCAAATGTACTGGTTTTGACGAGTAAAAGGCGGGAAGGTTACACTCCCGGATTTTATTTAACTTCGCGTCACGATGACGGAAAAGATTCTAATCCTCGACTTTGGTTCTCAGTATACTCAATTGATAGCCAGGGCTGTACGTGAGGCTAATGTGTACTGTGAAATCATTCCCTATCACAAGACGGTTGAATACGACCCTTCGCTGAAGGGGATCATTCTTTCGGGCAGTCCGTTCTCGGTGAATGACAACGCGGCGCCGGTCGTCGACATCGAAGGGTTGCATCGGCGGCTGCCGGTGCTGGGGATCTGTTATGGCGCGCAGCTGACGGCAAAGGTATATGGCGGAAGCGTGGAAAAGAGCAGCAAAAGGGAGTATGGCCGGGCGCTTCTGCATAAGCAAAAGGAAGACACGCTTCTACGGGAGGTCACGGAACTGTCCCAGGTCTGGATGAGCCATGCCGATACGATCCTCGAACTGCCGGCGGGGTTCGAAGTATTGGCCAATACGACGACTATCCCCTATGCGGCTTTCCGCAAGACGGGGCATAATGGCGAGCTGCCGCTATATTGTTTGCAGTTCCATCCGGAAGTCTATCATTCTGTCGAGGGGAAAAAGATCCTCCGGAATTTTCTCGTCAACATCTGCGGTTGTTCGCAAGACTGGACGCCGGCGCATTTTGTGTCGGATACGGTGGCGGCGCTGGCCAGGCAGATCGGACCCAGAAAGGTCATCATGGCGCTTAGCGGGGGTGTAGACTCCACGGTGGCGGCCACCCTGATCCACAAGGCCATCGGAGACCGGCTGGTGGGGATATTTGTGGACAATGGCGTACTCCGCAAGAATGAGTTCAGTCAGGTTTTGGAGACGTATAAAAAAATCGGGCTGAATGTGAAGGGGGTGGATGCGGCGGAGATGTTTTATGGCCAGCTGGCCGGACAATCCGATCCGGAGGTGAAGCGAAAGACGATCGGGCGGTTGTTCATAGACGTATTTCAGGCGGAGGCGGAGGCGGTCGAGGGGGTGGAGCTGTTGGGACAGGGGACGATCTATCCGGACGTTATCGAAAGTGTCTCGGTCCATGGGCCTTCGGTGACCATCAAATCACACCATAATGTAGGTGGCCTTCCCGAGAAGATGCACCTCGAGCTGGTAGAGCCGTTGCGCTATCTTTTCAAAGATGAGGTGCGGCGGGTCGGCGCGGAGCTGGGGATCCCGGATGAGCTGCTCCAGCGGCACCCCTTCCCGGGGCCAGGGCTGGCAATCCGCATCCTTGGCGAAGTCACTCCGGAGAAGGTGCGATTGTTGCAGGAAGCTGATCATGTATATATCCAGGCGCTGAAGGACCATCATCTTTATTCTACGGTCTGGCAGGCGGGGGCGATCCTGTTGCCGGTCAAGAGCGTCGGGGTGATGGGTGATGAGCGCACCTATGAATTCACGGTGGCGTTGCGGGCGGTGACGTCGGTGGATGGGATGACGGCGGACTGGGCGCATTTGCCGTATACGTTCCTGGCGGATGTGTCCAATGAGATCATCAATGGAGTGAAGGGTATCAACCGGGTGGTGTATGATATCAGCAGTAAGCCGCCGGCGACGATCGAATGGGAATGAAAAGATATCTCCGATATTCTGTGTTGTTTCTTTTTGGCTTGCGCGCCCATGCGCAGGATACCACGGCATTGAAAATGCGGGACACTGTCGCGGTGAAGCAGGTCGCTGACAGCAATGCCCGGCATGAGGTGGCGATATTTCTGCCGCTGTATCTCGATTCGGCGTTCGATGCTTCGGGCAATTACCGGTACGACAAAAATTTTCCCAAATTCATCAATCCGGGGCTGGAGTTCTATGAGGGCGTGGAGCTCGCGCTTGACTCGATGCGTAAGGAGGGGATTAAGCTCGATGTCCGGATTTACGATACCCGGTCGGCGACAAAGCCCATCCAGCAGGTGGTGGCGGATTCCGCGTTTGACAGCGTGCAGCTGATCCTGGGGGCGGTGGTCAATGGCGGTGAGGAGCAGCGCCTGGCGGCGGCGGCGTTGAAACTACGCATCCCCTTTATCAATGTCAATTTTCCAAATGACGCCGGGATAACGGCAAACCCCGGCCTCGTGATCCTCAACTCCACGCTGCGGGCGCATTGCGAGGCCATCTACCGGTATGTGCAGCGAAACTATCCGACAAAACATGTGGTGTACTTCCGCAAGAAGGGCGCGCAGGAGGACCGGCTAAAAGGATATTTCACCGATCTCGACCATTCGACGGCGAGTGTTCCGCTGAAGATCCAATATGTCTCGCTGGATGACAACTTCGATCAGGGTTCGGTGGGGGCCTACCTGGACAGTACCCAGCAGACGATCTGTATTGCCGGGAGCCTGGAGGAGGCGTTTGGCAGCAGGCTGGCGGGCGTACTGACATTTATGAAAAGCTATCCGACGACGCTGATCGGGATGCCTACGTGGGACAATATCGACTTCACGCGGCCGGAGTTAGCGGGGAAGGAGATCGTGTATACAACACCGTTCTATACCAATCCGGCCGATACGCTGGTCAAACAGATCAACCAAAACTTCAAGGTACGCTTCTACAGCCGGCCGAGCGATATGGTATTCCGGGGGTATGAGACCGTATACCGGTTCGGCCATCTTCTCGCGCTGCATGGAAAAGACCTGGGCGGCAGTATCGGCGTGAAGAAATTCAAGGTATTCAACGACTTCAATATAGAGCCGGTCTTTTTGAACAAATCGATGACGCTGGACTACTTCGAGAACAAGAGGCTGTATTTTATCCATGTGAAAGATGGGAATGTGATCGCGGTGAATTAGGGTTATGATCGAATTTACTGACAAAGGTTTGTATTGCCCGGCGGGCGGGTTCCATATCGACCCGTGGAAGCCGGTGGAGCGGGCGGTTATCACGCATGCGCACAGTGATCATGCCCGGGCGGGGAGCTCGGCGTACTTGTGTCACCCGCTTACCGTGCC
>Ga0206895_1235_pt1 | contig 13227 bp, 12 predicted proteins | sample Alteio_BWOrgHeat_51_FD_152967 | JGI IMG/M metagenome (GOLD analysis project Ga0206895, IMG submission 152967) | Enriched cells from forest soil in Barre Woods Harvard Forest LTER site, Petersham, Massachusetts, United States -... | ecosystem: Environmental > Terrestrial > Soil > Temperate forest >...
CATGTATAGGGGAGCAGCCAAGTTAAGATTTTTCTGCGATAATAACGGTAATTTTGCATTGATAAGTTCCCATGATGGCTAAAGAAGAAATACTATTTTTATCGCAGCATGTTGGTCTGCATATGCTGAGGCGACTTGAATGGATGACGTTGCAGCCTGAGATTATTATTGAGATGAATTCTCAAAAAGGCGTGTGTGCAGAATTGTTGCAAAAACGTTACCCGAAAGCAAAGATTGTTTCGTTAACGACGGATGAGATCGAAATAATAACGCTGCCTGAACAATCTGTCGATTTAATTTTTGCAAATATGACGATTCCTTGGTGTCATGATTTAAAAAAAATGCTTTATGATTGCCGGCGTCTGTTGCGTCTTGATGGGTTGTTCATTTTTTCAAGTTTAGGTCCTGATACCTTACAAGAATTACGGGCTGAATTTGCCGACGCAATTCTCATTCATTTAATGGATATGCATGATATTGGGGATGAGTTAATTCATGCGCGTTTTCAAGATCCCGTGTTAGATGTCGATTCTTTCCAGGTAACGTATCGTCAATGCGAGACATTAATAGCCGAGTTGCAAAGCATGCACATATTAGCTGAGGATCTTACCCTTAGGCAATTAGAGGCAAATTCAGAGGGTCTTTTTAACCTTACCTATGAAGTAATTTATGGACATGCCTGGGGACCGAGTGTCACAGTGGATAATACAGCAGATGAGGATGGTGTGGTAAAAATACCTTTGTCTCATCTGCGTCGTTCTAATAAACATTTTTTGAAATAAGGAACTAACTTGGTCGAAGATCTCTTTATTGGAATCGATGGGGGTGGCACAAAGTCAAAAGTTCGAGTGGAAGACAGTGCCGGAAATTTAATTGGCCAAGGTGTTGGCGGCCCCTCTAATATTCGCTTATCCGTGACGGCTTCTTGGCAATCCATTTTAAAGGCCTTGGAAGATGCCCTTAATATTTCGCAAATTTCGTTGCAAGATAAACATAAATACCGTTTTCATGCGGGCATGGGTTTAGCTGGGTGTGAAGTGAAAGATGCGTATGCAGAATTTTTACATCATCCACATCCCTTTACTAGTTTACAAGTCACAACCGATGCGCATGTTGCCTGTATCGGTGCGCATAAAAGTCGAGATGGCGCAATTATTATTGTTGGAACGGGTGTTGTGGGTTATCAAATTGAAGCAGGCGTTGGGGTTAAAGTCGGTGGTTGGGGTTTTCCGCATGATGATATGGGAGGGGGTGCCTGGCTTGGACTTGAAGCCACGCGGTTGACTTTTCAATGGTTGGATCATCGTAGCGAAAAATCGCCCCTTGTGGATGATGTATTTAATTTTTTTAATCGTGATCTGCAGTATTTTACTACGTGGGCGAATCGAGCCAATTCCAGTGAATTTGCAAGACTTGCACCGCTTGTGATTAATCATAGTCAACAAGACGAGCAGGCAGCTGTGCGCTTAATGAAAAAAGCCGCACATGCAGTGGATCGCGTGGGTGTCGCATTGCTTAAAACACAACAAAATACCAAAGTTCCCTTGCCGTGTTCTTTATTTGGTGGTGTTGCACCGTTTATTGAGCCTTGGTTAAGTGCGGACTTACACCGTCATCTTGTGCCAAGGGAAGCAGATGCCAATGTGGGTGCGATTTTAATGATTCGTCAATGGGTGGCAAAAAACGGTAATGTTTAAATGATAATTCAGACCCAAATGGAAATAGAAGCGTTACAAGCACCTTTGGTGTTAGCAGAGCAAATGCGTGCTAATCAGGCTTTATTATCTTCATTAGCACGACGACTCCGTGAGTCTCCTCCTTATCTTGCTATGACGATTGCTCGGGGAAGCTCAGATCATGCGGCAACGTTTGCTAAATATGTTTTGGAAACGCGCGCAGGAATCATTACCACATCGGCATTCCCTTCCGTATTTACGCTCTATCAAAAAAAATTACCGTTAAAAAATTGCCTAGTGATTGCGATATCCCAATCGGGAGCCAGTCTCGATGTGGCTGAGATGCTTTCTGCGGCACGTCTGCAGGGGGCTATCACAGTGGCCTTTGTCAATGAATGTGATTCCACTCTTGCAAATGCGGCAGAATACGTTGTGCCATTAGGCGCAGGGCCTGAAAAAGCAGTGGCCGCGACCAAAACCTATCTTGCAACATTAGGTGCGCTGATTCAATTTACGGCCATTTTAACGGAAGATGATGCGTTACAAAAAAAGTTATTACAACTTCCAGAGGCGCTTTCCCAAGCATCCACTATGGATTGGTCTCAAGCGTTAGTTTCGCTTCAAACTCGAAATAATGCACTGGTCGTTGCGCGCGGTTATGGCTTACCGATTGCGCAAGAGGCTGCATTAAAAATGAAAGAAACGGCAAAGCTTCATGCCGAAGCATTTAGTGGCGCAGAGTTATTGCATGGCCCGTTTGCTTTGGTTGAAAAAAACTTTCCTCTTTTATTATTTGCGCAACAGGATCAGACATTGCCCAGTATGTTAGAAATAGCAACGCGCATGAAAGCACTTGGTGCAACCGTCTTACTCGCCTTGGCATCTCATCCCGAACAACATTTAACAGATGTGGCATCGATATTATTGCCCCTGCCACCTGCATTACATCCTATATGTGATCCCTTACTTATTATTCAAGCATTTTATAAAATGATCGCGCGGTTGAGTCTCGCGCGCGGTTTCAATCCAGATGCGCCTGACAATCTTTCAAAAGTGACAATGACATGGTAATTTTTTCAAATTTACAAATTCTGACAGATATGGGTTTACAAAAAAATATGTCTCTTGTTGTTCGGGATAAAGTTATTGAGAGTATTGAGCGTGTTGAAACTGTTTTAACTACCCAAACCGATCCCACAGTAGAAATATTAGAGTTTCCTGAAAATTATTATTTAGTTCCCGGTTTTATTGATATGCATATCCATGGTGCAGCCGGTTGTGACGTTATGGATGCAACGCCCACATCGTTTACCACCATTCGCCAAACCCTTGCAGCGGAGGGTACGACGGGATTTTTAGCAACCACGATGACTGCAACACCTAGTGAGATAGAAAATACCTTAAGTGCGATACGCGATTATATTAAAATTCAATCGACGGTGCCGGGTGCAGCTATTTTAGGGGTTCATTTAGAAGGTCCATTTTTATCACCTAATAAGGTCGGCGCACAGCGCGCAGATCAAATTATGTTGCCACAAAAAAGTTATCTAGAAGCATGGCAAACGCTCTCTGAAAATAGCATCAAACTCGTTACTCTGGCTCCTGAACTGTCAACGAGTCTGGAATTTATTCGCTATCTTAAAGAAAACAATATAATTGCCTCAATAGGTCATACAGATGCCACTTATGCAGAAAGTAGGATGGCGATAACCGCTGGTTGCACGTATGCCACGCATTTATTTAATGCTATGCGGGGCATTCACCAGCGAGAGCCTGGGGTGATTACGGCAGTACTTTTATCGGCGCTTGTGACGGCTGAATTAATTCTAGATGGCGTGCATTTACACCCTGCCATTGTTGAACTTATTTTGAAAGTGAAAGGTGCTGAAAAGTTGGTGTTGGTGACAGATGCCATGCGAGCGAAATGTTTGCAAGATGGTCTCTATGATTTAGGGGGTCAAGACGTGATTGTTGAAAATCATATTGCTCGTTTAAAGGATGGGACGCTTGCGGGTAGTGTTTTAAAAATGAATTCGGCACTGCGAAATTTATTGGCTTATACCGATTGTTGTTTTAGTGATGCGATTAAGATGACCTCGGAAAATCAAGCGAAGGCATTGGGGATTTTTGCGCGCAAAGGGAGTATTGCTGTGGGTAAAGATGCGGATTTAGTGGTGTTGGATAATGTTTTTAATGTTGTTATGACGGTTTGTGAGGGCAAGATAATTTATCGGGCAGCGTAAGCGTATGAGTTAATATTTATGAGCATGCGAAAATAGGTACTTGACGTCCCGCGGCTTGTCCGGCGTTGTTGCAGATTTCTCCAACACAGCCTACGTACAGCGCTTTATACGCAGATTCCCCCTCCCGCCTACTTGCCGCGCTTTATACGCAGATTTCCCCCTCCCGCCTACTTGCCGCGCTTTATGCGTAGACTTCTGCCTCACCTGCCTACGTACCGCGCTTTATGCGCGGTATCCAGGAAATATTAAAATTTAGGTTTACAAACATAAGTTGATTCGTTGGAATTACCAAAGAGTGAAGTCATTTAAAAGCCTGGATACCGCGCATAAAGCGCGGTCGTAGGCTGTGTTGGAGAAATCTGCAACAACGCTGGCTTGTCCGCAGGGCGTCTCGTAGGGCCAGTAATATTTAAGTTGATGCCTGCGATTACGCGGGTATAACAAGGTTTTAAAGCAAGCACGAAACGGCTCAATCAATAAACGACCCGCGCGGACGACGATAAAGTGGTTTGGGTACTTCTGTCGTAACGGTTTTGTCTACAGCAGGCACTGCCTGGAAAAAACGCGATGCATCGCTTGTCCGTGCTAAATGTGTCAGCCGCGTATCTAACCAATGGGCATATGTCTCAGCAAAAAATAAAGCTAAAGTCGCGCTTGGACTTTTTGTAATGACTTTTAAAGACGTTCCTCTGAATAAATAAGAAATGCCTTTTAGTTCTGCTGCGGTTTTTTGAGTTTGTGCTCGCACTTTTAATACTTCAAAAGGATTGGTGAGCGCAGTCATTGCAACGCCACCTGCACCTGCTGCAAGGGCTAATTGGGTTTTTGTCGCATCGCGCGAATTTTCTACGCCAAAACCAAATTTCATGACAAATTCATAAGCCCCAAATTGGCAAAAGCCGCCTGTTGCATTTCTTGCCGCGGTCCATTGAGCGCCGCGATATAATTTGACGTTTTCTTTTAGGAGCATCCGAAAAATATCACGGTTCGATAGACGGGTTTTACTTGCCATGCAGACTTTTTTGATCGTATCAAGAGGTAACAATCCGACTTCAAGCACGCCAACCACGCTGCCAGCTGTAGCACTTAATAAGGGCTTGGCATAATTCCCAAAGGTTTGCTGATAGAACGAATGGAGTGTTGGCTGATTGTGAAAACCTTCTTTGATCAACGGTTGCGCAAGATAGCGAAATCCACCTTGCACGGCTTTATATCCTGTGCCCGCTGTTAAACCATTAAAAAGAGAAAGACTGTGTTTTGGAATTTTGGCTACACCTTGAAATTCCGTATTTAAAAACATTTTGTAAAAATCCAGCGGTTTCATCGTATTAAGGGGGGTATTCCAAATTTGAATACGTGTTGTTGCCGTTTCAAAAGGAAGTGTGAGCCAAAAAGCAGTCATGGCGGCTGTGGGTGCCGCAATGACTTTGGCAGTATGAGAGGAAACCGGTTGTATGCGAGGTAGTGCCATATTATATCTCCAAAAAAAGTAAATGCATGGTTAAATCAAACACCGTTGTGTGGGGTCGGTGGCAAACATTCAATGACAGCGGCGGAGAAATGTCAATGCAAGTGTTTTTTTATATTAGACTTTAATAAAAGCTTAAGCATCTCATGGGTATTCTTAGAGTTTCATTTTTAGGAGAAGACTGGAATGCCTATCGTTTTAATTTTAGATTGTGATGGAACTTTAGTATGTTTTGATCGTCAAGGCGATCGATCCCTAGAGGAAAAATTTCTTAGAGCAAGTCTGGTTAAAGAAGTTAAAGCGCTAAAAGAAGAGGTGATAGGTGTTTATGGAAATACAGCGCGTTGTCCTAGATTAGCGCCCATGCATACGATCTCGCTTCAACAGCAAGTGACTCAAGTCAATAAATCGGAAAAAGCAAGTGGTTTACCACCCCGAAATCCATGTGAGCTGTTGACACATAGGGCATATGATAACTTTTTAGAAGCCGTTGGACTTAAAGATAAATTTGTTGCCGTTTCAACCCGTGGTGATATGGGTCGTGAATGTGGTGCGGATTATGAAAGATTAGTTGCGTATGAAAAAAAACAAATCGCTTATTGGGAAGCAACAGGCAGATTTGATTCTTGCATAATGGTTGAAGGCCGTGATGCAAGAGAGGAATTCCCTGGGGATATTGCTAAAAACAGCCAAACCATTCATTGCATCATGGATGCAATCAAACGATTTGGTCCAGGGCACACCTATTGTACGTTTGATGATGTCGGTCGCATCTGTCTTCTCGCGGCGCATCTTTCCTTACCTAAAGAAATCGATTTAAGGGTTTATCATGTGACGCATGGCGCGGTGACTTTCGTTCCAAGAATGTTATTAGCCGGCAGACCTGGTTGTACAGCAGGTGAAACCAAAGAATTAGCACTTCCCATTCCTGCAGCCTATCCGCGTAGAGAGGTTGAGAAATTGGTTAATAAATTAGTCGGCTCCTTTTCTGTCGATTCTTATGATAAAGAAGAGGCGATTAATCGGATCACTGACTTTTTAAGCAAGAACTGTATTCCAAATTTGCCTCCAGAATGTATTATGATTTTACTCAGATTCCAACCATTAAGCGGTTGTTGTAACTTTTTTAATAAAACTGCATATCTTAGATATGATGAGGAAAGCGAACCCTTTTTTGAAGCGTTTTTAGAAGCACAATTTGTCAAAGCCATGAAAGCAGTAAAAGAACTTAAATCAACGCCAATTTCATCGGTCACCGTGACACAGTCAGTCCATGTGAGCATGCGACAAGAAAGTACACAAGAAAGCAAACAAGAAAGTAAAGAAGTGGCGGATGTGACATTAAGTATGAGTCTTGATGCCGCTACAACAATTGTAATGGGAGCACCGACGCCGACAACGCCGTTGTTGGGTCGACGTTAAGGTCCCATGTATTAACACCGCGTTGGATTGGCGCGGTGTTTTTTAGCGTAATGAAAGCGGTTTTATTCTTTTTCCTGACTTCTGCCATTAGTGCTGTTTGAGGTCTCCCCTGTCACCCCGCAAAATTTTTCGTCCCTTATTCTTGAGAAGAAAAACCATTTTTCACGAAAATTTGTGCGGGGTCTGGTTAGTTGCCTTTATTTAAGCGTGTTAGTTCTTTAAAAGGTTGCAACCAGACCCCGCACAAACTCTCTCGGGATGCTTTTGTGTTCTTATCAAGAGTAGGGGCGAGAGTTTTGCGGGGTGACATGATTATTTTAAATTTGGCAGAAGTCAGAACTTTTCCCTTTTTCAAAGGGGAAAGTGATTCTGTTACCCAAGGCATAAATATTTAATTTCCAGGTAATCTTCAATACCATATTTAGATCCTTCGCGGCCAATCCCAGATTCTTTCACCCCTCCAAAAGGTGCCACTTCATTAGAAATAATGCCCGCATTAATCCCAACCATCCCATATTCCAGCGCTTCAGCAATCCGCCAAACGCGATGTATATCGCGGCTATAAAAATAAGACGCCAATCCAAACTCCGTATCGTTTGCCATCTTAATTGCCTCATCATCACTATGAAAGCGGAATATTGGCGCCACGGGACCAAATGTTTCCTCGCGAAATAAATCCATGGTGTTGTTGACATCAGTTAGAAGAGTCGGTGCAAAAAATAATTTTCCAAGTGGCAAGCCGTGTCCGCCACACAGAATTTTAGCGCCTTTACTGACCGCATCAGCAATATGCTTTTCTACTTTTTCAATAGCGGCTGCATTAATCAGCGGTCCTTGCTGAGTTTTTGTATCTAAGCCATTGCCAACGTTAAGTGTTAAAATCGCGGTTTTTAGCTTGCTCACAAAAGCATCGTAAATGTTATCCTGTACCAAAATGCGATTAGCACAAACACACGTTTGTCCAGAGTTTCTAAATTTTGAAGCCATCACCCCTTTTACTGCCTCATCTAAATCAGCATCTTCAAACACAATAAAGGGGGCATTTCCTCCCAATTCCAGAGAGACTTTTTTGACAGTACTTGCACACTGTTGCATCAGCAATTTTCCCGTTGCAGTGGAACCTGTGAATGATATTTTTTTAACGTCAGGGTGTGTCGTCAGTTCGGCTCCAATTTGTTTTGCATTTCCCGTTATGATATTAATCACACCGGGGGGTATTCCTGCTTCTTCCGCTAAGACTGCTAGAGCTAGTGCGCTAAAGGGGGTTTCACTGGCCGGTTTGATGATAATTGTGCAACCTGCGGCTAATGCGGGTGCGCATTTGCGGGTGATCATAGCGGTGGGAAAATTCCAAGGAGTGATTGCCCCTACAACACCTATGGGTTGTTTAAGGGTCAATAAATGCTGCCCTGCTACATTAGAAGGAATGACGTCGCCATAAATGCGGCGTCCTTCTGCAGCAAACCATTTGATAAAAGAATTCCCGTATTCAATTTCATTACGCGCTTCAGTGATGGATTTGCCTTGCTCAAGGGTCATGATAGTCGCAAGATCCTCTTTATTTTTATCAATCAAGTTAGCCCAGGCTAGCATTACATGACAACGCTCAAGTGCACTCAGCGTGCGCCAGGTTTTCAAGGCGCTGTGGGCAGCGTTAATCGCATCGGTAGTTTCTGAGGTTCCGCATTCAGGAACATGGCCTATTATGCTTTCGTCGAAAGGGTTGGTGACGGGAATTGTTTTGGTGTTATAGGATGCGACCCATTTACCAGCGATGTAGCATTGTTGCTTGAAAAGTTTAGGGTTGGTAAGGTGCATAGTCGATTCTCCATCATCAATCATTAGTTCACTTATCTTTTCTAATATATAGCATTCTAATGTAAGAAAAAATTTTATCTATGTTACAGCAATTTAGAAATGTCCCTATGTATATAAGTTGTACGCCCACTTATCGGGCGTTTTGTGTTTTTATGTGCCAGTTTTCTTTATCCAATTTGGATTAAATTGACCCCAAGGTGAGTCACGTTTTCCTCTTTTCCCAGCCGTATTTGCACTCATCTTGAATAAGCTCTCCAAATTGGGCCCGGCATTCTCATTGGCGACGATAAGGAGATCGTTTGCGTTGCTAAATGTTCCCATGCACGCTGCTCTCTGTAAGTCATTGATTAGTTACATGTATTATAGGGAGTGTTTTCATCCGGTTACGACATTATGTGTCCTACAGATTGAAATTCCTCAAAATATGAGCTACAATGTAGCACAGATAGGGGGATTTATTTATGGTCGCAAATGCCGTTGTTCGCGCTCGTATCGACGAGCAAACTAAAGAGGAAGCTTCTGCTGTATTAGCAGCAATGGGGCTTACTGTATCAGATGCTTTTCGTATTATGCTTATCCGTATTGCTAAAGAAAAAGCTTTACCTTTTGAACCACTCGTACCAAATGCTGAAACAATCAAAGCAATGAAAGCAGCACGTCGCGGTGAATTAACAACTGTCGACAACGTTGACAATTTATTGGAAAGTCTAAATACGGATGACAATGAGAAAGGTTAAATATACTTCAAAATTCAAACGTGACTACAAGCGCGAGAAAAAATCAGGACATCATCGATCCACTTTAGATCATGACCTATTATCTATCGTGAAATCACTTTCAGCTGATGTAAAATTACCACCGCGTAATCATGACCATCAATTAAGTGGTGATTGGAAAGATCATCGGGACTGCCACATTAAACCAGATTTAGTTTTGATTTACAGAAAATCAGATGATGAAACATTAGAATTAGTTCGCCTTGGTTCACACAGCGAACTGGGTTTATAAACATTGCCGAACGTAATCGTTCTTTTTCATTCATAATTAAATTTCCTCCCATGCACGCTACTCCCTGTAAGTAATTGATTAGCCACAGGTATTATAGAGGACATTTTCATCCGGCTACGGCAGAAAAAATCTTATCTATTGTTTATGATTTAAACAAGGTTTACAATATGTGCTTAATAAAACACACTCATTTTGCCGAGGTAATTCATGCAAGATCGAAAATCTCTCAATAATCAAAAGATTAGTCTGACAGTGGGTATTGTAGATTCTGCCAATATCACCGCACTTTTTGCTATGTTCTTGAAAGATATACTTAAAAGGTTTTTAGAAGACACCGGCCGTTATTTTATGTTTCCTTTAACGGCTGTCGGCGCCAGTGTTCAGGCAATATTAGCCTGGCGGCAAGCTAGGATAGAAAAAGGTAAAAATGGGACAGTGGTTCGGGCTGTGGTTGAAACATTGGGGGCCTTGGCTATTACGACAGCGGTCGTAGGGGGTTTTGTTGCGACCAGTATTTTTGCAGTGGCTGCTCCCATTATTTTTACGGCAACACTTGCGGCTAAAACGTTATTTCATGCCGTTTCCTCTGTGTATTATTGGGGTAAATCGGCGGGTACCAAAGATCCTGAGAAAAAGCTGGCCTATCGGGCAGCTGCTAAGACCAATGCGGTGGCGACGGCCTCTTGTTTATTATCAACGGTTGCACTTGGTTTTGTGATGTTAGCGGCAAAACCCATAGTTGCGATATTAGGAGTTGCTTCAGGATTAATTAGCACAGCTTTTTTTATCTACAAAAGATGCAAGATGCCTTCTGTAGGAACGGTCAAGCCTTCTAAGCCTCATGTGACTCAGCCTTTACCTCCTAAGGATGACGCCGGAGTTCCTGCGAGGCCTGCGACTTTGAGTCAAACTGCACGGTTATACGGCACATTTCCATCTCAATCGGATGGTCAGCCCCCTGTTACTGCAGCGGGTTCCGTTGCGCAATCGCAATCGCAATCGCAATCACTTGTGTCTCCTGTAATTGATCCTGCTGATGTGCCTATTATTCAGAGCGGAGTCAGAAAGTTGCGTTCAATTTCTATGCCGTAAAAGAGGTTTGATTTTTAATTTTCAGTTCGTGTATTGTCTTAGCGCGAACTGAATGTCTTTAAGATAATCTTATAAAATTTTCTTTATACAGTTTGATGACAAATAAATAGATATCCGATAAAGGGATTGTTTTAAGTTTATTATGGATGTCACCTAACGTATTCATCCCATTTATTTCCAACCAAATAGCATATTCTTGCAATGAAATACGCACTTCGTTTTCATTACTTGGTGCCATAAACGTGACAATCGTTTCCCCTTCAATATTCATTTTATGTTGAATTTCAAGATGTGCGAGAGGCGTTGGTTTTATTTTTTCTATATGAGAAAAATTTAATGACTTTAAAAAAGAGTCATCGGCTTTAAGTAGTTTTTGAAAATCATCATGCGTTATTAAAAAAAGATCACAATCTGTTTCAGCGTACGCTGAACTATTTCTCAATCCATTTTCTAAAAAAGGACCCTCACCAAATAAAGTCAGCGGAGCTACTTTTTTTAGCACGTGATCGTTGGTATTGACCATCATCTCACCCGTCAGAAGAAAATAGCATTTGTCTGCAATATCACCTTCTGTAAAAATAGTTTCCCCTGCTTTAATTGTTATTCGTTTGACATGGTTCGCTAAAAATTCAATTTTTTCATTAGCTAGATGATGAAACAAATGCGTTTCTTTTAAAAAATTCATTAATAAAATTTTTTCGCTGGCATATTTTAAAGCAGGATAAATAACGCCTGGGGTTTTTAAAAACGTATCGAATTTTTTGATATCGATGGCAAGTAACGTAATCGGTGATGTGGCGGTCACTGTCGCGGTTCGCAGGCCACTATGGGAGAAAAAGCTGGCTTCATTTAATCCTATGGCATCGCCTTCTGTCAAAATAGCGACGGGTGTTTTTTCTTCCGTTTGAATAGACTGAGTGACTTCGGCTGTTCCTCTAGCAATTAAGTAAACGGAGTCGACAATTTCGCCTTCACTGACAATAGCGGATTGGGAAGGGTAGGTTACTTCTTTGGCAAGTAAGGCTAATTCCTTTAGATCTTTGGAGTCGAGCGCAGAAAATAAGGGATAGTTGGCAATTAATGAGATGCGATCATTTAAAGGGAGTTTTTCACCTGTGTTTTCAATTATATTATCCATTCCTTTTCGTCTCAGAGCAGCAAATAGTTTTTTAGTATAGGCGTTGTGAACTGTTCAAGCAATTATACTTTACGCGTCAAATCACTCTCTTCTTGTAAAGGTTCATATAATTGGGAAATGAGTTTTTTAAATAACATATAGACATTCAATCGATTTTCCCAATTTTTCATAAAGCGTAACAATTCTTTTTTGAATGCATTTCTTAAGCTATATAAAGTGTGATGTTCTGTCATGCCGTCTAAATCAATCAAGACGGGTTGTTGGTTTTCGATTAAAATATTTGTGGCTTTTAAGTCACCATGCGTTAGACGTAATTTTGCTAAATTAATAAGCAACGTAATAATGCGCTCAGCCACGACAGAGCGGCGTTTTTCATCTTTTTTATAATCATCAAAATAGTCTGCTGCATTGGGGCCTGAAACAAATTCCATCAGAAAATAAGAGGTACCGCGCAATCCGGCTTTTTTATTTTCAACAAAGGCGATAGGTCGAGCAGTAGGTACATTAAATAAACGTAATCGCTGCGCTAGCCGCCATGAAGAGGCAGCGCGTGATGAACGTAAACACCGGCGCAACCAATGCAGCTTATCTTTTATGTTGTAACGTTTAATCACAATATCAAACTGATTGACGGTTGTTTGGATCACGGTTGCGGAGCGTCCCTCTTTTAAAATATGAGAATCGCTCCGTTGAAAAGCGCTTTCGGGATCTAATAATAATTGCGTAAGTTCTGCAGATTGGAAAGCACGATCATACATAATGAGCGCATTCGCAGTCTTTCGACGTGCAAAAGAGGTTGAGTTGCGCTGAATTTTTCTTTCATAGCGCTGCCAGCGTTTTTCTGTCCATTGCAGTGTGGTTTTATTTAAATAATCCAGATCAGGTTTTTTGATTAGCCAACCGCGGGCGTCGGCGTAAATTTTATAGAGATCTTTTTGTAAGGTATCGGTACCAATACCCAATTGAGCAAAAAATAAGGCTAAATGATTTAAGCTTTGTTCTTTCGGCAAAATCTCATCAAAATGCATAATACTGCCGCCATCTAGCGTATAAATCATTTTTTTAGTCACGAGAAAATTTTTCATGTGCAAATCCGTTTGCACTATGCCTAAGACATGCTGAGTGGCTATCTCGGTTGTGATTGCTTTCATTAAATGTGAAAGCTCATCGACATTTCTTTTTGAATTCCAAATCACATCGAGACTAATACCGTCAACAATCCGTTCAAAAATTAATATTTGAATACGTTTTTGCTGCACAGACCCTCGCCACAATAAAGTGGGAGTCGGTATACCTGATGCAATAAGGGCGTCAATTCCTTCAATTTCTTTTTTCAGATGGCGTTTAGCGGTGCGGGGTTCA
>Ga0206895_1238_pt1 | contig 13093 bp, 11 predicted proteins | sample Alteio_BWOrgHeat_51_FD_152967 | JGI IMG/M metagenome (GOLD analysis project Ga0206895, IMG submission 152967) | Enriched cells from forest soil in Barre Woods Harvard Forest LTER site, Petersham, Massachusetts, United States -... | ecosystem: Environmental > Terrestrial > Soil > Temperate forest >...
TTAGTGACACTGTCTTGAGAGACACATAAACAGGTATTTGAAATCACGACATTTTTTCTATTTTTATGACTGAAGGGCCCATTCTCCACCGGTGCAGTCTGACACTCTTATTTATTAAACAGATTCAGTGTATGCGGCGCAACATCATTTTAAGCTTAAGTTTCATGTGGTTAGCGCATATTTTTCATCGCGCACGTCATTATTTTGATTGGCACATGTCTCGCTATATAGATGCTGTGAGCAACTCAGGATGAGTTCTTACAAAAATATGTAACCCAGACCTAAGGAATAGGGTCTACCGGGATCGAAGGTTTCAAGAAGAGATCAACGTGAACAGTCACTAAGGAGTAATTTATGAAGCAAGTAACCATGATGAAGTTTAAAAAGTTGTTTGAAGATCAAAAGGCCAATCTGCTCTACTCCAACAAACTTATGAATGAAGACTTTACCTTAAAAAGCGAAGATCTTTCAGATGAATCAGACCTCTCTAGCGCAACGCTAGAGCAAGCGATGCGCGTTCAACTCCGCAGCCGCGAAGCTCTATTCCTGAAGAAGATCGATGAAGCATTAACTAAAATTCAATCAGGAACTTTCGGCACTTGCGAGTGCTGTGAAGAAGAAATCGAAGTTTCTCGATTAGAAGTTCGCCCTACCGCAACTCTTTGCATTTCTTGCAAGGAATCCGAAGAAATGCGGGAAACTCGCTCTGCCGATGGTCGGAAATCAAAAAGCATGGGATTAAAAGGCAGCCTTAGAATCGCATAGCTATCAATCAAATGCCCGAAAGGGTATCGCCACAGGAATTGTAATTTACGGATGAAACCTTTGTTCAGGATGAACGATGATTCCACCTCGCTCTATACTCAAAACACTCAAAAAAATTTGCGCGTGTCGTACCCCCTTCGCGTGCAATTACGGTTCATGATGAACCGTACTCGTGAACGCACTCAAGAAGAATGCATTCATCATCTCAAATGGAATTGAGAAGTATCCCCTGGAAGCAGTACAAATCCTTGGTCTTGAGTTCTTAGGATGAGAGCTCAAGATCAAGGTCATATTAAAATTTGGCTTAAAAAAATAAGTGGATTGACACCTCCGAGTACTCTTTAGTCGGGTCAATCCACTTATTTTTTTAAGCTAAACTTATATGAACTAACTATCAACTCTCATCATTTGATGCTTTTGCTCAAAAAGTAAAAGATGCGAAGGATTTTTGTTTGAGACGAGTGAGACGTACTTCCGTACGTCGAATGAGGCTTAAACAAAAAGACACAGCAGATTTTGCTTTTTCAGCAAATGCTAATGGACGTAATGGAAGCGTCCGCCGAGGAGCATCGATGCATTTATTTTTTCTTCTTCTTCTTTGCACGCTATGCATAACGTCGCGGTAGGACGCGCCTGTAATCTACGGAGTTCGATTTGCTCTCCGCAACTGTCGCATTCGCCATAACTGCCATCATCAATTTTTTTCAATGCTTCAGTTACTTTACGAAGAGTGAAATTTTCACGGTTCTTGAGTTGCATCCGGATGTGTTGCTCAACATCTGCGTTTGCCTGATCTACTTCATCTTTATCTTCTGGGTTCACCATCAGTTGCTCGTCAACTACAGTGAAATTCATCAAAAGCTGCTGTCTCTGTTCGATGAATATTTTTTTGAATCTCACCAGATCAGTTTTGCGCATGTTTGTTTCTCCCCTAATCCAACATTGCGTTCACCACTAGTCGTCACACCAATAGTTACTAGATCACTGTTGTGATATCATTGCTGCCAAATCTACGTTGTTAATTTCCCCTTACACCTCTTAATGCATCGATAACCATTTGGCTAATATTTTCTAATGTCTCCATGACACCTTTTCCGCGATTTGAAATTGCTTCAAAATACGGTCGTTTTGTAGGGTTAAATGTGTTTTCTAATTCTTCGATCGTTGCTGCACGAGGTAAATCTCTCTTGTTATATTGAAACACAATTGGGATGCGCGCCAGATCATATCCTTGTCGCACGAGAGCGGATTGAAACTGTTCCCACGATTCCAAATTTTCTTCCATACGCTCACGCGCAGAATCAATTACAAACACCACTCCATCGACTCCTTTCAAAATAAAGTCGCGCGAGGCCTCGTAAAAAATTTGTCCCGGAATGGAGTAGAGATGAAATCTGGTTTTGTAACCACGGACCTCACCAACAGAAAGCGGAAGAAAATCGAAAAACAAAGTGCGCTCGTTTTCGGTACTCAAACTCACCAATTTCCCAGCAAGCTCGGAGCGCGTATTTTCGTAAATAAATTGGATATTCGTGGTTTTTCCACAAAGCCCCGGACCCACGTACACAATTTTACAATTCACTTCCTTAGTAACCGTGTTGACGAAGCTCATTTGTGCATTTCCGTGCGGTTTTCAAGCGCCTTCCCTAAAGTTTGGCGGTCGGTAAACTCAATCGTTCCTCCAAATGGAATTCCATAGGCAACCTGAGAGACCTTGATTCCAATCGGTTTCAGTAATCGTGAGAGATACATCCCGGTCGCTTCGCCCTCTACCGACGGATTCAAAACAAAGATGATCTCACTGACTTCTCTAGTCTTCAATCTCAAGAGCAACTCTTTAATTTTGATATCTTCAGGGCCAATACCATCCAGGGGAGAAAGTAATCCATGAAGTACGTGATAAACTCCTCGATAAGTTCCGGTTTTCTCAATCGGAGTGACATCGCTTGGACGTTCAACGATACAAATCTGATTATGGTCTCGTTTGCCTTCTTCGCAGATTTCACATTTTGCGTGTTCCGAAAAATTAAAGCACTCATCACAGTATTTTAGTTTTTGTTTGGCATTGATCAACGCCGCCGCCAGAGATTCAGCATATTCGCTTCCTTGATTGAGAATATAGTAGGCAAGTCTTGTTGCGGACTTCTCTCCGATTCCCGGAAGTTTCGATAGTTCAAAAATTAACTTAGAAAGTGGATTCATGTGCTTTTCCCATCCGCGGATTCGCTCAATTCAATTTGAAGATCGACGCCAAAAAGAGATTTTGCCTCTTGAATAACATTATTAGCGAGAATCGTTTTCATCTTTTCTTCACGAACCACCCGTTGCGTTCGAATGGTTTTCTCGGCCATACTTTCACCTTCATTTTTAGAGAAGAAAATTTCAAGTGGTGCCTTAAAACCAAAGTGGGCTTCCGTAACCAGCGCAAACTGCTCTCGGAACGCCTTTTGCTGAAGCTGTTCTGTTTTAGGCAGATCTTTTTCCCGAAATCCAAGCTTGAGATTATCCCCGGCTTTTACGGGCAAAGTCCATTCCACCACCGATTCAAGAATCACCGCAAGTACTGGCTTATGTTCAAAACAGAGTTCAATAAAACCTTCCCAGGTCTTTGGTCTGTTACTTTTCAGGGTAGGTGCTGCCGGAACGGCTTCCGTTGTATCTTGTTTTTTCTCTCCGAATTTTGGTCCTGAGAAAACTTCTTTCGGCGGGGCCGGAGATTCGAAAACTGGCGGGACGGCGATCTTTTCCCGGAGTGCTTCAATTTCTTTTACTACTTCTTTTACGACCGCCGGAGCAGACTGAATTACTGCCGGTGTCGGTGTTGGCCGGGGAGACCCCCGATCGCTACTTGAAACTTCATCGATACGAACAATTTCTTCCGCCAGTGCCGTTTTTACAATCAATAGGTCTAGAACAAGCTTGGGTTGTGCGGCACGCGAGAGTAAATCCAGCCCATGATGAAACACTTGAAAGATCAGTTCATTTTCTTCCAATGCACGGAGAACTTTCAATTTTGCAATTTGTGCTAACTCGTCGTCGTTAAAATGAGTCTCCGGTTTTTCGACACCGACTTGAATCAAGATTAGTGCGTGCACCATCTCGATCACCATTTTCATCAATACTTTGAGGTCGACCCCTTGATTGAAGGCTTGCTGAGCTACGCCAAGAGCTCCTTTGGCATCCCTTTCAAGAATCTTACTCACGAGTGCTAAGATCAGCTCAGTACCGATGAGTCCCACACTTTCCCTCACTGCTTGTGCTGTGATTTTCATTCCTGAAAACGAAATCACTTGGTCTAAAATTGAAAGCGCGTCACGCATGGAACCTTCAGCTGCTCGAGCAATGAGATTCAAAGCTGCATCTTCTGCCTGGATTTTTTCGGCAATGAGCACTTCTTTCATACGATCTGTAATTTGCGCAACTGTCACTCGTTTGAAATCAAAGCGCTGACAGCGTCCTAAAATTGTTTCCGGAATTTTGTGTGACTCAGTGGTCGCAAAAATAAAGACCACATGCTCGGGCGGCTCTTCCAATGTTTTCAATAACGCATTAAACGCCGCGGTTGAAAGCATGTGGACCTCGTCGATGATGTAAATTTTGTACTTGCCGGAGCTGGGTAGAAATTTCGCACCTTCACGGATCTCCCGAACGGAGTCGACACCGTTATTCGATGCTCCGTCGATCTCCATCACATTCACACTATTGCCTGCCGCGATTTCAATGCAATCGGAGCATTGATCGCATGAGTAGAGAAGTCCGTCTTTCTCAATTCTGTTCTCACAGCGAAGCGCTTTGGAAAAAATGCGGGCGATCGACGTCTTACCGATTCCGCGTGAACCAGAAAATACATAGGCCTGGTGAGTGCGATCTAGTTTAATCGCATTCACAAGCGTCTTCACCACTGAGAGTTGGCCGACGATATCAGAAAATTGTTTTGGACGGTATTTACGCGCCAGTACTAGATATGAGCTCAAGATTTTCCCCTGCAAAAAACAGTAGCCGATGGGATGAATAAATTCAATTTCCAAATGGGTGCTGAAATCACGGAGAATAGCGGGGTTGACGCGCCGATCTGTGATATTTGCATATTCAAGTTAAATAACCACAACAGACCCAATTTTTACGAAAATATTTTATTCCGTCGCGACAAAAACCTCTTGAAATCGTGAATATGAACTATCTTTTTGGAATATGCCCGGGGTCGATTGACTTCAAACCCTGCCTCCGATAATTCCCCTGTGCTTTTTGAAAAAACTCGCATGGGAAATCATATGAACGCTCTTCAAAACAAAACTTTTCGCTCTCTTTCTACTATTGTTCTCAGTTGCATTATCTCGCTTGGATTACTCGTTGCAGGGTTTAAGAACCCCCACTTCGGCACCTCCTTCGTTACCCGGGCTTCCTACTACATCATTCTCCTCATGGTGGGTTTTTGGATTTTTCAAATCAATCGCTGTCTAAGCGCCGAAAAGGTGCTCCTTAAAAATTTTCTAAAAAAGGCTCGAGTGTCCCTTTTATTTTCTCTACTCATGACCTCGGTAGTGTTTATCTCTCTGCCACCAAAATATCGCGTTTTGAGCGATGAGACCAACCTGCTGTCGGTGTCGCAATCGATGTCCTACCGAAAAGATATTTTAAACGTCACTCAAGCGAAGTTCTATTACGGTAACTTCAATTACGAACAAGGGGACTTGCCCACAAGACCCCTTCTCTTCCCGTTCCTGACTCACCTCGTACACACGATCACTGGCTATCATTACCAAAATGTTTTCGTACTCAATTTCATCATTCTCTTCTGTCTCTTAACTCTGACATTTCTGGTGATCGAATCGCAAATGGGGCGAATGAGCGCAATCGCCGCCTGCCTACTCCTACTCTCGATTCCCGCTCTGACCTTATCCGCATCATCGGGGGGATTTGACCTCTGCTCCCTCTTCTTTTTTGCTTTGTCTTTTGTTCTTCTTTATCGATTTTTAATACGGCCCACGAATGAGAATTTCGGCATGTTGCTCATTCAGCTCATCATGCTTTCTCAGGTCCGTTACGAATCCATTGCCTATGTCGCCTTGATTTTGGGCGTTCTCTTGACGTTCAGAAAAATTACATTGGAGATGATCACCCAAAACACTTCACTCCTTTCCGTAGTTCCTTTATTTTTGCTTCCAATGCTCATTCAACGAAAACTAACACCGAATACCTTCGAAAATCCTCCTGGTGTGGCACCCTTCGCCTTTTCTCACTTTTTGAAACATGGCAAGGAGCTGTTAGAGGGAATGATCTTCTTTCGTCCGGAATATCCCTATCCAAGCTATTTGAATCTACTTGCCATTGTTTGCCTCACCTTCATCTTGATCAAGGTACTTCCTGGGGTCCGAAAATATTGGTCGTCATCTCAAATTTTATTCGCGGGGATACTCGCTGGTTCCGTGCTCTTGAGTTTGCTGATCGTTCTTTTTCATCACTTCGGCGTATTCGCTCACCCCACTCAAGCGCGATTGTTTTTGGTCTTTCTTGCCGGACTTGCCTTAATGCCGGTGGTGATGCGAGCAGTTCTTCCAAAACACCTTCCTGAGAAGGGCCTGCTGGTCATTTCACTGACTAGCTTTGTTCTCTATCATCCGGTCGCAAGTGAAAGCAGATTCACCAATTCATTAACCATTGTTAGGGAAACGGAAGAGGATTATCGCTACCTTAAAGAACTAAACGACCCGAACATTCTGATTGTTGCAGAACGGCCCGGACAGCTCACAGTCGCGAATTACGGTGCCGTCGGATTTGGATACGCTAACGGGAACAAAGATTCAATTATGGACGATCTGAACCGGGGATTATTCAGTGACGTAGTCATCTTCCAAAAGTGTTCATATGAAACTGGAAAGCCTCTCAAGGATCAAACACTCGACCCAATCTTTAAGCCCCAGTACGTAAAAGACGTGATGATTTCCACCACCGAGTTTGTTCGGGTCTCGAAAGCGGGACATACACCTTACCCCATTCAGCCTGAAAAGATTCGCCTCACTCGCTCTTCGGCTTTGGATGATTCCACAAAATTAAATCCAAAGTTCAAAAAAATGCTCGCCAATATTAAATTTAAATAAAACCACCTGTTGTGAAGAAAATTTTTCATTTTTTTGTTTGTATTTTTCCAATCGTATTTTTATTTCCGTGATCACTGAAAAAGCCATCTCCTCAACTCATGCGATGGTCATCTCATGCATCAATTTGAGCTGCTTTGTCCCAAAAAAAACACTGTTTTTATTTCATGTTTTTTTATAAATTATTTTTTATCTCCCCACTAATTTTGATTTGAACGAATTAAAAAATATTGAAAGTGAAAATATGAATTTTAATTTTTTAAGTCGCTCTCGTTCAATTGACTTCAACCCTCGCCTCCGCTATTTCCGCTGCGTTTATTTCATGGTGTTCATGAAGTAGACATAACAATTAAAGGAGTCTTAACATGAAAAAAATACTGAGCCTGGTCTTAGCAATGACGATGGTGACGAACGCAACGTTCGCTAACTCAATCGACATGACCGCAAACCACACCCAAATGATTGCAAAAACCTTCGACGAGTTTCGTTACAAAATGACGGTTGATGTTAATCCAAATTCTGAGGACTACCAAGCAAATGCAATGGCAGACTTCAAACAGAGAATGGTCGACCTTCAATCTCAAGGTGTTCAACCCGCAGAAGTGATGAACTACATGCGTGCGTCTATGCTTGATGCTTCCGCCAGGAGAGACTTTGATCGCCTCATGGATACCATGAGTACCGATCAAATCTCCGGAGAAGAAGCGGGTAATCTGGCTATGCAATTCATGGCAAAGAAATATCAAGACGGCGCTAGTTATAGTGGCGGAGCAAGTGCCGGCTATGGCTGGGTACTCGCGGTAGTTGGTGTGATCATTGTCGGAGTCGTTGCTTATTTTGTGATCAAAAACAACACGAAAACAACCACTCATACGCAGACTAATACTCAAACCAATACGAAAACGACCACTCAGACCGATACGGAGACTAACACTGTTACGAACACTACCACTGTGACCAATACATCTACCGTAACTGACACTGTGAAATGTTACTTCAACTGGGAAACTCGTAAACTCTGTTGTACCGGCAACGGCGGTGGAGAAACCTAAGCACAAGAACAACTGCTATTAAAATCAAAAACAGTGCCGCAGCTGGGATACTCCCACTGCGGCACATTGAAATGATTCACTATGAAATTCATCATTAAAATATTATTCCTGTTATCACCGTCGCTGGCATACGCTCAGTACGACGATAGTCTGCCTGATATCACTGTACGCGAACAACCCACCGCGATTCGCTATACGGACCCGACTTTCATTCCCACCAACCTAAGCGACATTAGAGACGCCCAGCGAGTCATGAGTGAGCTGAAGGATAATAGCAGATCGCGGTCGGAATGTTTTCAACGTGCTCATCTCTGGGCCATGGAAATGAATCAAATGGCAAAAATTCGTTCCGAAAAAATTTTTCTTTTCTTTACGGATCGTTACCAGAGAGAATATGGGTTTTCTTGGTGGTTTCATGTAGCCACTCTCGTTCTGATCAATAATGAAGAGTTCGTAATCGACCCTCGTTTTTTCGATCACCCGGTCAATACCCAGGAGTGGTCGGACTTTTTCATGCCCTCACACCCGATTTGCAAAACGGTTTCAACATACCAAGAATATGAAAACAACGAAGAAGCCGAGTACTGCTATTTCCGTAAAATACCGATGTATTATTTCGAGCCTAGCGATATCGAGGCAAGAGATAAAAGCAATGTCGTCGTCGATCACTGGATCGATTGGGAAATTTCCAGCGCGGAGGACGCACTCAGAAACGCTCCCTGGTGGAAACGAATCACCGGCCATTGAGAATAGATTCTTTAATAAAACATAAAAAAATCTTCAAAAAACCATTAGACTAACTCATTAAAATTATTACATATTTTATGTTTACTATTTTTTAACTTTCATATATATTCGGTCCCGAATCATGAAAAACAAAAATATTTGCACCCTTGCGGTTCTCAGCGCGCTGCTCTTCTCTCCACTTGGAGCCACCTCTTTCGCGTTTGATCTTTCACTTCTTAAAAACGACAAGGAGGCCCAGAGCCACACTTATACAGCTCGATCACTTCGTCACGCAGAGGCTCAATTATCAGCACACGGAGATATCCCAAACATCTCAGAGAAGTCCTACGCAATTTTAGGGCAATCATTCAACCTTCTTGAGGACAAAAAGGATTTTTGCGACCTAAATTTATTCCGCTTATTTCTCGGAGACATGGAGCGAGCGGGATTGCCCGCAGATCTGAGCTCCCTTAAAAATATTTTCATTGTTTGGCGATCGCAGAACAAAATCGACGACATTTTCGTTAAAGTTCTGAATCAAATTGCCACCCTACATTTCGAGTTGATCGTGGCAAGCCCAACAGCAGTCGCGAACCAAGATATCGGCTCAATGGAACAGACTCTAAAAAATAAAGAAATCAACGAACAAACATTCGCTTCCATCTATTCCGGTTATGCACACCTCAGCGTTCAGAACCCGGGATGTTCCATCGATAATTGGATCCGCTCCGCTGGTATGATTGAAGAGATTGAAGGCAGGGGCGTTAAAAAAATCACTCTTGCGAACTCCCTAGCGCTTTCCAAGAATTTACTGACAACGGACAACTTTGCGCTATTGGAAACCTATCTCAAAAATGATGTTCAAAATTGGCAGATCACCCTCAATAAATATATTTCTATTTTGAAGCAAAGCAAGAACCGTTCAAGAGTGAGTCCGTTACGCAATGAGGATCTCGAGCCCAATACGTTGAGTTCAAAACTGCAAAAACGACCCCGCGGCGAAACGTACCGGGAATCCCTCTATTACCGATTCAACGCAACCCAAATCAATATGATTTCATCCTTGCTCAAAAAGGCATACGAACGGATGGATGCCGCCAAGAGCGAGATTGTCATCACGTTTAATCGCGCTAAAGATACTAAACTTCCGGAAAAAGAAACATACCTACTCTCACCGATGGAACAATTTCGAATGGCATCGAAAATGTTGCGAAAAGACATGGTGGAATTGAGCCAATCATCTTTCTTTCAAGGCATGGCGATTTCTCATGAAGATCTGATCACTGCGGCAATGGAAACTGGACTCATCAATGAAACCCTATTGGATTCAGCGATGAAGATCGACGATCTTTGGAATCCGTACGTACCAACCTGGAAAAAAATAAGCGACTATGCTCTGCAAGTCACGGGCACCGCTTCGATTTTTCTCCCTCCTCCATACAATGTCATCGGTTCAATCGCCCTCATTTTCCTCAGTGGCCAGATTAGCAAAAAGACTGCAACACCAAACCCAATGGACAACCCAAATGTTATTTTCTAAAAATTTCTCACTCGTATGCATCGTTTGTTCTTTTGTATTGGGCACCATTAACCCTGCTACCGCCCAAATGTCTCAGAATGTTTTGGTTCGGGGGAAGCATTTCGCACCGATGATCGTTTCCGCAGAAATGCCGAACCTGATTTCGACCACCCAATTCGACGGCAAATATTTTAAAGTCGTCAAAGGAAAAAGTGAAGACGCGATCGCACTGAATGAAGTGGATGAGACAACTCGCTTAAAAGCGGCAAACGTTTACTATCATCTTAACAAGGCACGAGATTTCTGGGTGAATACGATTCACTCAAAATACGTCGAAAATTTACCCAAAATCACGGTCCGAATCGAGCACATCAACAAATTCAGCGACCTCGGGCATTACTACAATGATCTCATCGAGCCGCAATACAACAACGCTCTCTCCATTCCTCCGGGAACTCCCATGGATGGGGCCAAAACTCCTGATGGTAAACCGATTGCAGCATGGGATCGTGAAATTTGGTTTCGTCCGGTGAAAAAAATCAGGACAGCGGATTTGCCCAATCACGGCGTCGGCGCTGCGGGAAATCCCCTCGCCGCTTACACCGCGATGTTAGCTAAACCGGTGGAGTCCACCACCCTCAGCCTTTTTATTCAGAACACCTTACTCGATATTTTCCACCCAACTGAACTAGCGACTCCCTACGAAACATCCGTTTTCCAAGAAGTGGGGACCATTGCGCTCACGGTACTCGCATTACAAACAACCAAACACATGGATAAACTTTTTCTCGAAAAATATTACTACCTGGATACGGCCATGATTCCTGAAATTATTTATCATGAATTCTCGCATATGGCCTTGAGTGACCATCTGGTGATTTCCCATTCCACGCCGGTGAATGAAGGCATGGCGGATTATTTTGCAACCACTCTCGGTGATAACGCTCACATCGCCTCCAAAATTAAAAAATACTCTCTGGCGATGCCTAAGGACGGCAAAAACAAAAAAAATTACAACCCGGCATATGAAACAAAGGCTCTGGCAAATTCCGATTTCGTTCTTTCGGTACTTTGGTCCGTGAGAAAAGAGTTTCCGGAAACGGCAGACCAACTTATTTATAAGGCACGGGAGTTCCTGAATACGGATTCGTCTGATGTCATCAACGATCTCCCCGAGGCTTTACTTGAATCCTGCCAGACTGTTTGCGAAAATCCTCGGGCAGATCGAATGAAGTTACGCGAAGTATTCACTAACCGTGGCTTTTAGGGTCTTTTCTCTTACTGAGGTCGCGCCAACTTTTACCCTCACGAGCGGCAGGATCTAATTGTAATTTCCGAACCCACTCGCTGTGTTCCGAATACGTATGAGAAAATACATGCGTCCCGTTATTTCTGGAAACAAAATAGAGGTAATCCGTCGTTGCGGGATAAAGTGCAGCATGAATCGATTCCGGATGCGGATTTGAAATCGGGCCGATGGGCAAGGCCGCCACCGTATAGGTATTATAATCCGTCGGCGCTAAGAGATCGCTTTTGTGAATTTTACCTTCATAATGATCCCAAATACCGTAAATGGTCGTCGGGTCGCTTTGAAGACGCATCTTTTTATTCAGTCGGTTATGAAACACGGAACTGATAATTTCACGCTCTTCACTGGCACCCGTCTCTTTTTCGATCATCGATGCAAGGGTCACCACTTGTTTTCTACTCATTCCGAACTCTTGAGCGCGGGCGGCCAACTCCGGTGTCCATGAATGTAGAAAAGACTGAACCATTTTTCGGATCATCGATTCCGGTTTTTCTTTTTTGTCGTAAAAATAAGTGTTGGGAAATAAATATCCTTCGAGCGAATGAATTCCGTCACCGGAAAGTCCCAATGAGGTAATGAATTTCTGACTCGTGAAAATTGCCAGATCTTCTCGCGCGGTACCCAGTCCCGCTTGCTCCATGCTTTCCGCCACTTGATATATATTGTCGCCTTCCTTCACCAGGAGTGGGTGTTGAACGCCAATTCCACTTTTTAGAATTTTAAAGATTTGTGTTGGGGATACATTTGCCGGAATTTCATATTCCGCAGCCTTTATTCCGATCCAACCACCAGTTAACTTCCCAAGCCAATACAAGGCCCGACCACTTTTCACCGCACCGACCTTCTCCAAGCCAGCGGAAATCTCGGATGGATTCATTCCGCGAGGGAGATCAAAGGTCACTTTCGTTGAATTTACGGGGCTTTCGGCAAAGCGATTTAGGTAAAATACGCTTCCCGAGAACAATAAAACGGACAATATACAGACTAACCCAATCACCTTTTTCACTTAAATTATTGTAGACTCCCGAAAAAAGCTTTGCTAACATTTTCTTAATTCAAAACAAGTTAGTTCAGTTTTCCTCAAATCCAAATCCATTATCAAATTTTTAACAAGGAGCAGTGCCATTAGTACTCAGAACAAAAAACCAAGCCCAACCAGACGTCCAATTCCTGGTCGTTCTATCCCTAAAGAACGCACTGATGCTTCCGGCGCTCAAGATGAATCCTCCTCAACAGACTCTCAAGATGTTGCGGTGGTCGATGAAGTTTCAGCAACTTCAGTTGACGCGGCACCCACTCAAACTGCTCCGACAGTAACTTCTGCCGCAACGATCCAACCAGCAAAATCATTCATCAGCCCAAAAGCAACAAGCACGGTAGTCGACGTACAAAACGATGATTCGGGTAGTTCTACCGCCGCTCAAAGTGGCACTTCTAGTGAAACCAACGGCGAAAAACTAATGCACCTTAAAGTGCTCAAAGATAAAAAAATCGGCGAGCTGATTGAACTTGCCCATTCTTTGGGTGTCGAGAATGCAGGGAACCTACGTAAACAGGATTTGATTTTCACCACTCTCCAAAAGAAAGCAGAAAAAAACGAACACATTTATGCAGACGGAGTTCTTGA
>Ga0206895_1239_pt1 | contig 13058 bp, 9 predicted proteins | sample Alteio_BWOrgHeat_51_FD_152967 | JGI IMG/M metagenome (GOLD analysis project Ga0206895, IMG submission 152967) | Enriched cells from forest soil in Barre Woods Harvard Forest LTER site, Petersham, Massachusetts, United States -... | ecosystem: Environmental > Terrestrial > Soil > Temperate forest > O...
GTATCCCCAAACAAGTTAACGAATAACGGGTTTAGGCCAATAACATTTAGTTTTGAAGCCATGTGGATGATCTGCAAAAAAGAATGGCAACAGTTTTTCAGCAGCCTTACCGGCTATATTGCCCTGGTGGTTTTTTTGTTGCTAAATGGTTTGTTCCTTTTTGTTTTCCCCGATACAAGCATTCTTGATTTCGGCTATGCCTCACTCGGTAGTTTTTTTAATCTTGCCCCGTGGATCTTATTGTTCCTCGTTCCCGTTATCACCATGCGCAGCCTGGCTGATGAATATAAAACCGGCACATTCGAATTACTTAAAACAATGCCGCTCACACCTGCACAAATTGTATGGGGTAAATTTTATGGTGCATTGATCATTGTGGTAACTGCATTGCTGCCAACTATCATTTATGCTGTGTCTGTTCAGCAACTCAGTGTTACAGGCGGTATCGATATCGGCGCTACCATCGGAAGTTATATCGGGCTGATCTTCCTCGGCGCAGTATTTACAGCTATCGGTATCTGCACAAGCAGTTTTACCAATAACACAGTGGTTGCATTTATTGCCGGCGCTTTTGTCTGCTTTTTATTGTATAACGGGTTTGATGCCATCAGCAAATTGCCCGTGTTCAAATCGGGGCTTGATTATTATATTGAAATGCTCGGCATCAATTTTCATTACCGCAGCATCAGCCGCGGTGTGGTCGACAGCAGGGATGTGATCTATTTCATCGGTATCATCATTCTGTTTTTATTCATCACGCAAAGAAACCTTAGCAGGCGCTGATCATGCAAAAACTCTTACAACATAAATATGCTATTGCAGGTTTAACGGCTTTGTTCATTGCCGTTATCTACCTGTCTACTTTATTTTTTTACCGGGTTGACCTTACCGCTGAAAAAAGATACAGCCTTACACCTGCTACCAAAACATTATTGAATAATGTAGACAGCGATATCAACATCAAAGTATTTCTCACGGGCGAGCTGCCGGCTGATTATAAAAAATTAAGTATCGCAACAAAAGACCTGTTGGATGAATTCAGGTCGCTTTCAGGCAATCATATAAAAATAAGTTTTGAAAAACCCGGTGAAGACATCACTAATGATACGGCAAGAGTGATGTTGTACGACAGCCTTGCAAGACTCGGCGTTGTATTTGAAAAAGCGGAAAGTGTTTCAGCTAAAACAGAAAAAGAAACCAACCAGTTAATTATTCCGTCGGCATTGGTAAGTTTCAGAAAGGGCCAGAAGCCTGTGGCTATCGATCTTCGCAGCAGCCGCAAAGTGTTCAAGCAGTTCAATGTGATCAATGATAACAGCCCGCAGGAAGATGCCGAAGCCACGCGCAATGCCGCAGAAGCTTTGCTTGAATTCAAATTTGCAGATGCGATCGATAAACTCACGCGCAAATATGTACCAACCGTTGCGTATGTTGTAGGAAATGGCGAGCCGGTTGATTATACAGTGAATGATCTTGGTGAAAGCTTGCGCAATGAATACCGTTTGGCAGTATTTGATCTAAAATCAGGTTATCCCAATGCAGCAATGATCGATGCATTGATGATCGTAAAACCCAAACAACCCTTTACCGAAGAAGATAAATTAAAACTGGATCAGTATGTAATGAATGGCGGGCACATTATCTGGTTCATTGATAAACTGCATGCCGAACTGGACAGCCTCATGCGAAGCCAGGCGGAGTATACCGCATTCGACCGCGGGCTGGAACTCGATGACATACTTTTTAAATATGGTGTGCGCATCAATCCCGATCTGGTACAGGATCTGAATTGTTCAAAGATCCCCATTGTGATCGGTAAGAATGCAGATGGCACGCCAAAAATGCAAAGGGTTCCATGGCCGTATTATCCGTTTCTTTCTGCGCATGGAGATAACCCGATCTCAAAAAACCTCGACCGCGTATTACCCATCTTTCCATCCAGTGTTGATACGGTAAAAGCGCCCGGCATCCGCAAAACAATTCTATTAACCACTGATAGTAACAGCCGTGTGATGAGTTCGCCAGCCATCGTATCGATCAATAGTGTAAAAGGCGAGGAAGACCTGCAGAGTTTTAACAGGAGTTATATACCCATTGCTGTTTTGCTGGAAGGCAAATTCAATTCGTTATACAGCAACCGCATTAGTAAAGCGGTAATGGATTCCGTACAACGCGTAACCGGGAAACCTTTTTACAGCAGTGCCGTGAAAGAAGGAAAACAAATTGTAGTGGGCGATGCAGATATCGTAACCAATTCTGTAAGTAATACTACCGGGCCATTGCCAATGGGTTTGTTGCCATTGGAAAATTACCGCTTTGCCAACCGTGAATTTTTTCTCAACTCAATCGACTATCTCGTAAATACCAACAATCTTTTCGAGAGCCGCAACAAAGATTTTGTTCTTCGTTTACTGGATAAAGTAAAAGTAGAAGAACAAAAGACCATGTGGCAGTTTCTCAATATCGGGTTGCCCATTCTTGTTGTGATCGTGTTCGGCAGCCTTTTCCAGTGGCGGAGAAAGCGCAGGTACCAGGGCGGTGAGTGGTGAGACGTGAATCGTGAATCGTGAGACGTGAGTAGGCAGTGACATTAGTACTGCAAAATTTTTTCTATTCACGACTCACGTCTCACGTCTCACGTTTCAAGCCCCTATTCCGTATCTTCACCGCTCAAACCCTCAGCATGTCTACACACGGAGTTGTTTACCTTGTTTTCGGGATCGTACTAACGGTTGCTTTGATATTCGACCTGGGTTTGCTGAGCAAAAAAAATCAGACCGTTTCCATTAAACAGGCGCTTTACCAAACTGCTTTCTGGATAGGGCTTGCACTGGTATTTTTTCTATTTGTGTGGATGGAAGGTGCATCGCTTGCTGCAGAAAATGCGCAAAACACAACAGCTGTTTCTGTTACCGGCCCGCAACTTGCTTTTGAATTTTTAAGTGCGTACCTGATGGAATGGAGTTTGAGCATCGATAATATTTTTGTGTTCATACTCATCTTCACTGCATTTTCAGTAAAAGAAAAACATTACCCTCGGGTTTTACTGGCAGGTGTTCTCATGGCTATCGTGTTCAGGATCATTTTTATCACAGTGGGTGTTGCACTGGTTGCCAGATTTTCATGGATACTTTATTTGTTTGGCGTATTTCTTTTGTACACCGGCTACAAAATGTTTGTGTCAACGGAAGAAGAAGAATTCAGCCCGCATGATTCGGCAATATATAAGTACCTGAAAAAATTCTTGCCGCTAGTTGATCATGATGGTAATGGAAAATACAGGGTGCATGAAAATGGAAAAGCTTTTTATACTTCCTTATTTGTGGTAGTAATGTTGCTTGCAGGAATTGATCTCGTATTTGCATTGGATTCCATTCCTGCAGTAATGGGCATTTCAAAAGACCCGCTGGTGATCTATACCTCAAATATCTTTGCTGTGCTGGGATTGCGTTCTTTATTCTTTTTGCTGCGCGGCGCAGTTAACCGGTTTGAATACCTGCAACAGGGCATTGCCGTTGTGTTGATATTCATCGGTATCAAAATGCTGGGTGAGCATTACCTGAATGAATGGTTAGATAAATCGGCACAGGTATTTCTTTCACTGGCCGTGATACTAGTGTGTATTTCGGGTTCGGTCCTTTATTCAATGCTGAAAAATAAAAAACGTACAGAAAGCTAATCCTAATGTTATCCTGACTTGGCCTACACTATTCAAAATATTGCCGATATTATCAAAGCAGATGCATCCATAGCATCCGATACAGTTATTGAACATTTACTGATAGACAGCCGCAAGATCGTATTCCCGCAAAGCTCCCTGTTCTTTGCTATCAGCGGCCCGCGGCGTGATGGCCACCAGTTTATTAACGAAGTATATAAAAGAGGTGTGCGGAATTTTGTGGTGAGAAAAGGATTTGACAGTTCAATGTATCCGCAGGCTGTTTTTTTAGAAGTGCCGGATGTATTGGATGCTTTGCAGGAATTAGCAGCATCGCACCGTAAAAAATTCTCTATTCCTGTAATGGGTATTACGGGCAGTAATGGCAAGACCATTGTAAAAGAATGGCTGTACCAGTTATTGCAGAAAGATTTTAATATCGTCCGCAGCCCGCGCAGTTATAATTCGCAGGTTGGCGTGCCATTGAGTATATGGCAGATGAATGAACAACATACACTCGGCATTTTTGAAGCGGGTATTTCAACCGTTGGCGAAATGGAAAAATTGGCAACGGTGATACAACCAACTATTGGCGTGTTCACAAACCTCGCAGATGCACACAATGAGGGTTTTGAAAATGACAGGCAAAAAGCACTCGAGAAATCAATACTCTTTGCCCATGTTGATTCACTTGTATTTGGCCGCGAATCATTACAACCCTCTTTATCGCCTGATGGAAAAGATAAAATACTTTTTGAACACAATACCGCTTTCATTTCATGGAGCCGTGAGTTTGATGCAACACTTCAAATAATATCGGAAGAAAGAAAAGATACGCATACGGCCATCACTGCGAAATATTTTAATAATACGGTTTCTATTATCATTCCTTTCACGGACAAAATATCGATCGACAATGCCATTACCTGCTGGTGCGTATTGTTACAAATGAACTACAAGGAAACGATTATACAGGAACGCATGTTATTGCTGGAACCTGTTGACATGCGGATGCAGCTAAAAAAAGCCATCAATAACTGTTATCTCCTCAACGATAGTTACAGCAACGATCTTTCCTCACTTGATCTTGCGATGGATCACCTGAAGCAACAGGCAGGCAACCAGCGGACTACTTTAATATTATCTGATATTTTTCAGTCAGGGCAGGACGAAGAAGTTTTGTATCGTGACATAGCAGCGCAAATAGCCGTTCGCGGAATTAACCGTTTGATCGGTATCGGCCCTGCTATGTTAAAACACCGGCCGGCATTTGAATCGATCGGTTCGGTTTCATTTTATCAATCAACAAATGATTTTTTACACCAGGCAAGTGCGCAGCAATTTAAAGACGAATACATTTTATTAAAAGGAGCGCGTGTATTTGAGTTTGAAAGAATATCGGCGTGGCTGGAACAAAAAGTACATCAGACCGTAATGGAAATAGATCTTTCAGCGATGATACATAACCTGAAAGAATACCAGCAGCAATTAAAACCATCAACCAGATTAATGGCGATGGTAAAAGCATTCAGTTACGGAAGCGGCAGTGCAGAAGTAGCGCGGATATTACAGTTTCATAAAGTTGACTACCTCGCAGTGGCGTATGCCGATGAAGGTGTTGAATTACGCAAAGCCGGTATCAGCCTGCCTGTTATGGTGATGAATGCCGATGAAGCAACATTCGATGCATTGGTTACGTATGATCTTGAACCGGAAATTTATTCGTTCCCTATTTACAACGCATTTCATCATTATCTGAGCCAGCAGGGAATACAACAGTTTCCTGTTCATATCAAATTCAATACGGGTATGAACCGTTTGGGCTTCGAGATCATAGATGCTGAAGAGTTGGGAAACATGATTTTGAACAATCAAACTATGGCGGTAAAAACAGTGTTCAGTCATCTGGTTGCGAGCGAAAGCGCCGAACACGATGGGTTTACCAGGCAACAGGCAGATCTGTTTGAAGAAGGCTGCACAGTGATGCAGCAAACGCTCGGCTATCATTTTATCAAACACATTGCCAACTCAGCAGCTATTTTCCGCAAACCGGAATACCAGTTCGATATGGTGCGTTTGGGAATTGGATTGTATGGTGTAGACAGTGCCAATGGTTTATCGCTTCAAACGGTTACCACTTTAAAATCAACGATCGCACAGATCAGAACAGTGAAAGCAGGAGATACGATCGGATATAACCGCAAAGGAAAACTGATGCGTGATAGTTTGATCGCTACTGTCCGTATCGGTTATGCCGATGGATTTGGAAGACAACTCGGTAATGGCAAAGGCAGTATGTATATCAATGGAAAACTGGCAGCTGTGATTGGCAATGTTTGCATGGACATGACGATGATCGATATTACGGATATACCCGGTGTAAAAGAAGGAGATGAAGTAGAGATCTTCGGTAAACACTTACCCGTACAACAGGTAGCAGAATGGGCCGGAACCATTGCATACGAGATCATGACGGGAATAAGCCAAAGGGTTAAGAGAGTGTATACTGAAGAATAATAGGCAACTACGTGAGCCCCTATTGTTTAAAATTTCCCAATTTCCCGATCCCCAATTCCAAAATAAACCAAACCCCTATCTTTGCCCACCATAAAACAAATCAGTGAAAGCAAGACAGATCATACTCCTCATTTTCCTCGTCATTCTTGTGGACCAGGTATTGAAATTCTATATCAAACTTCATTATTATGCGGGAGAAGAACATAATGTGATCGGCCATTGGTTCCGTTTGCATTTTGTAGAAAATGAAGGCATGGCCTGGGGCTGGAAATTTGGCGGCGGCTTTGGCAAGATCATTCTTACGTTGTTCAGGTTGGTAGCAGTGATCTGGGGAAGTTTTTTATTGCGTGGGTTTATCCGCAAACAATATCATAAAGGATTTATCATCTGCGCGGCATTGATCTATGCCGGTGCATTGGGTAACCTGATCGATAGCCTTTTTTATGGATTGATATTCGATACCAGCAATCCGTTTTCACAAAATCTTGCGCACCTGTTTCCTGCAGGTGGTGGTTATGCAGGGTTGTTTCATGGTAAAGTGGTGGACATGTTATATTTCCCCATCATTACCAATGCGCATTATCCTTCATGGGTTCCGTTTGTGGGTAGCGATGAGTTTGAATTTTTCCGCCCGGTATTCAATATTGCCGATGCATCTATTTCAACCGGTGTAATTGTTATCCTGATCTTTCAGAACAGGTTCTTTAAAAAACATGCAGTAGAAAAACACCATACCATTGAAACGGATAGTATTGTGAGTGATAAGACGCAGATATTTTAGAAGCTGATCCGACAAAAATGCTCCAACTCAAATTCTTCGGGCAGTTTTTCAAACACATAGATTCATAGAGTGGCATAGTGCACATAGAAGTTTTTGGCTTATGTTTTCTTCCCTAAACCTATGTACCTATGTGTTTAATAAGCGTTCGCAGCGGCGCCGTATTGTTATTTGGTGAATATAACAGTGAGTAGATATTTTAAAACAGGAACAAAACAATAAAAAAACCTCTGCAACTAATGCAGAGGTTTTTTTATTCAGTGTTGAAATAATTTATTTTATGATCGGGGTAGAATCCAACGAAACACTCTGCGATGGAGTGATCGCAAATACCTGGTCTATCAACCCATAATTCTTGGCGTAATAGGAATTACCCGAGAGCATTATCGTAAAAGTGCTGGAACCATCAGGCTCAAACATGATATCGCGTTTGATATTGATCACGTTCTGGTATGTTTTTCCGCCAATCGTATATGGTGTTGTATTTTTTGAGATCATCGTAAAAACAGCTTTGGCTGTGCCCCGCGTTCCGTTTGTCCAAACGGGCCCGTAATTAGGCGACGACCATGTATCAGTTACATTGGCATTTTCTTTCAGGAAAGGATAGGTAATGAAAAAAGACGGAACTGTATCAAACACGCTAGTATAATCAAAGTCAACTGTGCTCAATGCATAATAAATTCCGCGTGTTGGATCTTTGGCAAAATAGAAGGTATCTTTTAAACGTGTAGCAAACTGGGCATAGCTTAAAGTATCTACAGTAACGAGCCCTACGGCAGCCGAAACAGTAAAGGTATCGAGCGAGCCAAGTTTAGGAATATACCGGTAAACCCAGCTTGACCCGCTGGTGGTAGGAAAATAATCACCATTGGTTCCGGTACCGGTAGTTCCACCGCTGCCACCGCCGCCGGTGGTTGAACCGCTTCCGTTGGCTGTTATAGTAAACCCGCAAATATTATTATTAAAATAAGTAGTGAAATCGGATGCTTTTGGAAGGATTGGGGTACCATAACCTTTCAGTTTGATGGTATTTGTACCGGTGCTGACAGCAAAACCCGAATCGAGGAACCACATGCCGTTGACCGTATCGGAATAGATCTTGTATTTACCCTGCGCCGTGAAATTTACACTGATGATAACGTAGTTGCCGGTAGTGGTAAGCGGTGTATCTACACTATAATTACCTACAATGGTTGCGGCTTTACAGTTTCCCAGCGAATCTACCAGTTCACCCTGGGCCGTACCTCCGAAGCCACCGTTCTCTACACTTAATTCCTTTTTACATGCCATGAACATGCACAAAAGAAAAAGCATCATACCCAATCGTATGTTTATCCTGTTCCTATTCATAGTCTTTTTCGCATTTTCTACCTGTATACGAATATCAGATAAAGTTTAAACTAAAAACGCTGCCCGGTCGCCCAAATTATCTTTTTTTATCAATTGCCGTACATTATTTAACGTAGTTGTGACAATTTGGGTCATTGCTTCTGCTGTAAAAAAGGCCTGGTGGGCGGTGATCAGCACATTGGAAAAGCTCATCAGCCGCTGGATCTCATCGTCCAGGATCACCTCTGCCGAATGGTCTGCAAAGAAAAGGTGCTCTTCCTGCTCGTATACATCCATACTCAGGGAGCCTATCTGCCCGGATTTGAGTCCATTAATAATGGCAGTTGTATCGATCAATCCGCCCCTGCTTGTATTGATCAGCATGACACCTTTTTTCATCATGGCGATCGTGTCATTATTGACCAGGTGCCGGGTCTGCTCATTTAACGGGCAGTGGATGGAAATGATATCGCTTTTGAGTACTTCGATCATCGGATGATAAACCACTCCCAATGCCTCCATTTCTTTATTGGCAACCAGGTCGAACGCAAGAACGGTGCAACCCATCCCGATCATGATCCGGCAAAAAGCTTTGCCGATGTTTCCGGTACCGATCACGCCGATGGTTTTGCCATGCAGGTTAAAACCCAATAATCCGTTCAGTGAAAAATTCTGTTCCCTAACGCGGTTATATGCTTTGTGCGTTTTACGGTTGAGGGTTAAAATAAGCGCCAATGCATGTTCTGCCACTGCTTCGGGCGAATAGGCAGGTACCCGGCAAACCCGTATACCATTCGATCTTGCCGCTTCCAGGTCAACATTATTAAAACCGGCACATCGAAGCGCAACGATCTTTATTCCTTTTGCCGAGAGATATTTGCAGACATCTGCATTTACTATATCATTTACAAATACACAAATGGCGTCGGCATGATCAGCGAGAGAAACGGTTTGCATACTCAGGGCCGCTTCAATGAATACGAGTTCAAATTGACCTGCCTCATTTTGAAGGTTAAAAAAAAGTTTGTCGTAAGGCTGGGACGAAAAGAAGATGATCTTCATGATAGCTTAAAGGTAGGCTATTGAGTGGGAGTGTGGTGAGTCGTGAGCCGTCAGTCGTGAGTATGCGCATTCTTTTACGATCCACTCACTGCTGACGGCTCACGACTGACGATTCACGACAGGATCTCTTTCAAACTCTCTTCCGTTGCAGAGATCGTTTTATCAAGATCATCATAACTGAGTGCATTATTGAGGAACCAGCTTTCAAAGGCAGATGGCGGCAAATAAATTCCGCGTTTGAGCATGGCATGAAAATATTTTTTGAACAGTTCATTATTTGCTGAGGCTGCAGTTGCAAAATCGGTTATTGCATGACCGCTGAAATGTATGCTGATCATGGAGCCCAACCTGTTGATCACATAAGGAGTGCCCGATTGTTTTAAAACTTTATCCAAACCTTCGTGCAGGTATGCCGTTTTCTTTTCCAGTTCTGTATAGATGTTGGGATTGTTTTTTAATTGGGCCAGCATTGTAAATCCTGCGATCATTGCAATGGGGTTGCCGCTTAAAGTGCCCGCCTGGTATACGTTTCCGAGCGGCGCTATTTTTTCCATGATCTCTTTCCTGCCGCCAAATGCACCAACGGGCATTCCGCCGCCGATCACTTTTCCATATGTTACCAGGTCTGCATTTACTTTTAAGTGTTCCTGTGCGCCACCGGGTGCCAAACGGAAACCGGTCATCACTTCATCAAAAATAAATACGATCGATTCTGTATCGCATATTTTGCGCAACCCTTCAATAAACCCTGGTTCAGGTAAAATACATCCCATGTTTCCTGCAACAGGCTCAATGATGATTGCTGCGATCTCATTTTTATTTTCTTTCACCAATTGTTTTACTGCATCGAGGTCATTGTATGCACAGGTCAATGTATCATTTGAAACACCACCGGTAATACCGGGTACGGTTTGAATATTGAATGTTGCCAAACCACTTCCCGCTTTTACGAGAAATGCATCTGCATGCCCATGATAACAACCTTCGAATTTGATGAATTTATTTTTTCCTGTATACCCTCTCGCCAAACGCAAGGCACTCATGCATGCTTCGGTACCGCTGCTCACCATTCTTATGAGATCCACATTTGGCGCCATACTGCGTATCAATTCGGCCATCTCAATTTCCAATTGTGTTGGTGCGCCGTATGATGTTGAAAATACAGCTCTTTCCTGTATGGCTTTTACAACGGGTTCGTATGCATGTCCTAATATCATCGGCCCCCATGAAGCGATATAATCTATATATTGATTGCCATCTACATCATATAAATAAGCGCCTTTCGCTTTCTCAATAAAGATGGGCGTGCCACCAACACTTTTGAATGCACGAACTGGAGAGTTTACTCCGCCGGGGATAGACTGTTGGGCGCGTTCGAATAGTTGTTTACTTTTTTCGTACATAATAATATTAGTGAATGGTGAATAGTCAATGGTCAATTTGTTTTTTGGAATTGATCATTCCTGATAACATTTTGAAGCATTGAATTAATAGTTTTTGAATTGGATCAGTATTTATATTTTCAAGATAGTGCAGCTCTTTTGCAATATCGAGTGCCGCATCTATTTCTATAACAGAACCTCTCGCAATTTCATAATATCTTTTTCTTTCCGTTTCCGATTTTCGCGAAGCTCCTTCCGAAATATTAAGGTGTACAGACAATGCTGCTCTGCGTATTTGCGAACTCATTCCAAACTTTTCTTCAACAGGCAAATAATTTGTCAGTTTATAACAATGATGCACAAATGATTTCGATACAGCATATATTTCAAGCTTCTGGTGGTTGAGATTGATAAACATAAAAAGATTTTGAAAACAAATATCTTCCTATTCACCATTCACTATTGCCCATTCACAAAAACACGTTTTAAAAAGCAAAATAATACGTATAAATACTTACTACTCTAATAACCTAATAATATCCTTCGCAAAATAAGTAGCGATCAGATCCGCACCGGCTCTTTTGATGGATGTTAAACTTTCCAGCACAGCTTTTTCTTCATTGAGCCAGCCCATTTTTGCTGCGGCTTTGATCATGGCGTATTCACCACTTACCTGGTAGGCGCTTACCGGAACTTCAACAATATTTTTTATTTCGCGGATGATATCGAGATAAGCCATGGCCGGTTTTATCATAACAATATCTGCGCCTTCTTCAATATCCATCAGTGTTTCCTTAATGGCTTCCGTTCGGTTGGCATAATCCATCTGGTATGTTTTTTTATCACCAAACCCCGGCGCACTATCGAGTGCATCACGGAACGGGCCATAAAAACAGGACGCATATTTTGCGCTGTAACTCATGATGCCTGTTCTGGTAAAACCATTTTCTTCCAATCCATTGCGGATAGCGCCGATGCGGCCATCCATCATATCACTCGGCGCTACAAAATCGGCGCCGGCAGTGGCATGGCTGATACTCATCTTCACCAGTGCTTCTACCGTTTCATCGTTAACGATCTCGTTGTCTTTTACAATACCATCATGGCCATAAGATGAATAAGGGTCGAGCGCCACATCCGTCATCACCACCATTTCAGGAACGGCGTCCTTGATCGCTTTGATACTTCTTTGCATCAATCCATTTTTGTTCCATGCTTCTTTGCCGGTATTGTCTTTCCATTCGTCTTTACATTTGATAAATAGCAAAACGGATCTGATCCCGGTCGACCATAATTCTTTTACTTCTTTCACCGTAAGATCAATGCTGCGGCGGTAATAACCGGGCATTGATGCGATCTCTGTTGCAATATTTTCTCCCTCATCAATAAATAACGGCGCAAGAAAATCGGCAGGTTTTAAAACTGTTTCAGCAACCATCGATCTGATGGCGTGCGATTGACGCAGTATGCTGTTTCTTCTTTGTAAAATCATTCTCTAAATTTTCTTAGTGATCCTTTGTGGCACTAAGGTTATGAATTAGATCCAGTTTCTTGGCTGCAAACAAACCCGGAACAGTTTATCTTCTTCAGACCCGGCTTCAGGCTGATGATCATAGATCCATTTTGCACGCGGAGGTAAACTCATTAAAATACTTTCTGTCCTGCCATTTGTTTTTAAACCAAACACGGTTCCGCGGTCGTGCAATAAATTGAATTCAACATAACGGCCCCTTCTTATTTCCTGCCAGTTTGTTTCTTTGTGTGTGTAAGGTGTATCTTTTCTCTTTTCAACAATAGGAAGATAAGCGCCGAGAAATGCATCGCCATTTGCTTTTTGAAACGATAATAATTTTTCAAGATCAAAATTTTCATCCGCGCGCAGGTGGTCGTAAAATATGCCGCCGATACCGCGGGTTTCATTGTTGCGGTGTTTGTTTACAAAATACGCATCGCAGTTTTGCTTGAATGTTGGGTACAGGTTGCTTCCGAAATTATCGAGCGTATCTTTTAATGTTTGATGAAAATGTCTGGCATCTTCTTCAAATAAATAATAGGGTGTAAGGTCTGTACCGCCGCCGAACCACCGGTCGCTTACATGATCGGTCTCGTCGTACAATTCAAAATAACGCCAGTTGGCATGCACGGTTGGTACAAACGGATTAAGCGGATGAATAACCAATGACAAACCACATGCAAACCATTTGGCTCCATCGATCTGTAATGATCTGCGCATAGTATCTGTTACTTTTCCATACACAACAGAAACATTTACGCCGGCTTTTTCAAAAACATTTCCTTCAGCAATTGCCCTTGTTCTTCCGCCGCCACCTCG
>Ga0206895_1240_pt1 | contig 13048 bp, 7 predicted proteins | sample Alteio_BWOrgHeat_51_FD_152967 | JGI IMG/M metagenome (GOLD analysis project Ga0206895, IMG submission 152967) | Enriched cells from forest soil in Barre Woods Harvard Forest LTER site, Petersham, Massachusetts, United States -... | ecosystem: Environmental > Terrestrial > Soil > Temperate forest > O...
GCCGGGCGGCGTTTTATTGACGGCATGGCAGGACGAGGAATTGAAAGGTTGTGTTTATCTGAAGAAGGAAGCGGAGAAGCTATACCTTGGGATGCTGAGCGTCTGGCCGGCAAAGCAAGGTGGCGGTGTCGGCAAGTTCCTGATGGCGGCGTCGGACGAGTATGCGAGGTCGCACCACTGCACAGCGATCCGGATCACCGTCATCTCGGTACGTGAAGAGCTGATCGCGTGGTATGAGCGGCATGGCTTCCGGCGCACCGGCGAGTTGGAGCCGTTTCATGCAGGAGATAGGTTCGGGACTATTAAGCGGCCGCTGGAACTCGCAGTGCTCGAAAAGGTCATCGACTGAGCGTCACGGCGACTCGGTCGCTCACGCGGGTCTGGCCGCGTTTGTCTTTAAATAAAACCTGGATCGCGTAAGCGAGAACGTTGGTGTTCGGCGGAAGGTCGTCGTCGATGTACTCGGCCTTGTCCGATCCCAATGACCGGAACCGGGTGATAGCGCTGCTTCCTTTGTATAGGACGAAGAAATAATTCCCCGTGTTGCTGTATTGCCATTTTAGGTGGACGCGTTTGCCTTTAGAGTCATATTCGGCGGTCAATGTCCGGAGCGGCGGCAGATCGGGGACCGTCCTCACGCTGGCATCGACGGCTCTCGATCGTCCGGAGTGGAGGCTGTCGTCGTCGATCGCTTCGGCGGTATAGCTATAGGCGACAAACGGTTTGACGCCGGCATCGGTCAGGTGGAAGCGGACTTTTGTGCTGTCATGGAGCCGCCCGGCAATGGGAATCCAGGGCCCCTTTGCCTCCTTCCGAAAGATAACATACCGGACGACGTCTTCACTGGAGCTTTGGATCCAGTCGATCTGTACGCCGGCAGTATCTACATAGACTTTTTCTGCAAGCGGTGCGACGGGTGGCACCAGGTCGGGTTTCTTCAGGGACACGGGCTGGGAGTAGGGGGAGTGATTATTGTTCCAGTCCACGGCCACAATCTTGTACCAGATCGATTTGGTGAGAGTATGCAGGGTGATGCTGTCGGTGAACGTCGTGTCGGGTGTCGGATGCAGCGTGATCTGCGAAAAAATATGCTCGGAAGCATTGGCGAAGTAGACTTTGTAGCCGCGAACATCTTCCTCGGCATTGCTTCGCCACGACAAGTGTACCAGGCCCTTTCGGTCGATAAATCCCCGGAGACCCAGTGGTGCCGCCGGCGGCGTGTTGTCCGGCACCAGGCCCATGGCAGGCATGGATGTCCCCATATTGCCCGCGGTATCGAGAGCGATCACCATATAGAAATTCTGCCCATGCGCGAAGGCGCCGGTATCGCTGAATTCCGTGGCCGTGGGCGGAAGGGGTTTGGTGGTCAGGGTCGTATAGGGGCCCGCAGCCGCATTGTGGGACCTCGTGACGACAAAGCCTCTCAGGTCCGGCTCTTTTACCGGCTTCTTCCAGCGGAGGATAAGTGTCTTGCCTTTGGTGAATTTGGGTGTTTGAAGAATAGGTGGCGACGGCGGGGTCAGGTCCCGGCCCGAAGCGCTGAGCGTGTCCGACCAGGGACTCCATTCCGCAAAGGCATTGACACCGCGAACGCGATAGTAGTAGGAGTGATAGTTGAGCGGGAGGCTATCGATATATAGTTCGTTTGTCTTCAGCAGCGCGGCGACGCGGGCGTGCGCGGAATCTTTTTTTGCCATGTTGGTATCCGGCAGGGAAGCCAGATAGGGCAGATCGGTCAGGCTGTTGAAGTGTATTCCATCGTCACTCCTTTCGATGAGAAATCCGCTATACTTCCCCGGCCCGCTCCTTGGCCAGTGAAGCTCGACGATCCGGTCGAGGGCGACGATCTCGGTCAGCGCAGGTCGGGCGGGATTGGTGCGGCCCTGGTTTTGGACAAGTGCGTTGCCGGTGTCGATCTTGCCGTGTGGCGGCGGCTGCGCCGGGTAGACGCGATAGATATAGACACCGCCTTTTACCACTTTCGTGTCGGTGAGCCGCAATCCCTCGGCCTTCGCCACTTCGCCGTCGAAATCGGCCACTTGCATCGCAAAGGCAAAACGGTTCCTCCACACGTCCGCTTTATCTCGGATGCCTGGCTGGGCCTGACGCAGGTTGGCGTTGAAATTGTGCCCATAGAAGCATTGGGCCGCGATGGCCGCGTATTTGGCCTTTGGGCCAAAGGCTGCTTTGAAATGATCCAGGGTCCAGGGTTTGAGGGGCTGTGGAGTGAGGACCGACCGGACAGGATGATTTGATTGGCTGAGGTCGATGCGTTCGATCAGATATCCGCTGCGGTTGAGGTTCGACCAGGCCTGGGCGTTGGTGGGCCCCCAGCGGAGGACGATCGAGTCGCCGCAGGATTCCGCCAGCACCCTGATCTCCCCATGGAAGTCTACGGCGGGGAGGTTGGGGGACGCCGCGCTCGCGGCCGGCGAAGGTTTCTTTCCTCCCTTTTGGGCATGTGTCAGTGCGGGGGCCAGGAGGGCGGTGCAGAGTACCAGGAGGGTGGTCGACTTCATATCTTTCTTATTTGGTCGTAAACGATTTGGTGACGATCTGGCTTTGCAGCGGCCCGACCTGATAGCGGAAATTGACCGTCCGTGGTCCGCCGGGATAGGGCGTAAAGGACAGATGCCGGAGGTTGGTCAGAAGCGTCATGGAAGTTGGATCGGTATACAGGTAATACAACTGGTTCCACGGCATCGTCACACTCCCCCCGATATCATCCGAGCAGAAATTGATGGTACCATCCATCTGGCTAAGAACATCCTGTTGCTGGGAGGGATCCAGTTGGTGTTGGATGATCGCAGCCTGGGTTTGCGCCAGGAGGCCAAGGTTCGACATCAGTTGACAGTCCTCCCGGAGATAGTGGTCGCGGCTCCAGGTCATCGTCGGCGGAAGGAGCATTTTGATGACGGAACTTTTGACCGTGCTGACGGACCGGACACCAAGTGCGGAAGGCATCGATACGGAGTAGCCGCCGGAGGTGATCGCCGATATGGTCGACGCCCCATTCCCCCCGCCGAGCGCGACCCCATGCAGCACCGCATAGGAGCCCGTCGCGTATTTGGCGAGCGGGCCCATCGTTTCGGAAAGGCTAAGCGGCGGGTTGGTCGAGAAGCCGCTCCAGTCAAGCGTTTCCACCGGCATAAAGATTTGTTCGCGGACCTGGCCGGCCCCGAAATTGACGGCCACGCGCTTCGCAGCCAGCGCCCAGACATTCGCATAAACGTTGTTGTTCATAAAGGCGTCATTGCTGGCGCCGATGTTCCATTCGATCCGGGCATTGAACAATGGGGGATACGCCGTTCCGTCGGGCGCGTTAAATCCGGAGATATCGTACTGGTCGAAAAGCTCCTGCGGAGGCGTGCCCGTACTGATCAGCACGTTGTCGCCGTTGCGGCTGCCGGCCCAGGTACCCATGGCGTTGAGCTTGTCGGCAAACGAATTGTACTGACTGGTGGCGAAATACGTCGTATAGATTGGCTTCGGGGCCTTGGAAGCGGCGCTCCCGATGACGTTGGTGACTTTTGCCTGGCGGATGCTGACCGAGACATTGCTGACCGTTCGCGTACTGGTGCTCACGCTGCTTTTTGCAACGGTGGCGAGCACAAGGGACGTGCCCGGAGTGGACCAGAATTCTTCGCGATAGACGGTGCTGTTCTTCAGATTCCCGGGGAGGTTGAAGTGGATCGTTTTGTTGCCGGGGTCGACGGTGAAGGGCGTCTTGACGGTGTCGCCTGCATTGACATCGATAAAGTAGACGCTGTATTGCTGCTGACCGCCGAGGCTATTGACCGTCTTGATGTTGCTGGATTGGGTTGGCAGGATATTGGGTTCCCAGTCATCGAGCTCGAGCATGCCGGCGCTGCTAAATTCGTTCTTCAGGACATACCGCTGGTCCTTCACCGGGTAGGCGAGGTGGACGTTGAAATCGGGAATGGAATCCGGCGGCGGACCCGTTTTGAATGTCCAGGTAGTGGTCTGCTCGACGGGCAGGGGCTGACCGGCTGAATCGTTGTAAGGGAACCACCAGCGGTTCTGGTCCGGATACCACTGCATGGCGTTACAGACTACCGTTGCCGTATAGGTGGTGTTGGGCTGTAGCGTCGCATCATGCGTCAGGACGCCGGTCGTATTGTTGTTCTGATACTGCAGGTGTACACCGGGCGTATTGTTGCCGTTGGCGGTAAGCGTATAAGAAAGCAGGGAGAACTGGAAGGTCCGCGTCTCGCCGTTGGGATTCTGGCTGGTCGGCGGGACTTCGACGTCGTAGTTCTGATTGAGGCCCACAGCGGAGGCGACATAGGGATAGACGAAGACGCTGGCGGAGTCGCGGGGCCCATAGTCGGTGATGATCTGCACATCGCCCAATGCGCTTGGAGTGGGATAGCATTTATCGCCAATAGTGAACGAAACGTCGGTATTGAAGCTGATCAGGCCACCGAATAGCTGGCCTACCACTTTGACGTCGCCATCCAGCCAGGTGGGGTTGGGCAGACCGGCCGACAGTACACCGCCCGCTTCAAATTTCACCAGGCTGAAATCGCCCTTTGCAAACCAGCAGTCCACATGAACGCCGACATCGAGGTTGAAATAAAAGTACAGTTGTCCCAGCGCATACCAGTTTTGCCAGCCTGCCGCCTGCTGGTTACACTGGAAGCTGTTGGTAAAATGTTTAAGCGCCAGGTCGAATCCAATGATCGCACTTACTTTTGCATAGATCATCGCCACGCTGAAGCCCAGACTCCCATCTACTTCCGCGCCAAACATAAAGCCGTTGCCATCCGCTTTGTTCATCGCATTTACCAGCGCGTCCACACTCGGATTGCGTTGCACGCCGAAGCTGATGAGCGCATTCGGCAGCGGCGGAAGCGAAGGATTGATCAGCGAACCCATTTCGAAATAGGCAGTGGCGCCGACATTAATATTATATACCGAACTGCTGTCGTGGACGAGATTAAAACTCACCCGCTGACCAAAGGCATCCCCGATCTTGAAGTACCAGCCGTCCGGACCCGCATATATTCCGATCGGGATATCGGCGGTGACGGTCGCAAACTGGCCCTTGATGTCCGCGCTTAGGCTGAACTTGTTTTGCGTGAAGTCGTAACTGATGTCGACTGCCCCCTGAACAGTCGGATTACTGTTCGCGGAATAGTCTGTCAGCACATAGATATTTCCGGACAGGTCGAGCAGGCTCAACGCGCCGTTGCTGATCTGCGCGGTCAGCGTCACTTTGGCGTTCATGGTGTTGGCGCCTGTCACCAGCGCGGCACAGACGGTCGCGCGGATGCCGGCGGTTCCCTGCTGGGGGACAAACGTTACCCCGGACATGGTCTTGCCGGCGGTAGCGTCGTGCGGATCGGAAGCCGCCGTCAGGTTGGCGCCATCGGCGGGCAGGTTACCGGTCATCGCCATATTGTAATACGCGCCACCACCAAATCCATTGATGCCGATCGGGCCTGCGACCGGTATGGTGGTGCCGAACGTTGCGCAGGCATCGATATACCAGTAGTTGAAATTGCTGACGGTCCCGAATTGAGCGGTCGCATCCAGCGAAACGAGTGGGAAGTCCGCAAAGACGTGCCCCTTCACGCCATCGCCATACGTGTTGTCGTGGTTGTAGAATACCAGGTATCCGCCCACGCTGACCGGGCCCACGTCGCCTTTGAGCGCGATGGAGTCCACATCCACCCCGCCGCCAAGCGTGATCTGCGGGGCCATATTGGTAAAGGAGGCATTGATCTTTCCATAGACCGCCAGCTTTGTCGTGGCGCTGACAACCGACTCGTCCCCCAGGCCGAGATTGATATTGAGGTCAAACTGGACACCCAGCTTCAGGTTGGTCATGTCGCTGAAGTCCGTATAGGGGCTGACGTTATCGATGGACACGGGGAAGCCCCCGACGGTCTTTTGCGGGCTCGCAAAGGCCCAGGTCCCCGGACTGAACCAGAACTTGTTGGCTTTTGTCTTCGGGTCCCGGTTGGCGATCCCCATGCTGTCGAATTTCAGCGCGGGGAAATTGAGATTTGGCGTGCCATTGGAGATCGAGATGCCGATGCTGCCGTTCAGGATGAAGGAGATCGACGCGCCGAGGCTATCCTTTTTCACGTCAAAGGCGCTATTGGGGTTTAGCTGGATATAGGCGGCCCATAGGTCGATCTTCATCGAATCGGAGGGCTTCACGACAAATTCGTATTGGAGGGAGGAGTCCTTGCTGGTGGAGTCGCCCGTTCCGATATGCATGTCACCGGAATAGACGAGGGGTGTCTTGCTGATCGGGAACTGGATCTTTCCGTTGAAGTCGCCTTTCGCAAAGGTGTTCTGGGTAATTTCCACTTCGATGCTGTCGAGGGAGAAGGCCCAGCCGCCGAGATTGCCGTTGGTGAAGTCGATGAGGTTGGTGCCGATCACATCGGCGCTAACGCCTTTCGTGTCGATGACGAGGTTTTTTGCTTCGAAGGCGGTGCGGGCGGTGCCCTGGTTGAATGTTTTAAAGTCGGGAGGGAGAAGCACTTTCATGTCGGAGATATACAGTCCTTCAAAGTCGGTTCCGCTGAAACCGGTATAGTTCTTTGGCAGATTGAATCCCGGCGGGTTGCTGGCGCTCGAGTGGTCGAAGAAGATCGTATCGGGTACAAAGCTCAATCCGTTGACGCCGACGATCTGGAAGCGGGGCATGCTGATGGAGGCCACCCAGTCATCCCATTTGTGGAACTGGAATCCGAGGGTCGCGACAACGGCGCTGTCGAGGACCTTGCCGGTGGTGTCCTCCCGGACGATCGTCGATTTCGGGAAGCTGATGCGGGCGTGCGCGACAACGGCAGTCAGGCTGTCGCCGGCCCAACTCACATAGGTCCCTTTTGTCGAATCCGCGTTTGGCGAGCCCTGGAAGACGAGGCTATCGTTGTCGCTGCCAAAGGTGAAATAGCGGTCGGTGGGAAGCAACAGCGTGCCCTGTGAGAATTTCGCCCCGGTGGGCTGGAGGCAGAAGCCGGTGCCGGCAAGGGAAAGCCAGCCGTTAGCTTCGGGGAGATTGATGTTGCAGAGCACGCTCATCGTCGCGCCTTTCGCCGAAAAGGTCATGCTCATGATCGCCAGCGTCACGGGCGTACCGCCGAAATTCTGGTTGTCGATCCCGATGGGGAAGTTGGTTGGCGTATTCCCCGTGATCTGGCTGATCACCTGGGCGGCTTTGTTGTTGGAGAGAAAATTGTCCACGCCGCTGGACAATTGATCCAGTTGAGAGCCCGAGGCCTGTGAGAAGCTGCTCCAGGAGCCGAAGCCCTGGAATTGTTGCTGGGCCGTGGAGGAGGTGACAAGACCGGCATAGACCTGTTTCTCCTTGTTGACTTTTATATTGCTAAAGACGACGGCGAGCTTTATCGTGGCGCCCAGCGGCTTCCAGTCGATGGTGCCGCTGCCTTTGTAAGTACTGTCGTTGTTTCGGGTGATGCTGGTGGGGGTGAGGGTGAAGTTGCCGATCGTGAGGGCGACGTTTTGCAGGGTGGTGTTGGCGTCGATCGGCGTGCTGTCGGCGGGCACTTTGATGCCACAGTCCGCGGTCGAGTCGAAGGCGGTGGGGTTTTGGTTGACGGGGCTCTTTGTGCTGTCGGGTTTGTTGGTGCTGTCGGGTTTGATGGGTTGATTCGGCGGGTTGTTCTGCGCCGTTTGGTTGCTCGGATTTGACTTCGTGGTATCGCCTCCGCCGCCGAGCCGGACGATCCGGGTGACCTCGCCGCCATTCGATGAACCGTATGTGAAACCTATCGGTGCGCTGTAACCGTTATTGTCGATGGCGATCGCGGTGTTTAGAATCGCCGGAGGAGTGCCCGCACGGACCCGGACGGCATAGGTCTGCCCCGGTTGCAGAACATTTCGATACACATTGGTGTCGAGCGGGAAGAGGGGCGAGGCCAGGCCCTGCTTCATGAAGATGGGCGGATTATTCATCGCGTCGGTGGGCGTCTGACCGGGAAAGAGCTGGTGCAATTCGAGGGCATAGGTCAGGGGCGGGAGAGCACCGGCACAGGTATAGTGCGGGGTGGTCCAGCTGAAAATGAGCGGATAGGCCGGATTGACCGTGGTCATATTGGTGCTGATGTCTACCCCGCTGACCGGTTGGACGAATTGGGGTGCGGACGCTTTATAGCAGACCGAAAAGATCGAGCAACCCGCGTTGGGGTCCGAGATCGGCCGTGTATAGCCCACATCGTTAAAATTGTAGGCCGTAAAACATATCCTATAAGTGCCCTCCGGTAACTTGTAATTCAACCCATCGCGAAGGTCGTTGATCGAGATGTCCTGGAAGCTGAGATTGGTGGGGGTGAAGTTACCAAAGGCTTGTTCGAGCAGGTCATTGGTCAGGGTAAGCGGAACACCCGTCATCAGGTTGATCGGCTGGTTGGGTTGGAAGGACGTGTTCAGCGTGACGGTAAAAGGGGATGGGGAGAGGCGCTGGAGGACGCCGGCGAGTTTGACGGCCAGGGGCGCGCCGGTAGGGTTGCCGCCGCTCACGACGACGATGAGCCGGCCGCCGGTAACGTTGGAAAGCATCTGGTCGAAAAAGGGGCTTACGGGCGGGATGACGGTGGTGCGGATGGACACGGTGTAAGGCTGGGCCTCGACCCCCCCGCAGAGCGCCGTAAGGAGGAGCAGCATCATCGTTATCCGGGAAAAGGAGGTCTTAATCATACTAAACAATTAGAATGAATAATTATAACTGAGCCCGCCCGCGACGTTAGTGGTGCTCACGGCATAGGGCAGTTTCTGTTGCAGGTTGATATAGTTGCTGGTCGGCGGCGTCGTCACGACGTTGAAGAAAGCGGAGAAGCTATGATGCTTCTTTACGGAAAAGTGGACATTCGCCGAGCCGGTGATGTTGTTGCTGACGGGTGAGAGGGTATAATGGTTCAGCAGGTAGCCCACCATGACCTGGAAGCCAAGGTTTTTCTTCTTGAGGAGTTGTGCGCCGCCGCCGACATTGAAGCCGATGGAGGTATAGGTATTGGTATCCTGCGCGAATCGATTTTCGAGGATACTCGCGCTTAGCGAAAAGGATTGTTTCGTAAAGGCGCAGCTATAGCTGATCATCCCCGTCAGGGTATTGCTCTCGTCAGTGGGGGCGGTGAACGTATTGTTGTCATGCAGCAGGGACCAAGTGGCGCTGAGGCTTACGCTGCTCAACGCGGAGGCCGAGCCAAAGTTGAAGCTTGGCGTAACCGACAACGTATACACCTGTTCGTCTTCCCTTGCGGTGTCGGAGATCTGAGCGGTCCCGTTCGCCTGGGAGATATCGACGGTGGAGAAAGCCATGCTCAGATTGGCGTGTGTGCTCAACATGGCGCCCAGGTTGAAGGAGCCGGTAAAGGTATTCAGCTTGCTGGCCTCTTTGCCGGAAACGCCGGTCTGCTGGTCGTTCAGGTTGCCATTCAGGTTGACTTTCCCTTTATCGAGGATGAGACCGGCATTCAACTGAAAAGTCTGCATGTCGTTCAACATATAGGGGATTCCCAGGGACTGGAAGTCGGGCTGGACGCGGCGGTAACCCAGCGTGGTATTGAAGGATTTCAGCAGGATGGTCAGGAGCGTTTGACCGGCGAAGCTGACGACGGTGCTGTTGCGGTAGTCGATGACGTGCGAGGCCAGCTTGTCGAATGTGTTGGTAAGGGTATCGCTGTTGACCTTTGAGGCGCCGAGGTCCTGGGTCAGGGCGCTGGCGGCGAGGTCACCGGTCCAGATGATGCGGTGGTGGAGGAAGCTCAGCTTGAAGCTGGCGCCCAATACGGTGTTGTCCTGCGGGCGGATGGCGGCGGTGTCGTTGATCAGCTTTATGGATCCGCTGTCGTCATGGGCGTGGAAATAGAGCAGGTCGAAATGGTTGGCATCGGTGCCAACGCCGAGTTTTATGCCATAACCCATGCGCCCGTACTGAGGTTGCGCGAGGTGGCCGCTCGTCGTGTCTTCACTGACGGCCTTGTTGAGGCTGCCGTAGAAGGCGGCGAAACGGAATTTGCCCGGGTTAAGCTCAAGGCCGGCGCCAAGGAAGTTCTGTCCGCCGAAGACAAGGGGAGACATGTTGATTGTACGGTAGCCCAGGTCGAGCTTGATCCATTTATAGGTGGGGCTCACCCCGAACTGGGCAAACGGGGTGGTATAGCTGCTGCTGTATTGTGTGAGGACGAAGGAAAAGGGGAAAGAGAAATTGTAAACGGTTGGCGTGAAATTGGCGTAGAGGTTCCAGGCGAAAGGCGGCTGCGTGTATTGGTTCTCGGTCGAATGATAAAAGGTCACGCCGCCGCCGATGCTCCCCGAGATGGTGAATGGCTTGGCCTTGGCCATCTTGCTGATGTCCTGGGCGCGGAGGGTGGCGGTTAGAAGGAGGAAAACAGCGGCAGTCAGCAACTTTCTCATGCGGGTGATTAGGGGAGTTAGGGGACAACGTTATAGAACCCAATGTCGACACCTCCGTTAAGAAAGTTCTGGTAGGCCGATAGATTCGTCGGAAAGGTAGACGTATAGGCCGGAGTGGTATATTCATGTTGGAAAGTGATCGGTCCATCCGTCAGGGGGAAGATATTCGCCTGATCGGTACGTTCGATGTCATAGTAATCATACGTGTTGGCTTTTCCCGCGGCCAGCGTGGTGATGGGATTGAGGTTTACGCTGACCATGTAGAGGTGGTTGGCCTGGATGGCGACTACGCGGTTGCCGAATCTGAGGTCAGCGTATTGCCAGCCGACTGAGCCTGGGTTATGCTGGACCTCAAGGGTGTCGCGGGCGAGAACGGCCTGTGTCACGCCGTCCCAGAGCGTAACGGCATAGGTATTGCCGGAATCGGGCAGCGCGAGGCCAATGGATAGGACGTAGCCCGGGATAGTGGAAACAAACGTGTAGCCCAGCTCAAAAGGGAAGTCGTTATTGGTAGCGGTGAACTGGAGGTTGGAGAACTGGGCTTTCCAGTAATCGCTAAATGGATTGACGGCTACGATTGGTGTGGTCGGGTTGCAGGTGGTGGAGCACGTAAGGGTGAAGATCACCGGCAAGAGGAGCCCCGCGTAGTTGGATCTTAGCATGGCTTTTATATTTATGTCCCTAAATTATCTTGTGTGACCGGGTTGTCATATCGCCGGTCCATTTCCGGCGGCAGGCATTCCGTAAGTGGCGGATTTTCGGGTGCGGGCGAATTGGGCGGTCCGGCAGATTTTCGGTGCGGATATCATTGCCCGGTATGACGGAAGCCGATGTCGACGATGCCGTTGAGGAAGTTGAGGTATGTGGATAGAAGACCCGGGAAAGTCGGGGTATAGGATGCCTGGGTATATTCGTACTGAAAGGTGATATAGCTTTCGGTCATGGGGAAGATATCGGCCCGGTCTGTCCGTGAGACATCATAGATGTTATAATCGACCGCTTTTCCCGCAGGTGGAGTGTTGACGGGATTGGTATTGACGCTGATCACATAGGTATGGTTGGCTGCGATGGACACCTGTTCGTTGGTGGAGGTGAGATCAAAGTAGGCAAACCCCGACGGACTGTTGACCTCGATATTCTTCCGGGCGAGTACGGCCTGGTTGACGCCGTCCCAGAGGGTTACCGTATAGGTGTTGCCGGAGTCCGGAAGGCGGATGCCGATCTCGTAGACGGTGCCGGTGTCGGAGGCGACGAAGCTGTAACCGAGCTCCACGGGAAAGCTCGCGGGATCGACTTCGATGTTCATGGTGTCGCCTTTGTCTTTCAAGTATTGATTGAAGGGGTTGATCATCGTTACCCGGGGTGGGCCGTTTTGTTGCTTTTTCGTGCAGGTAGTGGAGCACGTTAGGGTGAATACCGCGGGTAGCAGGAGCCAGATGGCGTTGGATCGTACCATAGCTTACAAGGTTGTGAGATTACAAGGTTGTGCGGTCGAAATTATCATGCGTCCCCGGACCGTCATATGGCCGGTCCATTTCCGGTGGCGGACAGTCCGTAGATGGCGGTTTTTCGGGTGCGGGCGAGAAAGGTTGGGAGGACGATAAAAAAAAATTTGCACAAGTGAATGCTTGTGCGTACTTTCACAAGTAATTACTTGTATATTATGAAGACGAGAAGGGATGTATACCAGGCGATAGCTGATCCGACGAGACGGGCGATCATCCAACTGATTGCCGCGGAGCCGCTGGATATTAAGTCATTGACGGCGAAGTTTGACATGAGTCAGCAGGCTGTTTCGTTGCATGTGAAGGTTTTGGCGGATTGCGGGCTGGTGCGCATGGAGCAGCGGGGGAGGAACCGCTATTGTCAGCCGCGGCTCGACAAGCTGGAGGAGGTGGCGGAGTGGGTGGCCCAGTACCGGCGGCATTGGGAGAGCAAGCTGGACAATCTGGAGCTTTATTTGCAAAAGCTAAAAAAAGGACGATATGGAAAACAAAAAAAATGACACGAGCAATCGTGAATTGCGGTTGTCGCGCTTGCTGGATGCACCAGTGGAGCTGGTGTGGGAGGTCTGGACGGATCCGGAACATTTGGCGCAGTGGTGGGGGCCAAACGGGTTTACGAATACGATCAGCCTTATGGATGTGCGGCCGGGTGGGGAGTGGGACTTGGTGATGCATGGCCCCGATGGGACGGACTATACGAATAAAAGTGTATTCAGGGAGGTCGTGTTGCACCGGAAGATCGTGTATGAGCATATCTCGGCGCCGAATTTTATGGCGACGATCACCTTTGAGGCGCAAGGTGAGCAGACGATGCTGACCTGGCACATGTTGTTCCTGTCAGCCGAAGAGTTCATCCAAATGGTGAAGACCTTCAAGGCGGACGAGGGACTGAAACAAAATCTGGAAAAATTGGGCCGCTATGTAGCCGCTCAGCTGAAAAACAATTGATCATGCGGGTTAATTTCCTGGTAATCGCTTTTGCGGCGTTGATCTCCGGATCAGCCACTGCTCAGGAGAGCTCCGGATATGCGCCGGTCAATGGCATCCGGATGTATTATGAGGTTCATGGTCACGGCTCCATGCCATTGATCCTGATACACGGCGGCGGGTCGACGATCGGGACCTCG
>Ga0206895_1226_pt1 | contig 12915 bp, 11 predicted proteins | sample Alteio_BWOrgHeat_51_FD_152967 | JGI IMG/M metagenome (GOLD analysis project Ga0206895, IMG submission 152967) | Enriched cells from forest soil in Barre Woods Harvard Forest LTER site, Petersham, Massachusetts, United States -... | ecosystem: Environmental > Terrestrial > Soil > Temperate forest >...
GATTATTGTGATCTATGCGAAATATCCCGATTTTAAGACGCACGTGCGTGGTCTCGCAAAGCTTATCAAGGAAGATGCCGGCAACATTCAGCGCGAACTGAAGCGACTCGAGAAGGCTGGGTTCTTAATATCTGAGAAGCAAGGCAACACCAAGATCTACCACACCAACAAACAGTTCGTGATCTTTAAAGAACTGCAGAGCATTGTGCTTAAAAGCCAGCGCACCGCTCAGAAACGGCACGTTAGCTAACAAAGTTTGCAGAAGTGCCTTGCATGGGCGCCTCTGTTAAGCTATAATTTACCCCGATATGATAGAAGTAACCCGCAAAGACAGCAAAGAATCAGTCGAAAACTTAGTGCGACGCTTTAACCGCCGTGTGCAACAGTCTGGTTTGGTCATCGCCGTAAAACAAGGTCAGTATTTCGAAAAGCCAATCAGTAAGCGCGAACGTCGTGCAAAGGCAATTATTCGCAATCAGCGTAAAGCCCTGAAGCTCAAGAAAATTAAGCTCGGCCAGAGGTAGACGTGAGTCTGCGCCAGCAGCTTCAAGACGACGTAAAAGCCGCCATGCTAGCTGGCGATTCACTACGTGTTGAAACGCTCCGTGGTCTTAAGACGACCATCCAGTATGCTGACGTTGCCGCGAAAAAGCGTGACACCGGTGGTATAGACGATACCGAGATTATTGGCCTGTTCGCAAAAGAAGCCAAGAAGCGCCAAGAGAGTGCTGACCTATATATGCAGGGTGGCTCGCAGGACCGTGCCAATAAGGAATTGGCCGAGAAAGCCATCATCGAAGCCTACCTACCGGCACAACTCTCAGAAGAGGCTCTAGCTCAATTAATCGACACAATTATCTCTGAACAACAAGCCATAGGCACTCAAGCGATGGGCCAGGTTATTGGCGCCGTTAAGGCAAAGGCAGGGGCAAGCGCCGATGGTGCTGTAGTGGCTCGGCTTGTAAAAGAAAGACTAGGGCGTCCAGCATGATTTTGATGATGGGGGCTGCCGGAGCTGGTAAGAGCATACAGGGGCACCAACTGGCTGATGAGTATGGCTATGCATATATCTCTACTGGTGAGATCTTTCGTGTACTTATAACGGGCAAGCGCCGCAATGAAATGTTGGCCGGTCGGCTTTTAAGTGACGAAGAGGTGATACGCATAGTGGATACGGTGCTTGAACTGATAAATACCAAGGAACAATTTATACTTGATGGCTTCCCGCGCACAAAAGTTCAGATAGACTGGTTATTGAAACAGTGCGAGGCGGGCAGGTTTGACTTGCCGGTTGTTATTAACCTCGAGGTTGATCAAAAGGTTGTGTATGATCGCCTAAAGAAACGCGGTCGTTTGGATGATACGGAAGTGGCAATATCTCGTCGCCACCATGACTACCTCGAGCTCACTAAGCCACTCCTAAAATATATGCAGGAAAAAGGCATTGAGGTATACGAAATAGATGCTGCCCGTGACCCACAGGCAGTACACCAAGATATCTCGCTTGCTCTCGGCGACCTGATTAATCAGAAGGCATAGGGTTATGAGTGCCATAAAAACTGAAGCTGAGATTGATGCAATGCGCAAAAGTGGGCATATGCTTGCAAGTGTATTGCAGTTAATTAAGCGTGAAGTAAAAGCTGGCATGACACCTAAAGATGTCTCTGAGTTGGCAGCGAAAGAGCTAGAAAAACTCGGTGGCAAACCAAGTTTCAAGGGGTTTGAGGGCTACCCTGACATCATCTGCATATCGACTAACAACGAAGTACAGCATAGTATTCCGAACGAGCATGTATTTGTGGATGGAGACATCGTAAACTTCGACTTCGGGGTGACATATCAGGGAATGATTACCGATGCTGGTATCTCGCTTTGCGTTGGTGGTAACGATAAGGCTGACGAGGCTGGCAAGCGACTCCTGGAGGGCACTGAGCGCGCACTATATGCCGGCATAGAGCAGGTACGAGAAGGTGCTCGCGTTGGCGACATATCGGCAGCCGTCCAGGCGGTACTCGAGGCTTATAAACTAGGAATTGTTCGAGAACTGGTGGGGCACGGCGTAGGTCACGAACTACATGAAGCTCCTGAGATACCAAACTATGGCCATGCCGGGTCTGGTCCGATCCTTAAGGCAGGCCAGACAATAGCTATAGAACCCATTACTACCCTTGGTGATTATCATATCTTCCAAGCACACGATGGCTGGACGCTTCTGACTCAAGATGGTTCACGCAGTGCACAGTTTGAACACACAGTACTTGTTACCAAAGATGGCTATGAAATCCTTACGCAGGCGTAGTTGCGTTCCCCGAAGAATAAGCGGTATACTTTAGCTATGCGTGATCCTGCCGCTTCACATTATGTCGGCCTTGATATTGGTACATCTACTGTTCGTTGCGTGGTTGGCGTACGCGATGCGTCAGACCCTACCCTCATATCCGTTATTGGTCATGGCAGTTCGCCAAACCAGGGTATGCGTAAAGGGGTTGTTATGCATATTGATGATGCAGCCGAGGCGATTGTACAGGCCATAACAGAGGCTGAGCGTATTAGTGGCGTCCAGATACACCAAGCCACAGTGAATGTGAATGGTAGCCATGTCATGGGTATGAATAGCCGTGGTGTGATTGCTATTAGTAGTACAGACCGCGAGATTACCATTGATGACCGTGAACGCGTAGAAGAAGCTGCCACCATCGTGAAGCTACCACCAAACCGTGAGATTGTGCAGGTATTTGCAAAGAACTATCGACTTGATGGCCAGGATAATCTCAAAGATCCAGTGGGCATGCACGGTGTACGGCTCGAAGTGGAGTGCCATATTGTGACAGCAGCTAGCCCGAACTTGCGCAACTTAGACCTAGCACTCGAAAAAGCCCAGGTACGTGCACGGCACCACACCGTGAGTGCGCTTGCTGCGGCGGAAGCGACGCTCGACCGAAAACAGAAGGAAGCAGGAACCTGCGTATTGGACATCGGTGCTGGCACGACGAACCTGAGTGTTATAGAAGATGGTGAGATCCAGCATGTTGCGATTATACCTATGGGCGGTACACACATCACCAATGACTTAGCCATTGGCCTTAAAACAGATCTAGAAGTTGCTGAAGCGGTAAAAATCAAACACGCTCGTCTTGGTGACGAAGTTGATAAGACTATTCGTGTTATGGTTGATGACAAGGCGCACCTTTTTTCAAGTGCAGAAGTAAATATGATTGTCGAAGCTCGTGTTGAGGAACTATTTGAATATGTAGAGAAAGAACTTGCGCGCATACACCGCTCTCGTAAATTACCTGGTGGCGTCGTTATTGTGGGGGGTAGTGCTAATTTACCTGGGATTGCGGACTATGCAAAACAGAAACTACAACTACCCGCACGCCTTGGTAAAGTTGGGAACTTGGCGGGCCTAGTTGATACGGTTGATACACCGGCGTTTGCTACCGCCACGGGGCTTATGTTACTCGATATTTTACTTTCACCATTTGCGGCTGAGCAACCGAACCACCAGCTTATAAGTAGCAATATGACATCCAGCATCACGAAATTACTCGGACGACTCAAACCCTAGATGCTCTAGTGTTCACCATACGAAGCTAAATTGTTCAAATTGGTTCACGCTAAATTGCCATTGTCCAAATATGTATACAACGCTATTGAACTGTAGCTCGGCAGCCGGTATACTGCCTACTTAGTAAACGTGATGAGGGGAAGAGCTACAGTGGCACAAGCAGTCGATCCAGCAATTGAAACATTCGCACGCATAAAAGTTATTGGTGTGGGTGGTGCTGGTGGCGCCGCTATAAACCGCATGGTTGAAGCTGGCATAGAAGGTGTCGAATTTGTCGCCATTAATACTGATGCTCAGGCCTTACACAACTCAAAGGCTAGTACTAAGATACATATAGGCAAAGACACGACTCGTGGACTTGGCGCAGGCGCTGACCCATTAGTTGGCCAAGAGGCTGCCGAGGAATCTAGCGAAGAAATTCGCAAGGCAATAGAGGGCGCTGACATGGTGTTTATTACCATTGGTGCCGGCGGTGGCACAGGTAGTGGCGCTGGCCATGTTGTTGCTAAGCTCGCCAAAGAAATGGATATCCTGGTTGTCGGGTTTGCTACAAAGCCATTTGCTTTCGAGGGCGAGAAGCGCCGCCGTAATGCCGAACTTGCCATAGACAACCTTCGTTCTTCCGTAGATACCCTTATTATTATTCCAAATGACCGTTTGCTTCAGACAATCGATCGTCAAACGCCACTGTTAGAAGCCTTTAAGGTTGCTGATGACGTGCTGCGTCAAGGCGTACAGGGTATATCCGACCTCATTACTGTTCATGGGTTGATTAACCTCGACTTCGCAGATGTAAAGGCGGTAATGAGTAGTGCTGGCAGTGCACTTATGGGTATTGGCCGAGCAAGCGGTGAGAATCGAGCTATACAAGCGGCTACGCAGGCTATCGAAAGTCCGCTACTTGAAGTTAGTATCGATGGCGCTCGTGGTATCCTCTTTAACGTTATTGGTGGTCAAGACCTTTCGATGCACGAAATTAACGCTGCCGCTGAAGCTATAACCGCTGCAGCAGATCCAGATGCAAACATCATCTTTGGTGCGACTATTAGTCCAGAGCTAGACGGTGAGATCATTATAACTGTGGTAGCTACAGGTTTTGACGCATCATACTTTGCCAAGCGCCAAGTACCAACAGCCGATACGAGCGTGAGCCCACCAGAACCGGCCGCTGTTGTAGCTCCATCAGATCAAGACATGTCAGACATAGACATGGACTTGAAAGATTCCGCACATGCGAGTGACTTTACGAGTGAAACACCTATGCCAAACATCTGGTCGATAGAAGAAGACGCGAAAAAGCCTAACGACGAGCCTGTAGTTTCAAAGCATGAAGAGGATGAGCTTGAACGTCCATCGTTCCTTCGTCGTCTTACAAAGCGCACGGCAGCTAAAGAAGCTGAATCTGAAGACAACGATAAAACTGATAAATAAACAGATACGACCTCTCGTCGATTGTATTAAATAATACACCGTTAAAGTGCTTGTGTAGCACCATGCATGGGGGTATGATAACTACATAGAACGCTATATGTAGTAGGTTACACTACGTTCATACGTAGTAAGTGGCTGACGCTAACAGGTAGCAGTACGTTAAATAGAAAGATAAAAGGAGGCTAAACATGAAATGTGGCCAATGCAATGGCGAAGATACCAAGGTCATTGAAAGCCGAGATGTGAGTGAAGGCGAAGCAGTTCGCCGTCGCCGTGCGTGTGTCATGTGCGGATATCGCTTTACCACCTATGAACGCCTTGAGCGTCCACAGTTGGTTGTCGTAAAGAACGACGGCACTCGGCAGCTCTTTAGCCGTACAAAACTACTCGCCGGACTGTACCGTGCCTGTGAAAAGACGCCAGTTACAAGTATTCAGCTTGAGCAACTGGTGAATGACGTAGAGCAACAACTCTACGCATGCGCAGATACAGAAGTACCCAGTGGGAAAATAGGTGAGCTTGTTATGGAGGGTTTACCGGCGCTCAGTGAGGTTGCCTATGTACGGTTTGCAAGCGTGTACCGACGCTTTAAGGATATAGCTAGCTTTGAGCGTGAGTTGTCTCAAATACGACAACGCAAAGCCGGTGACACGGTAAATGCCTAGAAGGTTGTAGCAGACGCCGTTCGCAGTTGGCTCTCCCCGGAGCTTCATATATTGATGAAGATTCGAGGAGAGCTTGCCGGGGAAGGCCTGCTCGCTGAGGGAGGCGACAGGTTGGAGTTTCTCGGGCTCTAACAAAAATATACAAAAATAATGGTTACGTGGAGTGACCAAGGGGAGTGAGGGGAAGAAAAGAATGGGACAAGCAACAAACAGTACGGTTCGACGCCTGTTTACACAGCCAAAGTCGAAAGCATATGACAGTATCGCTTGGGTAAAGCGGGATTCACTACTAAAGAATCCATTTACTGGTGAAGCAGTTTTTGAGCAAAAGGATGTTGAGATTCCTGAAAGCTGGTCGTTGAACTCGCTGAATATCGTAGCGCAGAAGTATTTTACCGGTACACCTGGAACTAGTGAGCGAGAAACAAGCCTGAAGCACCTGATTGACCGCGTGGCCGATACTATCGTTCGCCAGGGGCAGCAAGAAGGGTACTTTGAGAGTAATATCGATGCTGAAACGTTCCGCGAGGAGCTCAAGTACGTGCTGGCTACACAGCGTGCAGCTTTTAACAGCCCTGTGTGGTTTAACATCGGTGCGCCAGAGCGTGCACAGCAAGCCAGTGCCTGCTTTATTTTGGGTGTACAAGACACTATGCCTGAGATTCTCCAGTGGTACACCGACGAGGGTATGATCTTCAAAGGTGGTTCTGGTAGTGGCGTGAACATTAGCCCTATCCGTTCATCAGTCGAGAAACTTGGTAAGAGTGCAGGTACCGCTTCTGGCCCGCTCAGCTTTATGCGTGGTGCCGATGCGAGCGCTGGTGCTATTAAGAGTGGTGGCAAGACTCGCCGTGCAGCCAAGATGGTGATTTTGAATGTAGATCACCCGGATGTTGAAGAGTTCATTTGGTGTAAGTCTATCGAAGAAGATAAGGCTCGTGTGCTGCAAGAAGCTGGCTTTGATATGTCACTTGATGGCAAGGATATATTCAGCGTACAGTACCAGAACGCCAACAACTCCGTACGTGTGACTGACGATTTCATGAAAGCTGTCGAGAACGACGAAGATTGGCAGCTGCGAGCTGTTACTACCGGTAAGCCAGTTAAGACACTCAAAGCTCGCCACATTTGGCGTCAGATAGCTGAAGCCGCCTGGAAGTGTGCAGACCCAGGCTTGCAATTCGACACAACGATTAACAAATGGCACACGACTCCTGTTGCTGGGCGTATTAATGGCTCGAACCCATGCAGTGAATATATGCACCTCGATAACTCTGCCTGTAACCTTGCTAGTATCAACTTACTGAAGTACCTGAATGATGATTTTAGCTTTGATATTGAAGCGTTCAAGCACACAATTGAGCTTATCTTCACCAGCCAAGAGATCTTGGTCGGCTATAGTGAGTACCCAACACCGCGTATTACCAAGAATGCAAAGGCCTACCGCGAACTTGGTATTGGCTACGCTAACCTTGGTGCACTTTTGATGGCGCAGGGCCTTCCATACGACAGTGATGAAGGTCGTGCTCAGGCTGCAGCTATTACTGCAATCTTGACTGGCCACAGTTACGCAACTAGCGCGAAGATTGCTCGCAAGGTTGGACCGTTTGCTGGCTTCCACAAGGACCGCGAAGGCATGCTACACGTGCTCAAGATGCACCGTGAGGCAGTCAACCACATCGATGCAAGCTTGGTGGCAGAAGACCTACTGAGCGCCGCTGCCCAGGCTTGGGATGAGGCAAACGAACTTGCCGAGCGTTACGGTGTACGTAACAGCCAGGCGAGCGTGCTTGCTCCCACTGGTACCATTGGGTTGATGATGGACTGTGATACGACCGGTATTGAGCCAGATCTCGGCCTCGTGAAGGTCAAGAAATTGGTTGGTGGCGGTACAATGCACATCGTGAACCAAACGGTGCCACGCGCCCTAAAGGCGCTGGGCTATACGCCGGCACAGGTTATCGATATTGTGGCTTACATTGACACGGAAAAGACTATCCTGGGTGCGCCACACCTGAGCAAAGAACACGAACCCGTGTTTGCTTGTTCTATGGGTGACAATGCCATTCACTACCTTGGCCACGTGAAGATGATGTCGGCAGTACAGCCATTCCTGTCAGGGGCAATTAGCAAGACAGTTAATATGCCCGAAGATGCTACAGTTGAAGATATTGAACAGATTCACTTAGATTCATGGAAGCTAGGCCTGAAGGCGGTTGCGATCTACCGCGACAACTGTAAGGTGGCTCAGCCGCTATCTATGGCAAAGAAAGATGGTGCGGAGAAAGCAGCGCCTGCGGCTGTTGTTGCTGCTCCAGCTACGGAACTCGACAATCGCATCGTAGTAAAGGGTGTGGTACGGCGCAAACTACCACGAGTTCGTACTAGCCGCACGTATCGCTTTGAACTAGCAGACCTCAAGGGCTTCTTTACGATAGGTGAATACGAAGACGGTACCCCTGGCGAGCTGTTCATAAATGTTAGCAAACAGGGCAGTACGCTTTCTGGTGTTATGGATGCTCTTGCGACCAGTGTGAGCCAAGGTTTGCAATATGGTGTTCCATTAAAGCGCTACGTAAAGAGCTTCCGTGGGTCCAGTTTTGCTCCATACGGTATCACTGACGATGCAGAGATTCGCACCGCTAGCAGCATTACAGATTACATCTTCCTGCGCCTAGCACTCGACTACCTCAGTTTCGATGATCGCTTAGAGCTTGGTTTGGCTAGTCTCGACGATATGCCGAGTGCACAGACAAGCTTGCTAGAATCGGTAGAAACGGTACCTACGCAGGTAGCAGAGGTTACCGCTCCAGTAATCGAGTCTACACAGACCGTTGCACTAGACACGCAGGAGACGCCTACGATTGCTCACAAGGATGACGAGCCTGTAGCGGATGCTGCTGCGCCACTCTGCTACAACTGTGGCAACCAGACACAGCGCGCTGGTAGCTGCTATGTCTGTAGTAGCTGTGGCTCTACGACTGGTTGTTCATAGGCCTCGTAGCCCTATAAAGAAAAAGCCCTCCGCTAGAGAGGGTTTTTTCTTTGTGGTACACTGGGAGTATATGAAGGTGGTAGCGCTTTACCGGCCGAATTCCGAGTTTGCTCGCCAGGTGGAAGAGTTTGTTCGTGATATGCAGCGGCAACATGGTGTCGATGAGCGGCATATAGAAATGCTTGATTACGATAGCCGTGAAGGTGCAGCGATGGCAAGTCTGTACGACGTCATGACACAACCCACAATCTTGGTTATAGGCGACGATGGTTCTTACGTAAAGAGCTGGCAGGGCACCAACTTACCCCTGATGCAAGAAGTTGCTGGCTATGTGTTCTCGTACCACTAGGCTTGCAAAACAACGGTGAGCGAGCTAGTATAAGTGCATACATGCATTGTGGTGGAGACTACATAAGCGGCTATCAACCGTGAAGCAGTGGGAAGAACGGCCTTAGGGCTTAGTAAAACCCAACGGGCAGCCCGTAATAGCGGTAAGTAAGTGCTGAAAGAACTACTTCTTTTGGAATCTGGATGGTACCGTCCCTGATACTCAGGGATTCCAGAGTCTAACAGAAGTAGTTTTTATTTGGAGAAATATATGAAATTTCAGGCAAACAATCGGCGAAAGGCTATCGAGTACGAAAAGGACTTGGTACTTCAATGGAAGAAAAATAACACGTTCGAGAAGTCTGTCGAGCAACGACCTGCCAATAACGCCTACGTGTTCTACGACGGGCCACCGTTTCTCACTGGTAAGCCTCATCATGGGCATCTCCTAGGTTCAACAGTCAAAGATATTATTGCGCGATACTGGACGATGCAAGGCAAGCGCGTCGAACGTGCATGGGGATGGGATTGTCATGGTCTACCCGCTGAAGTGTATACCGAGAAGAAGCTTGGCATACAGGATCGGCGCGATATTGGGACAAAGATCAGTCTAGAAGACTATATACTGACATGCCGTAATAACATGGTGCAGACAAGTACAGAGTGGGAAGATACTATTGACCGAATTGGTCGTTGGGTTGATATGAAGTCTGCCTACAGGACCATGGACAAAAATTACATGGAGAGTGTTTGGTGGGCCTTTAAGCAACTCTATGATAAGGGTCAAATCTACGAAGGTGAGCGTGTGTTGCTATATTGTACGCGTGACGCAACACCACTCAGTAAAGCGGAAGTGACCATGGACGCAGGAAGCTATAAAGACGTCAGCGATCCAAGCGTATATGTGAAATTTAAACTTACTGGCGAAGACCGATATTTGATGGCTTGGACCACGACGCCATGGACACTACCAGCTAACACGGCGGTGGCTGTGAACAAAAACGCTGACTATAGTGAGGTACGTCTAAGGGACGGAAGTAATGTAATTATAGCTACAGAGCTATTAGCTAAGGTTCTCACTGATGAGAAGCATAATGCTGTGCCATTTACATTACTAAAAACACTGAAGGGTAGTGAACTTGTAGGGAAAAGCTACGATCCACTTTTTACTGATCGTGGTGATAATGCGCATAAAGTTTGGCATGCAGATTACGTGACCATGGAGAATGGTACGGGTATCGTGCACCTGGCTCCCGCGTATGGAGAAGAAGATTACGCGCTAAGCAAAGAACAAGGATTCCCATTTGTAAGTGTTATCGATGCAAACGGCTTCTACAGCGAAGGTGAGTGGCAGGGGCAGAATGTGTGGGAAGCCAATAAGCCTATAGCCAAGGAGTTGCACCACAGAGGTATTGTATGGAAGATAGACTACGTGGTGCACTCATACCCACACTGTTATCGCTGTGGTACCCGCTTAATGTACCGTGCTCACCCAAGCTGGTTTATGGATATTGCTGGCCAACGCAACCTAATGCTAGAAGAGAATGAACAGATTGGCTGGTTCCCGGAGCATCTAAAACATGGTCGTTTTCAGAAGACTATCGAGACAGCGCCGGACTGGAACCTGAGCCGTGATCGTTTTTGGGCAACTGCTATGCCGGTTTGGAAGAGTGAAGAGGGTGACATAAAAGTGGTCGGTAGTTATGCCGAGCTTAAGGAGTTGAGCGGTGTAGAGCTTGATGACTATCATCGCCCGTGGGTTGATGATATCGAGTTTGACCTAGACGGCAAACACTACACTCGCATCGACAAAGTGCTCGACTGTTGGTTTGAAAGTGGTAGTATGCCGTTTGCGCAGTTCCATTATCCGTTCGAGAATGTTCAGAAGTTTGAGCAGAATTATCCTGGAGACTTCATTGTGGAATACGTCGGACAGGTCAGAGCTTGGTTCTACTACGTCCATGCGGTAAATACTGCCTTGTTTGGTAGCTATGCATTTAAACACGTGAACGTCACTGGAAACATAGCCGGTAACGACGGTAGAAAAATGAGCAAGAGTTACGGTAATTACACTGATCCCAATGAGCTCATGGATAGTTATAGCGCAGATGCGCTGCGCTTCTTACTGATGAGTTCGCCGCTTATGAACGGAGAGGACTTTGCCTTGCTAGATAAGGACGTGCAGGATGTACAGCGGAAGCTGGCGATGATCTGGAATATGTACGATTTCTTTACGCTGTACGCTAGTGTCGATGGCTGGGAGGCTAGCGGCGAGCACCGCGACCCTTCGGCGGAGCTTACCAATCCGCTTGATATTTGGGTGTTGTCGAGATTGCATCAAACACAACAGCACTTGTTTGCAAAAATGAATGAATACGACATTTCTGGGGCGCTAGAACCAGTGTTTACATTTGTGGATGATGCTAGCAACTGGTATGTCCGCAGAAGCCGTCGTCGCTTCTGGAAGAGTGGTGATGATGCCGATAAGGCGGATGCCTATAAGACTCTGTACTACCTCCTGGTTCGCCTCAGCATGATCCTAGCGCCATTTACGCCGTTCCTGAGCGAGGAACTCTACCAAAAGCTTACGGGAGGTGAGAGTGTGCATTTGCTCGACTGGCCAGCGCCCGGGGAGATAGATGAAAAACTACTGTATGAGATGGCGCAGGTTCGCGAGTTTATTAACCAAGGGCTTAGTCTGCGTGCGGCCAACCGGCTTAAAGTCCGACAGCCGCTTGCGAGTGTCACACTCTACGGTTTTCCGGATATGTCTAGTGCATTTCAGGAAATAGTCGCCGAGGAATTGAATGTGAAGGCCGTAGAACTTATGCCTGGCGCACCAGCAATACGCCCTGAGGACAGTTTTAAAGAAGTATTACAGAAGCATGACGGTACGTACAGCCTATCTCATCTAAGGACAGAGTTAGATATTACCATTACGGCCGAGCTTGAGCGCGAAGGCTTGATGCGTGAGCTAGTACGCCAAATACAAACTGCTCGTAAAGCTGCTGGGCTGAATGTTGACGATCGAATAGAGCTGAGTATCGTCAGCGAGGATGAAGAGATACTGCGAGTGCTTCAGGAGTATGCTGAGATTATACAGTCTGAGACGCTGGCTACAAACTTAAATGAGAGTACACCTGATTTGTATGAGACTCAGTTGAAAATAGAGGGCTTTGTGGTGCAGATCTTCCTGGGCAAGTCCTAAGGAGACTTTACAGAGAGGGCTACATCTGTTAAGATGTGATGGTATTTAAATTTCTTGTAAGGGAATATCAATGAAAAAAGCAGTCATTACAACTGGTGGTCACCAATACGTCGTGTCCGAAGGTGAAACCATCACGGTAGAGCGTCTCAAGGACGCCGAAAAGAGCGTAAAATTTGAAGCGCTTCTTCTTATCGATGGTGATAAGACGACCATCGGTACACCACTGGTGAGTGGTGTAACTGTAACAGCTAGTGTCGTGGATAACGAAGCGAAGGCGGACAAGGTCACCGCTATTCGTTACAAAGCAAAGAAGCGCGTACACAAGCTTCATGGCCATCGTCAATTACAGACCGTACTCAAAATTGAAAAAATAGCCTAAGGACAGCTTTTCTGCCTCACAAAAAACACCCAAAAATGGGTGTTTTTTTGTCCACGATATTCATTTTAAGAAAAAGCCTGTGGATAACTCTCATCAAAATTTAAATATTTTTTGGTAATGTAACTTTAATTACAACGTTATTTTGCTTATGTTTATATCTGTTCATTAAGGATATATAGTCGCTACCAGCATCTTATGTAGAAATTGTAACTTTTATAACAACGTTATTTGAGTTAAATTTGCTACATTTTACAACGTAATTCTGGATAACTTTTGTGGCTGAAAAGTGTTGAACAGGGGAAGCTACGGAAGGAAAATAGAAGGGTGTTACGAAGACAAACA
>Ga0206895_1243_pt1 | contig 12770 bp, 12 predicted proteins | sample Alteio_BWOrgHeat_51_FD_152967 | JGI IMG/M metagenome (GOLD analysis project Ga0206895, IMG submission 152967) | Enriched cells from forest soil in Barre Woods Harvard Forest LTER site, Petersham, Massachusetts, United States -... | ecosystem: Environmental > Terrestrial > Soil > Temperate forest >...
GCGCAATAACGCATTTGAATTTCTTCCAAAGTCTCCAAACAGTCGGCGGTAAAAGATGGCGATACGGCTAAAATCCGTTTGTGCCCCCGTTTGGGCAAGTCTTTCAAAACATGATCGGTATAGGGCTTAATCCACTGAACCGGGCCCAGCCTTGATTGAAAGCTGGTAATCATTTTTTCGGCTGGATAACCCAATACCGATTGAAGTGCGGACGAGGTTTCTAGACACTGATCGCGGTAATTGGTTTTATTTTTAGTCTTCTTGAGCTGTTTCTCCGGAATGCCGTGATAGGTGAGAAGAATCATGTCTGGCTGAAAAGTATCGGCGGCGAGTTTGATTTTTTCGGCAACGGCTGCAATGAACGAGGGCTGCTGATAAAAATATTCCACGGATGAACCGGTGATCCGACCGCGATAAGGGATAAGCCCCTTTTCAAATTCATGAATTGCTGTTTCCGACGCCGAATAGGAATATTGCGGATAGAGCGGTAAAAAAATAATATGATTCACGGCTTGATGGACGAGATTTTCAATCGCAGTTTGGATTGAAGGAGTGCCATACCTCATTCCGAACTCAACCGGCATGCCTAATTTTTGTTTTAATTTTTGAGCGAGAGTCTTCGTATGAAAAACGAGAGGTGAGCCGTCTTTGGTCCAAATTTTTTCATATGCGGATGCGGATTTTTTCGGCCGAGAAGGAAGAATCACCCCGTTCACAAAAGGGTAGCGGATAATCCAGGGAGCATCGATCACAAAGGGGTCGTTGAGAAATTGTTTGAGATAGGTCCGCACGTCGGCAACGCTGGGAGAATCCGGACTTCCTAAATTTGAAATCAACAGTCCTACGCGTTTAGTGGGGGCGGCTTGCATCTAGTCTTTATATAAGCGCGCGAATGTTTTAGCCACAGTTCAAAACATCCGCGCGCCCATAAGATCTCTAAAGCCCGAAATCAGTAGAAACCGGAACCCGGCAATCCGGACCTGTACAGTCCGAATGAGCCAAGCCCTGGTGAATACCTAGTCCAAACAGTAGAGTGATGATGAGTATTGGGTACTTCATACATCGTTATAATAGAGCAAGAATTTTGCCAAAAAAATGGCAATGAAGTTATGGACTTAGTTTTTATAGTGGAGATCTGGTGTCATGACGCAACCCCTTTATAGGGATGCTGGGTTGCCTTCTGCATCCTGAACTTCTTCAGGCTGGCCCATAATTCCAGGCGCGCGGTTAGCCTGAGAGTAATCGGCAAGTTTCGGCTCTTGGATCAAGTTCCCGTTCTCGTAGTGATAGAGAGGGGAATGGAGCCGTGCGGCGAGTAGGACTAAACTAATTGAAAAAAATCTCATTTACGTACCACTTTTGCGGTGATGATCACCACATTATCCATTTTAACCATGCTCCGAGTCAGAGTCAATGGCTGAAAGAATCAATGATGGGAGTGTTGGAACAAGGCTTTGCTTTTAGGACGCTTTTTTCTTGCTCTTGGAGCTGTCCTGAACCCAAAATTCTATGGCGCGGGCCGCCTTTTTTGGGTCTTTTCCCACGATATGGGCGATTTGCTCTGTGAGTTCCTGTACGCTTTTCTTCGGCTCTTCTTTTTTGGGAACCGGAGCTTCGTACTCTTTACGCTGCTTCATTATCGTTCTCAGCTGCATTTTCAACAGCAGGGCGAATGTTTGCCACTGCGGTACTGTCGGTTTTGATCTCAGCGATCGTGTCGTCACTCACTGGAGACATGAACACTTCATCGTCGATCAAAGAAAATGCAAACCAGTTTTCACCGAGCTTTTGGTAAAGAACGTCAACAAATTGATCGTCAGCAGAGTTTTTATTGGAAGTGGTTTTTTTTGATTTGGAAGCAGTCATGGTTCCCTCCTGGAAGTGGCTTTGAGGATAATCCCTCGTGCACACACCTACATTTCGGCGGTTCCTGTGAAAACTAAACGTAAAATCTTTGCCTAGTTTACCGATAAGTGAGGGTGAGGATCATTTTACCCATTTTGATTTCATTGGTATTTTGCCAACAGGTTTTTGCGCAAACCATGCGGATGGAAGATGCTCGCACCACGGCAGAACTGGAAGTGCTGATGGATTCACTCAATCAATTCGGAGTCTGCAAAAATAATCCTCAGCCATTGATCAGCCTCTGCGACGATCTATCTCGGCTTTCCTGTAAGCCAGGCATGCTCGATGACGGAACCGGGTTTTCCTGGAGAGGAGTTCTCGGAGAGTATCGTAAGTATGACCGCGCGGAAGTGGAAGCTTACACAAAAAAATATTTTGAAGCCCACTTATCGGAGGATAGCAAACTGGTACGTGCAGTTAAAAAGTACTGCGAAAAAAACCAAGCAGATCAGAAGCTTCTCGATTGCGCCGTTAGCTATGGAACCGATCTGGCGATGCTGGAAGATCCTCATGAAACTGACGAGAAATACATCAAGGAAACGTCCCGGATTAAAAAAATTGTGGATCATTTGAAAAAACACAGAGAAGACCGAATATTTGGCCCATTTTATCGAGAACTTCAGGAAAAGATTACCGAGCCGGATCTGGATAAAGAAGTTGCCAAAGACATGGAGGATGTTAAAAAATCCTTGGTTTCTATTCTAAAAAAATCGAATTTGAATGAAGTCGATAAAAAGAAAATGATCAAAAAGATCGAGGACATCAAATTTGCCGGAACCAATTGTACCAGTACTAATGTTTCAATGAAAACCAAGCTGGATCCTCTGTTGACTTCGAATGCGTATTATCATGAGGAGACCAACGAATTCCGATATTGCAACGGGATGGATCGCACGAACCACAGTCGCTTCAATCGCTATTTCATTATCGCCCACGAACTCGCCCATAGTATCGACCCGACTGCGGTCATTTTTACCCCTCAGAATAAGGTCCCTTACCCAGGTCTTGTTTCGTGTTTGAGAAGCGAACGCTCGGTTCATGCCCGGATGAATGAACCTAATCAGCCATATTTTGATCAAATCGGAGAGAGTTTTGCGGATTTCGCTGCCACCGAGGTTCTCGCCGATCTAATGAAGGATCGGGGACTTAGCAAAGAGCAATATCAGAACGGCGTCGCGAACGTACTGAGAGATGGCTATATTTGCGACTCTCCGAACGATCCAATCGACGACCATCCTTTGTATGCCGACCGGATTAATAAAATTGTGATGGCAAACCCGACGATGAAACGGCTAACCGGTTGTGAACAGAAAACCCCTGTTAATTATTGCGGCTCAACGTTAGGATTTTGACGATCCATGCTTTTCTTCCTCGCCTTCTTTTCCTCATGGTTTCTATCCGAAAATCCGATCAGAGATTAACGAAGGAGACTTTTCATGAAGGAAAGCCAAGACAACGAAAATCAATCGGTCATTAATCTCGATCAATTCCGTAACCGCAAATCGGAAGAGAAGAAGCGAAAAACCGAGCGCCTATTTTTTCACAATTTGGTAGGCGTGTATGGAATCGTCCAACCTGGAAAGATGCTCCCCGTAGATCTCATCGACGTGAGTGAGGAAGGTCTTGCAATCCAAGTTCCTTATCCTGCTGCTACTGCCAGTGCCGATAAAGTGTGGCCGAGAGACTCCACTAATGTTGCAATCCGCCTTTATTTTAGTCCGGATAGTTACATGGAAGTCACGGTTGATGTGAAGAACTCACGTCCGACTATTGAGAATGGTTCCAAGTACGTTCGTTATGGATGCGAAGTGAATCCGGATCAACGTGCCTATGCCGCATGGAAAAATTTTGTGACTTTCTTGCGCGCTTATACCGATGTTTCTGAACGCGATTCCGGTAATATTAATGTCGGAAGTTTTTGAGTATTGACTCAGGCTTCTTGCCCGAACTCGCTCAATTGATCCAAAAATTTTACCAACGATAAAAATGTTTGATACTGGTTGCTTTGAGTATCGAGGAATACCGCGCCCACATGCTGGGTGTCGCCGTGCTCTTCCTGTCTCATCACTTGAATCTTTAGCGGCAGATAAAGACTTTGGTTCAGATAAAGATGTAACTCGCACTTTTCGTCCATCGCGAGTTTGAATACCCCTAAGCTTTCCACGATGAATCCGATACCGAGTTCACTCACATCGTGAACACGATGTCTTGCCGGCCCTAGCTTCGGGATCTGAATGTAAAAGGAAAAATGTTCGAGGATCTCGCGACGTTTGGATTTTCTTCTCTCTGCTGGTGCGTTACTCATAATCCCTCTCTCTTTGGCAATCCGTTAGATGACTTTGGTGCTGCTAAAATCGCGTCGATTTTACCCTTGAGCTGCTCCAATGTTTGGTGGGTCTCGCTCACGGCTTTTCCATGTTGAATTTGAAACGCGGAAAACTCGCTCGGTTTTTCCAAGTACGCATTTTCTATCGTGAATAGATTTTTGATTGAATCGTAAGCGCCTTTTACCAATTCGTATGCAGCGCCGTAATAAAACTCATTTTGAAGCGTTTCTTTCGACCAAGTTTGAATGGTTTGCTCTAGTTGGGCATTGATTTGGAGCCATTGTTCGGAAATTTTTTTCCAGTTTGCTTTCTCTGCCGCGGTTGGCTTTTTCGACTTCAAAACTTTTCCGAACTCATTGGTGAGCGTTTGATACTGAAGCGACAGTGTGTCGGCATATTGTTTTAACTCCACCAATTCTTTTTCAGAGTTCTGTTTGATTTTTTCATGGAAGGCCTTCAACTTGGTCAGGTAGGCGTCGTCTCTGACTCCACCGATAAAAATCGTTTTCGACAAAACAAACTTGGCAGAGTTCGGTAGTGGAGCCGGAAGTATTCCCGTTGGACGGTTGGGAGTGAATTTGCCGAGAGTGTCTCTCATCGTATCGTCTTGATCTTGCGATTCAGTTACCCACACCTGATACTCGCCCTTGGATAACGGTTGACCGTCATCGGAGAGCAGCACTTCCGATTTGCCGAGACCCCGCAATGTCGAGATGCTCATCTGTGAGTGATATTGAAGACGATTTAAAAGCGTTTCACTATTCCCGACGAGGTAGAGATCCAACTTGACGTGATCGGGAAGATTAGTTGCCACAAAAAAGAAAGGTCGATTTGGATCGCTTTGAGATAGGGCGACCGCCAAGCGGACATTATCAATGGGTGAGCCGAGCAAGGCCTCTTCTAATTCTTTTCGTGCCTCCGGTTTCAACTCGCCACTACTTGGAATCAAATGAAACAAGGGGCTGAGGATCGGTGCACGATCGATAATTTTATTCAAGGTGGGACGGATCAATGCGTGTAAGTCTTCGCTACTCGAACGGCTGAGCAAGGCGAGGGTTAAAATGAAAATAAAAAACATACCAACAACCGCGCCCCCTATCTTGATGAGAGGAGATGGATTCACGGCTTTTTTTGGACGCAAGATCGAGCCGGTTCTTTCACCTGCTGGTGATACATGTGCCAGTGTTTCGATCTTTTTCAAATCCTGAGTGAGTTCGTTCACTTCGACGAGCGGTTTCCAATCGGCCATGCCTTCGGACCAGACGTAGCTCTGTGAGGTCACCATGCCGTTTTTCTGTTTTTGACTCAACTCAACAGCATTAAATGGACCTTCATGGTGATCTGAAAGATACACAAACCACTTTTTTTGAAGTTCAGAGTTCATTTTTTTGTTTTTTCCGTTCATTGTGATTTTAATGGAAAAGAAAACGAGAAGCAATTTTTGCAGCACATTTTGCATCATTGGTTTTCCCGATGAGATCGGCATCCAAAACGTTCAGGGAAGACTTGGTGCGAAAGCGGGTCCTCTGGCGTTCCTTGAGCTCTTTCAAAAATTGAACGGGAAGAATCGCCTTCAGGAAAAAATGGGTCGTTCTGAGATGGTCACCATGGGGTCCGATCTTGAAATAAACTACATTCGTTCGATCGACGCCGTGAAGCTGGATGCGGTGACTTCTTGTGTTTTGGGTGTCGGAGGCGGACACGATTATGCCTATCCCTGGATGGTGGGACTATCAGAGGCGAATACGAAAAATGGCAAAAAAAGGCCTAAAATTGGCTGTATAAATTTTGATGCCCATTTTGATTTGCGTTCTTACGAAGGGAAGATGACGAGTGGTTCCCCCTTTCGTCGTTTGATTGAAGAAAAATGGATTCAGGGAAAAAACTTGGTGGAATTCGGTATTCAGGACCATTGTAATAGTCCGGAGTTGTGGGACTACGCCAAGTTTCATCAAGTGAAAACGGTTCCATTTAAGGAACTTAGAAATGGAAAGGCGGTCGCTGCGTTTCGAAAGGCGCTGACCACCCTTAAAAAAAATTGCGACCTAATTTTGATCTCATTGGATCTAGACGCACTGAGTTTGGCTTTTTGTCCAGGCGTGTCGGCGCCGCAAGGAGAAGGTTTTACTGCCGGTGAAATTTATCAAATGCTTGAAATTGCGGGTGCCGACAAAAAAGTGACGTCACTCGGTATTTTTGAGCTCTCTCCGGCGCTCGATTTTCAAAATCAGACCGCACGCGTGGCAGCACAGGCTGCTTGGCATTTCCTGAACGCAAAGTTTTTTTAGTTTTGGCTACAGCCACTGAGATGATCTAAAATCATTTCATGTCTCAATACATACTCGCGATCGACGAAGGTACTACGGGTGCGAAAGCACTCTTGATGAATGTTTCACTGAAGGTGATCGCTGAAAAGACCGTTCCGTTTGAACAACATTTTCCCCAGCCTGGTTGGGTAGAACATGATGTGGATCAAATTTGGAAGGCTGTGGAAGAAGCAGTGCAGTTCGTGGTCAAAGACATCGACGCAAAAAAAATCGTGGGCATTGGAATCACCAATCAACGTGAAACAATCTGTTTCTGGGATAAAAAAACCACTAAAGCACTTTCTCGTGCAATTGTTTGGCAGGATAGGAGAACTGCGGACCGCTGTCAGCAATTAAAAGACCAGCATTTCGAGGCAAGCGTTCAAGAAAAAACAGGTCTACTGCTTGACCCTTATTTTTCATCGACCAAAATTGAATGGACCTTGAAAAACGTTCCGGCGGTCGCGAAGGCCGCAAGCGACGGAATTCTCGCAGTCGGAACGATCGATTCCTTTTTATTGGCAAGACTCACCGGCGGAGAGGTTCATGCCACGGAAGCGTCCAATGCTTCACGGACGATGTTGTTTCACATCAAAGACGAACTTTGGGATGCGGAAATGATGCGAACCTTTGGGGTGAAGGACAATATGCTACCTCACGTTCAACCCTCGTTTTCGAAGTTTGGAGTGACGAAAGGGTTGAGGTTTTTACCGGATGGAATTCCGATCACCGGAATGATTGGTGATCAGCAATCCGCACTCCTCGGACAAGCTTGCATTCACGAGGGTCAAGCGAAGTGTACTTATGGAACCGGAGCTTTCTTGTTGATGAACACCGGTTCAAAGCCAAAGAAGAGTAAACACCGTCTACTCACGACGATTGCGTGGACGACGTCTACAGGTGAAACGACTTACGCGCTTGAAGGTAGTGCTTTTATGGCGGGCGCAACTATTCAATGGCTGAGGGATGGTCTGAAAATGATTTCATCGGCTTCAGAGGTTGAGGCATTGGCGTCTGAAGTGAAATCCAGTGAGGGAGTGATGCTTGTTCCAGCATTTACCGGGCTAGGGGCACCTGATTGGAATCCCCACGCGCGTGCCGTAATCATAGGGCTCACTCGTGGCTCCAACCGCGCGCACATTGCGCGTGCAGCACTCGATGGAATCGCATTTCAAAATGTGGACCTGCTTCATGCGATGGAAAAAGATTTGGGCGGGAAGCTTTCATCCCTCAATGTTGATGGTGGGGCCTGTAAAAATAATTTACTCATGCAAATTCAGGCAGACTTGCTCGGTTGTAAGTTGCGCCGCCCGGAAAATATTGAAACCACTTCCTTGGGTGCTGTCTTTGCAGCGGGAATAGGTGCGGGAGTTTGGAAATCGGTGGAAGAGATCACCAGCGTATGGAAACTTGAACGCGAGTTTGTGCCTGAAATGAAAGACTTTGATCGTCTGATGCGACTCAAGGAATGGGAAGCGGCGAAGGCGAAAACATGAATTTAGGATATTTCTTACTGATTTTGAATTTTATCGTTCCTTCTAGTCAGGCGGTCGATCATTCGAAGATGACTCCGTGGGAAGTGAAGCTGGCTAAACTAAAACAAGGGCTACCAAATGATCTAAGCACCTTGATTGATCGAATCGATACTTGCCACCACTTTGGTGGGGAAGATTCTTACGATGCAGCTCGAAAAAAAGAAATTGAAGAGCAGGTTCGTAAGTTTGAATGTAAAAAGCTTGGTCGAGATGAATCTAAATTAAAACAAAAATATATTAAAAAAGTGGATCTACTCCAACGTTTGGATGAAGCTAAAAAGCTAATCGGAGAATAATGCATTAGTTGGCCGGGACGCTATCAAAATACTCGAAAATAGAACGCTTCATTTCATCGTTATATTCATGCCCTTGGCCTTTAAAGAGAGTAAATTTTGGTTTTATTCCAATCGAGCGCAAATACTCAGTGAATTTTTGGGCACGTTCCACATTGGTTTTTCCAAAGTACTTTAAAATAGCTCTTGATTGTGCCTTTTCAAACAATGCCTCGTTATCGTTCTCCGGGTCTTCTGGAACAGGAGAATGTCCATTGGCGAGGTCTTGATCACCAACGAATATAAAATGCGGGATTTTTTTGAATTCATTGAGTGAAATTTTAGGTCTCGGGATTTTGTCTATATCGGCAATTCCCAGGGGATAAGTGAGTTGCGTCCCTTTCCAAGAAGAAAGAGGATACATAAATACACCTGCAGAACCGATAGCCACGGCGGCAATCCGGTCGGGATAGAGAATAGAGAAGCGATTGGCCACAACAGCACCGCTAGAAAACCCGGCCATAAAAATCTTTTTCTTCACACTAATCTGGTTTTTTACAAGCTCCGCCGATAGGTGATCGACAATCTTTAGAAGTACTAGATCTGGTCTATTGTCGAACTCATATTTTCTCGTGTCAAAAGGAGCGCGCATTAACGTCCAACGATTAAACATTTGCGCATTCATCTTTGAGGCAGAATCAGAACCATAATTTCTAGGAAGGATGGGCATGATAAAGACATACCCATGTTGTTCAGCTAATTTGGCGAGTGGTACTACTCTGCTGAGAAAAAGAGATTTTACCAATTCGTCATATTTGTCGTACTTGGGACCTCCGTCTGTAGATAGGAGTAAGCGCGCCGAATCCCCCTTTTTTAAAGAAGTCGGAATGTAATAGTAATAGGAATATTTAATTTCACGTGTTGGATTCTGAAGAACAATCTTTCCTAATTCGAAGTGGTTCGATATCTCAGGAGGAGGTAGCGGGGGGTTGCATTGACCTGTTCGTGGAAAATACAACAGCAATACGAGTAGAAGTGCCTTATGTTTTGCTCTCATTTCATCCTTCGAGGCCCACACCTATTTGATCAAAGATCCCAGCTCGCGTACATGCTGAATTCCGACGAGTGCAATGCCTTTTGTTTTCTTTGCGCGGTCCATTTGTGAATGCGGGAGAATCACTTCTTTAAAACCCAGTTTCTTTGCTTCATCGATTCTGAGTTCTATTTGCGAAACTTTTCTCACTTCACCGGTCAGTCCTACTTCACCTAAGAAAACCGTAGAAGACGGAATTGGGCGTTCAATGATCGCAGAAAAAATCGCGGCCATGGAAGCGAGATCACAGGCAGGCTCGGAAAGCTTTAAGCCGCCAGCGACATTAAAAAATAAATCCTGGTTGAGGAGCCCTGCCTCGGCATGTTTTTCCAACACAGCGGTGAGAAGTGCCAACTTTTGCGAATCAAGCCCTACGGATGTTCTTCTCGGGGTTCCGTAAGGAGATGGTACGCAAAGGGCTTGGAGTTCAACTAATAGTGGACGAGAGCCATCAATCGTTGCCACAATTGCGGTGCCCATTACATCTTGGGTGCGTTCACTTAGAAATAGAGATGAAGGATTCAATACGTCAACGAGTCCATCGGAGGTCATTTCAAAAACGCCGAGTTCATTTGTATTTCCAAAGCGGTTTTTCACCGTGCGAAGCAAACGCAAGGTTTGACCGGATTCACCTTCGAAATACAAAACCGTATCTACCAAGTGTTCTACTATTTTTGGACCTGCAATGGCTCCGTCTTTCGTTACGTGACCCACGAGCCAAACTGCAATGCGTGCTGATTTCGCGAGGTTCATCAATCGTGAGGTCACTTCTCGGACCTGACTCACAGTTCCGGGAGCCGAATCGATAAAACCGGTGGAGAAGGTTTGGAGCGAATCCATAATCAGTAGTGAAGGCTCTGAGTCTTTTACCAAACTAAAGACTTTTTCTAGCTGGGTTTCAGCTGCCAAAAAAATAGAATCTGAATTTTTGATTTTCAGCCGTTTCGCACGCGCTTGAATTTGTTCCAGAGATTCCTCACCACTGACATAAAGGATTTTTTTATCAGGATTCGCTTGAGTGAATCCATCTGCAACTTGAAGAAGCAGGGTGCTCTTCCCGATGCCCGGATCTCCGCCGATCAGCACGAATCCATCCGGGACCATTCCGCCACCCAGCACCCGATCGAGTTCCTTGGAGTGGGTGAGAGATCGATTAGAGGCACCTCCCACTAAATTTTTATTTTCATCGCCGAGGCGAATCACTCCGGCAGCAGTACGGCCGGGAATATGAAACGAGTCTCTCACGGCTGCGATGGATGCATCTTTAGTGTTGATGACTTTTTCTTCGACCATCGAATTCCATGAACTGCATTCGGGGCAACGACCCAACCATTTTGTGGAGTTGAATCCACAGCTCTGACAGCTATATTGAGTTTTGTTTTTCATAGGTGTCCGGTATCTTTTGTATGCTCGCCGCATAACTTTGGATTAAGATACGACTCTAAATGAATTCGTTTTTTTTTCCAACCCTCCTTTGGTGGCGAAAACTCTTTTTTTCGAAGAGCCTTTTTGATCACGTCTTCTTGTTCATTTTTAAATGATTCATTGATCCAATTAAGAAATTCATTCAAATCGTGATCTGGAATATCAGAGTCAACTCCAATCGGCGGTTGGATAAGAATGTTGTTTTCAGTAGGTTTGCTCAAAAAACTTCTCAAAGTGCTAAAAGGATAGTCTTCCGCCTTAGAAACCAACTTTGCTTTCACCGGATTTCTGTAAACGTATTTGAGAGCACAATCGTAGTAATTGGCGTTTCCAATAAGTGACCAGTGGTATTTAGCGCCGAAAACCCTCCCTGAGCGTCCGGTTTCCGAATTAATATTTCTGGTCACCGCAGCCATAAATGTTCGCATTACCACCCCTAAATCATCCGCTGGTGTACTGATCAATAGATGAAAGTGATTTGGCATCAAAACAAAGGCATGTGTTTTTGAAAAATGTTTTGAAGTGATCTCATTGAGTTCAAAGGAGAATATTCTCCAAACTTTTTCGAGGTCAGCATAAAATGGTTCTTTGTTATTACATCTTCCCGTTACGTGATAGGGATTCGACCCCGATCTGATCAATGGTTTTTTAGGCATTTGGTGTTTCCTTTGCCAGAATCTTTAGCGAAAACCGTGCCGACCGCCCTATGGGGCGATGCCCCACTAAAAGGTACCGGACACCAATTTGAGGAATGCCTTTTCGTCCAGCACCTTTACCCCAAGATCTTTCGCTTTATCGAGTTTGCTTCCCGCCTCTTCGCCAGCCAATACATAATCTGTTTTTTTCGATACGCTAGACGAGGTTTTTCCACCATGATCTTCAATGATTTTAGTGGCCGCACTTCGGTCTAAGGTTGGAAGTGTGCCGGTGAGAACAAAGGTCTTTCCAGTGAAAATTTGTGGAGCGGTGGATGCCTTCGGCTCTACCGGTGTTACTTGTCGTAGAAGTTCATCAATCTCTTCTTCGATTTCCTCGTGACTGAAATACTCGACCAGCGATTTTGCCATTTCGTCGCCGATGCCGTCGACTTCCAGATATTCATCGAGACTTGCCTTTCGAATTTTCTTCATCGATTTAAAGTGTTGGGCAAGGAGTTTTGCGGTGGTTTCTCCCACGTGACGGATGCCGAGTCCAAAAATGAGTCGATAAAGTTCGGGTGTTCTCGCGGCTTCGACTGCATTTAAGAGTTTATGTGCCGATTTTTCAGCAAAACCTTCTAGGGCCAAAACGTCGTCATAGTCTAAAGAAAAAACATCGTGTAGCTTCTTCACTAAACCAGCATCGACGAGTTGTTCTACAATTTTATCACCTAAACCCTCGATGTTGAGCGCATCTTTTTGAGCGAAATGTCGGACTCGCTCTTTTAGTTGGGCGACACAGTTCTTACTCGTGCATCGGGCGACTGCCTCATCTTCGGATTTGATAATTTTCGAGTCGCAAACGGGGCAACGGTCGGGGATCGTGAATTTACGTTCGTCGCCCCGACGTTTTTCTTTCAAAACTTCGACGACTTCCGGAATCACATCGCCAGCACGTTGGATAACGACGTGATCGCCAATCCGAATGTCTTTACGATTGATTTCATCCTGGTTATGAAGGGTCGCTCGTTTTACCCAAACACCACCGACATTCACCGGTGTAACAATCGCGACCGGAGTCAGTGTGCCGGTTCTACCGACCTGAACTTGAATGTCTTCCACCATAGTGACGCTTTTTTTCGGTGGATATTTAAAGGCAATCATTCCACGAGGCGAACGTGCTACGAAACCCGCTCCTGCCTGCTGAGCGAATGAATTGAGTTTCACCACCACGCCATCAATTTCGAAGGGAAGGTGGTCCCTCATTTG
>Ga0206895_1244_pt1 | contig 12762 bp, 10 predicted proteins | sample Alteio_BWOrgHeat_51_FD_152967 | JGI IMG/M metagenome (GOLD analysis project Ga0206895, IMG submission 152967) | Enriched cells from forest soil in Barre Woods Harvard Forest LTER site, Petersham, Massachusetts, United States -... | ecosystem: Environmental > Terrestrial > Soil > Temperate forest >...
GAAACGGGGCGCCTGGATAGATATAATTGGAACTCCAGAATTCCCCCATATCATAGGCTGACGAATATAGCGCCTCACCCACGATCTGGGCATAACCAGGATTGATCGACGTTCTGAAATAACTCCCCGTCGTGTACATGAAATAGGTCTCGGTTGGAAGACTGGACCCGCCCGGGTTATTCGGCGCATTCAGATAATGGAAGGTATTGCCCGCAGCATTAACGGTAAGGAAATACACCGCCGTATCCGTCTCAAGGCTGGTATGCTGGGTATGCTGATAGACGGGATTCCGGTATAAAGCGGCATCGGGCACGCCGTCATTCATCTGGCCCCAAAACTCGATATAGTCGCTACTGCCAAGCGTCCCGCTGGCCGCTGTCGTATAAACGGGCACCTCTTTGCCATTGCGGAACAACTGGAAGTTCTGCACCGGCACATTTCCCATGCCGGCACTCGCCAGCACCGACTGCGGAATCCGGTATAGCCCGTTCGAGCCCACCTTGAATTTGTAATAGGTATTACTGTAATTGATCCACTCATTATTGTAAGGCTGAGCGGATAACGCCAGACCGGACAGTAAAAGGACAATTGTAAAAAAGTTTTTCATACCATGCTGTTTTATTCCGGTCACCGCGCCGGCACCCCCTTCTTAGCCTTATTCCTCAGGTCGACCCTCAGTGAAAAAACATTTGTATATAAGGGATAGGATTGATTTGCCAGGTTAGTGAATGCATAGTCGATCTGCACATCCCCAACCTTGAAGCCAACGCCTATACTTGGCTGGTAGATCCATATCTTCCGCGTATTCGTCGTATCCCGGTCATCCAGCACCTGCTGGAAATTGTTGATACCCGCCCGCACAAAGAAGACGTTCCGGAACGACAACTCGAGCCCTATGCGCGGGTCCAGACTGACCGGATTGCTGCTGACTACTGTATTGCGGCGGCCGTCAAACGTCGCGTCGATATCCGCCTCCACCAGCAAACTCAATTTCTTGTCTATCGGGAAACTGTACGAACCACCGAAAATAAGTTGCGGGGCTGTCAGCTCGAGCGACTTCCCCGGGATCATGTTCTCGGTCTGATAGAAGACTTCCTGCACCGCCTGGTCAAGACTGAACGACCAGGCATTGAACGTTGTCGTAATATCCTTAGCAACGACGCCAACTTTCCATCGTTTGCCAATCAGTTGCATCGCAGCGTCAAAACCAAACCCCCACGCATGCGCGAAGTCTCCCGCCTGCTGATAGATGATCTTGGCATTCCCGCCAAAATTGAATTGGTTCCCGTTATGTAATTTGTTTTGCTGAGCCAGTGTCAGGATCAACGCGTAGTCGGCGGATGAAAAGGTGGTAATGTTCGAGAAATTAACCGACCCGTCCGGCTGGACCAGGAATATCGTGTTTGGAATATCGTCAACGGCAAACCGCAGCAGTGTGATCCCCAACGTCCTTTTATTGTCCTTCATCGGTAGCACGAGATTTCCGAAATCGTACTTGCCGACACCCGCAAAATATTCCGCATGCATCAGGCTTAGCTGCGGCACATCCCGGACATTGGCGAGGGCTGCCGGATTCCAGTACCCCGCGGTCCCATCCGTAACCGACGCAACCTGCGCGTTACCCATGGCCATACCCCGCGCGCCGGCGCCAATGTTTAGAAACTCATTGGAATATTGCGTGAACTGGGCGAAAGCGGATAGCTGAGGTAAGGCTCCCACGATGAGCAACAAGGAGTATAAGACGATCTTACCCCGCATTCTTTTCAACATAAGCCAACGGTTATGGGTTTTTGGCGGATATCCAGATATAACGGGCTTCTCATCAGATTATTGTACCCAAAAAACCCCTAATTTTGCGCCCAAAATCACCAGCCGAAGATGAACCTGATCGAAGAATTAACATGGCGGGGAATGATCCAGGATATCATGCCCGGAACGGAAGAACAACTGGCAAAGGAAATGACCTCCGGTTATATCGGATTTGACCCTACCGCCGACAGCCTGCACGCCGGCAGCATGGTGCCGATCTTCATCTTGAGACATCTGCAAAACGCTGGCCATAAGCCAGTTGCACTTGTCGGAGGTGCGACGGGAATGGTCGGTGACCCCAGCGGTAAAAGTGAAGAACGCAATCTTCTGAGCGAGGAAACGCTCAACCATAATCTTGCCTGCATCAGAAAGCAGCTGGAAAAATACCTCGACTTCAACCCTACACTGCCCAACGCTGCTGAAATGGTCAATAACTACGATTGGTTCCACGAGATGCGTTTTCTCGATTTCATCCGGGACGTCGGCAAGCATATTACGGTAAATTATATGTTTGCCAAAGACAGCGTCAAGCGACGTCTTGAGGGCGAGACCGGCATGAGTTTTACAGAATTCACCTACCAGCTTGTACAGGGTTTTGACTTTTACTGGCTTTATACCAACAAAAACTGCAAGTTGCAGATGGGCGGCAGCGACCAGTGGGGCAATATCACCACCGGTGCAGAACTTATCCGCCGCAAGTCGGGCGGTGAAGCCTTTGCCTTCACCTGCCCCCTGCTGACCAAGGCCGACGGGACAAAAATGGGCAAAACCGAAAAAGGCAACGTTTGGATAGACCCGGCGAAGACATCCCCTTATGATTTCTATCAGTTTTGGGTAAATGCCTCAGATGCCGATGCCGAAAGATGGATCAAAATCTTCACGTTTATCCCCCGGACGGAGATCGAAGCACTCATCACCGAACATTCCGCCGATCCCGGTCAATTCCGGTTGCAGCAACGCCTGGCGCGGGAGATCACGGCCTTCATTCACGGACCGGAGGAACTGGACAAGATCCTGAACGCGTCACGTGGGTTCTATGGCGGGGATCCCTTGAACTACATCCTTACAACAGAACCCGAAGTACTGGAAAACAGCGGCGTCCCCATGACGGTCTCCGGCAGCCCCCTACCCGTCGATGTCGTAACCTTTCTCCACGACAGCAGCAGCTTTTTTGCCAGCAAGGGAGAGGCCCGAAAGATGGTCCTTCAGGGCGGAATAAGCATCAATGAGCAGAAGGTCACCGACCCGAAAATGATCATCGACGATTCCTACATCCTCAAAGATCAATACATCCTTATCCGGAAAGGAAAACAGTTTAACCTCGTGAAAATCAGGAAAAACTAACTCACTGATTAGACATATATGTCCAACGAAACGGATAACCATATCAATATTGTCAACGATTATTTCTTCAATAAAATATGGAATGAAAAAGATCTTTCCGTTGCGGATAACCTTTTTACCGATGAATTTATTACCGAGTCGATAGCGTTTGAATCTGGTAATTGGGTTTCAATGCACGGCACGGGGCCAAATAGTATGAAACATCACGTCAATTGGTGGTTCCTACGAATACCGGATGCCAAAATGCGAGTGATTGACATCGCGGCTTCGGACAATAAGGTGATCACAAACTGGGAACTACGGGGCACAATTCAGGGAGAAATTTTCGGAGTTAATCCGAAGAATCAGGAAGTTACAATACTTGGATGTACTATTTCGATTTTTGAAGGCGATAAAATCAGGCTAAATAGGACGTTATTTGATGTGCTCGGATTTCTGCAACAAATTAATATTTTACCACCTATAGCGGAAATATTAAAAAAAGAATGACGCGAAGCCCCTACGTGCCGCCTAACTCAATAACGCCGGACTCCGCCTGTACGTCCGGAGCACCAATTCCCCAAACAACGTATTGGCCCACGCAAACCATTTGCGCGTATACTTCGCCGTGTCATCCTTATGAAACGATTCATGCATGAACCCTGTCCCGGCGTGACAGTGTTGCAATTGCTTGAGACAAGCGGCGATCTCCTGCGAATCATGGCTTGTCAGCGCCTTCATAATAATGCTGATCGGCCAGATCATGTCCAGCCCCGCATGCGGGCCTCCGATGCCCTCGCCTTCCTTGCCTTTGAAAAAGAAGGGATTGGCCTCGCTCCACAGCATCCGCCGCGTATTCTGATAGACCGAGAACCCTCGCTTGTCAATGTTCAACACCGACAGATCACCCGTAAAATGCGCCGACTGCAAATACGGCAATGCCAGTAAACTCGGTACATTCGCATCATCCATCAGCGTATGATTGCCAAAACCGTCCGCCTCGTAGGCAAAGACTTCTCCAAAAACCGGGTGCGTGATGACGGCATGGTCGTTCAGGGCATTCACCAGATCGGTTTCGAGCGCAAACGCGGGTCCATCCAGTTCCTTGCCGACCCCCAGCGATTGTAACAACGTCCGCAGATTCCGCAGACTGCTCAACGCAAAAAGGTTCGAAGGGATAAGAAAAGGATAGATCGTTGCATCATCACTCGGCCGGAACATCGAGTGGATCAAGCCGACTTTCTTCGTGGGATAGCCATAGCCGCCCATCGGGACCCCGTCAGTCGCCCAGCTGGTGGTCCGCTGGAAGGTATATGGCCCCTGCCCGTCCTTCCGCTGCTGCTCCCTGAAGGTCCGTAATACCTTGCCCATCGCCGCCAGCCAGTCGGCATCAAACGGTGACGTATCACCGGTCGATTCCCAATACCCGTGGGCGAGCCGGATAGGATAACACAGACTGTCTATCTCCCATTTGCGTTCATGTATCCCGGGCTTCATATCGGTAATATCCGTCTTCTTCCACTCACTGACCCGGTTCACATCCTTGTAAAATGCATTCGCATAAGGGTCCCGCAGGATACAGCTCACCTGCCGGCGGATTACCCCGCGGATGAGTTGCTGCAAAGCTGGGTCCTCTTTACAGAGCGATAGATACGGCCATACCTGCGCACTGCTGTCCCTTAACCACATGGCGTCGATGTCGCCCGTGATCACATACGTATCCGGCTTGCCGTCCGCAACAGAGAAATCTACCGTCGTGTCGAGCGTATTTGGAAAACAATTTTCGAACAACCATCCGATCTCTTTATTGCCGATATTCTCCCGGATCTCGCGGATGACTTTCTCCACCGCCAGGCTTTTGAACTTCCGTTTCCCTTCAGGTGTCCGCACTACCGGGAAGTCGGGAACACCGCCGCCAGCAGCGCCCCGTCCTGCACCTGCCGCCCAACGCCCGCTTGTCACGATCGCCCCGCCTGCCAGCACCGACTGCCGAAGAAATTTTCTCCTTTGCATAAAACGTTTTTTTAAGCTGATCCCTTCCAGCTATTCCTCACGCCGTAAAATACCGCTATTCCGCAACCTGCCAAAAGCAAGCCCAGCAATGCGGCCAGCCATCCCGTCGAAATCCATACGAATAACCAGATTGCCACCGATAAGATGACAGGGGCCGGGTATAGCCACATCCGGAACGGAAGATTTCGTGTCCCGTTACGCCGGCGGAGCAACACAACTCCAATGGCCTGCGCTACGAACTGTACCAGCACCCGCATAGCCAGGATCGCGTCGATCGCCGACCCTAATCGCAGCATAAGCGAAAAACATAATCCAAGACCTGCTACAAACAAAAGGGAGACATACGGGAAATCTTTTTTGGGATGCAGCCGCGCAAAGATGGGGAAGAAATTTCCATCCGCCGCCGCGGCATAGGGCACCCGTGAATAACCCAGGATGACCGCAAACAGCGAAGCAAAAGCGATCCATAATATCAGCAGCGTGGCAACCCTGGCCGTCTGTGGCCCATAGATCTTTTCCATGAACAGACTGATCACAAAATCACTGTTCATCGCCTCCTTCCACGGTATCACTCCCACGATGCTCCAATTCATCAACAGGTACAAACAGGTTATACAGCAAATCGAAATGAAAATGCTGCGCGGGATATTCCGGCCCGGGTTTTTGATCTCACCGCCAAGATGACAAACATTATAATAACCCAGGTAACTATAGATCGTCTTCACTGAGGCGTGGCCGGCCAGCCATACAAATGACCAACCGAACATCGACTGACCTTCTTCGGGGAAAGGCGAATAAGCCACCTGGCGGTGGGTCAAACCGCTGATGATGATCCAAGCCAGGGTAATGATGACGCCCGCCCACAGGAACACGGATATCTTCCCGATCGTCCGGACATTGCGGTATAACAAGGCCGTGATGACGATGACAACCAGCGCCGAAACCGCTTTCCTTTCCCACGGATGACTGAGGGGCATCAAGTATCCAAAATAGTGCGAAAACCCTATCGCGCCGGATGCCACCACCAACGAGGACATGAGACAGGTTTGCCAGACAAACAGAAAAGACATCAGTGGCCCCCATTTCTTACCATAGGCCTCTTTCAAAAAATTATAACTGCCGCCGGCCAGCGGATACGCCGCTCCCAACTCGCTCCAGATCATTCCGTCAACCAACGCCGTAACGGCGCCGAAGACCCAGGCCCAAATAAACAGGTTGCTGGCCATCAGCTGAATGACAAGCGATAAAGTGACAAAAGGCCCGATCCCTACCATGTCGATCATATTGATCGACGTTGCCTGTAGTAAGCTGATTTCTCTCTTCATGTGTAGCTCAGGCCTTGGCAAACGCTGAAATTCCCTCGATCAGCTTGTCCAGGTCCTTTGTGGTCGTATAAACGTTGGGAGTGATCCGCACCCCTTCCATTTTCTCCCAGGTGAGATTGGTGGCGTGGATCCGATAGTTTTCGAAAAGGGAATGCTCCAATTGCCCGGCCGTCTTGCCCTCAACACGGACTAACCCGATGGCGCACCCGAATCCCGGCTTCATGGACGTATACAGCTTCACTTTTGGGATATCTTTTACCGCCGTCATCCAGTAGTTCTTGAGGTAAAAAAGCCGCTTCTCCTTTCGCTCCGGTCCGATCATATCATAAAAGCCGATCGCCTTCCCGATCGCCTGCTCGATAAAGAACGGCCGCGTACCAAGGTTCTCGAACTTGCGGATATCTTCCGATTTCGGATCACCCGCTGCAAAGAGTGGGTAGAGCCCGGCAATCTTGTCTTTTTTTACATATATCATGCCCGTGCCGATACAGGCGGCCATCCACTTGTGCAGGCTGGTGCCAAAATAGTCGGCGCCCAAATCGGGGATTTTATATTGGAAATGGGCAAAGCTGTGTGCCCCGTCAACCAGCACTTCGATCCCCCTTGCATGCGCCGCATCGGCGATCTTCCGCGCAGGGACGATCTGCCCGGTCCAGTTATAAACGTGCGTCACATGGACAACCTTTGTCCGCGGCGTGAACGCCTTGACATACTGCGAAGTCATATATTCGTTATCCTCGCTTGGAAGATCCATATCTATCCAAACCAGCTTGATCCCCTCCCGCTGCTCCCGCTGCTTCCAGGCGTTGATACAGTTGGGATAGTCATATTTACAAAGCACTACTTCATCTCCCGCCTTCAGGTTCAGCCCGAATATAACGGTCTCCAACGCCTCCGAGGCGTTGCGGTTGATGGCGATCTCCTCGGCCGAACAACCCGAGATCCTTGCCAGGTCCTTACGGAGCGGCTCGCGGCCTTCATCGAGGATCCGCCACATATAGTAGCTGGGAGCTTCGTTGGAAAAGTCAAAGTAACGCTTCATCGCGTCCTGCACAATTTTTGGCGACGGCGACACTCCACCGTTATTGAGATTGATCACCTCGGGGCTGACCGTGAAAGACTGTTGGACATAGTACCAGAAGTCCTCATCCTCCGTCAGCTCATGGGCCGGACGGCGATCCGCTGCTGACAACGCCTTATTCAGATTGCGGCTCCACGCCGGTTGCGTGATGGACGACAAAATGGTAGTCGCGGAAAAAGTGCCCAGGACATCCAGGAAGGCGCGCCGGTTGAAAGCAGCCATAAGCGTAGTAGTTTAAAACTCTAATATAAGCAAAAAAGCGGCGTATCTTAGCCGCCGCATGAAGTATTACATCATCGCCGGCGAGGCCTCCGGCGACCTCCACGGCAGCAATCTCATCAAAGCGCTAAAAAAACAGGACCCCACTACCACCATCCGCTGCTGGGGTGGTGACCTCATGCAACAGGCAGGCGGCGAACTGGTCAAACACTACAAAGACCTTGCCTTTATGGGCTTCGCCGAAGTGCTGATGAACCTCCGCACCATCTTCCGCAACCTCGACTTCTGCAAACAGGATATCCTCCAATATCGACCTGACGCCATCATCCTCATCGACTACCCCGGGTTCAACATGCGCATCGCCAAATGGGCCCATCAGGTGAGAGGGCAGGCGGGCCCACGTATCATTTATTATATCTCCCCGCAGGTCTGGGCCTGGAAGGAAAGCCGCGTTCGCCAGATCCGCGCAACCGTCGACAAGATGCTCGTGATCCTCCCGTTCGAAAAGGAATTCTATAAGAAATGGAACTATGACGTGGAATACGTCGGCCACCCACTGGTCGAAGAGATCGACGGCTTCCGCGCAAATCCGCCGGTATCCCGGGCCCCCGCGCTTCACTCTTCGCAGCCGATGATTGCGCTGCTCCCCGGCAGCCGTAAACAGGAGATCTTAAAGAAGCTGCCCATCATGCTGGAGGCCAGTCAACATTTTCCGGACTATCAATTCGTCGTTGCGCAGGCGCCTGGACAGGAATCCGCTTTCTATGACGCGCTGACCGCTGCCTACCCAAACGTCGCATCCGTAAGCAATGCGACCTACGCCCTACTTTCACAAGCCCGCGCCGCGTGCGTGACCTCCGGAACCGCTACCCTGGAAACCGCCCTTTTCGGCGTCCCGGAAGTCGTTTGCTATAAAGGCAGCACGATCTCTTATCAGATCGCCCGCCGGCTTATCAAAGTAAAATATATCTCCCTCGTTAACCTCATTATGGATAAACTGGTCGTCAAAGAGCTGATCCAGGATGAGCTTACCCCCGAGAACCTTCGCCGCGAGCTCGAAGAACTGCTTCATGATGAGGCCCGCCAAAAGCAGCTACGCGAAGACTACCTCGCCCTCCACGACATCCTCAGCCAGGGGGGTCATGCTTCCGCGAACGCCGCCGCCAGTATCCTTCGGTTCATGAAGGCGACCCCCTAATGTTTGCACCTGACCGCTCCCTAATGTTTTTTGAAAACGAATAACTTCAAAAGCAGGATAATGATCCCCGCGAGGAACATGAAAATGGAGATCCGGTTGATCCCATGCATATACCGCATCCATTGCGTATTCGGCGCATTGGGATCCCGTTTTTTTATGAAGAAGTATTCTTCGATCTGCCGCCAAATTCCCATAGCGTAAAATTACTCCAAAATCTCCTATATTTGCACCCCGCTCTCCCATGGTCGGAGAGCATCCGGGGAATTAGCTCAGCTGGCTAGAGCGCTTGCATGGCATGCAAGAGGTCGTCGGTTCGACTCCGATATTCTCCACTTAGGATCAACGCTTTACACCTTCAAGTGTAGGGCGTTTTTTTTTCATATGATTGAATTCAATAAGTCGTAAATTTAGGTACTCTCCATTTGTTCGAAACACCTAAACTGCTTGCGATGAAAAAAGCCATTTTACCATCCGTTTTGCTATGCATTTTTTTCGAGCCTGCAATAGCGCAATACCCGACATCCTTTCAATGGGTTCCGGCTAGTAGCCAACCAAAAGAAGATCAAAAACTTCAGGGCCCCTGCTCGATATTCGCATGCGTAGCTGCTGAAGAAGCCTGGTTTCAAATCCTGTATGGATATGCATCGGGATTTTCACTTTCGCAGCAGCATATTGGGTCCGCCTGTATCTACAAAAATGTTACCCTGGATCCCGGCATCAACTCCAATGTTGCGTTTATGCAAACTAACGGGATCGTTACATCGAACACTGTCTGGTGGGGTGACCCGAATACAGATACGGAGAATGGCGTACCCTATTTTGCAAACCTGATTTCGGGATCAGCCTGCGCCGATCCAGAAGGCGCCGCTGACCTCTACCATATCGCGGGCTACACGGACCTATCCTCAACATTCACCACCTTATATCCCAAAATAAACAATACGATCAATAAATTACAAAGGGAGATCATCAACAATGGTCCTGTTATCATCAGCATGACAGACCGGACGGGTGTATTTCATTGCGGAGCCAATCACTCCTACGTAATTTTCGGCTGGACGGGATATTCCCCCAACGGCAATTCCGGAACCATATCCTGGCTTTTAAGGGACAGTTGGCCGGCAAGTGATCCCTGCCAGGTCCCTCAAGGTTCACCGGCAGTGACCAATTACAATTATGACATTATTGCTAATCTAAATAGTCTGAATTTGACTTTGCAAGGAGCCGGCATAATTGTACCTACCTACAATTCCAACGGGACTATCGCAAATGAGGGTGTTTATGAGGTCAATGCAAGTAATGGATCGACGGTGGTCAATCCACTGGTACCGGTCACAGGGCTTAGCACCGGAGTCACGCCTGCCATATCGATGACACCCACGACTCCCTATATCAGCGACAAGGCGCCCATAACTGCCTCCATCAATCCGGCCTATCTGGCGCTATTGGATAGTAGTTTTTATACCATCCAATGGGTTTGGACCCCTGATCCCCATTCAACAGCTACCGTTGAATTTGGTAGCCCTACCAGTGCGAGCACGACGGTAACCGGAGGGCTGGCGGGATACGGGAGGCTTTCAGCCGTGATTACCCGTAAAAACGGGCTTGCTGAGGTGACTTATACCAAGGACAGTCTGTACGTTTGTGCAGGTATTCCGGTAAACATCCAGCAGAATTATGATTTTTGCTCAGGTACGACCCGGGCAGTCCAATGGCAGATCATTTCCAGGAGCAAATATCCATTGCCTTCGGACCTGGAAATATCCTGGAATCCGAGCTTCTCAAATCCGGCCCCTTCCGTCTATTATCAAACTTCGGATTTCCCGAATGATATGATAACGTTGGAATGGTATAATCTGACATCACCTACCAGCTACGCCCTCCGTCCCACCTTTACGGATCCCGGATACGGCAATATCACGGATCAACTGACGCAGGGTGCATACGAGATGGCTTGCAATCGCGGCGCAACTGCCACGGCCCCGCTCATGCAGGGGCAAGGCGACCTGGATTCGTTACAGTCCGCAGCACAAAAGACGGTTCGCGTCTATCCCAATCCGGCTACAGGCAGAGTGAATATCTCATTACCTCCTGACAAATCTTACGACCTGAGAATTCTAACTATTTTTGGAACTGAGGTTCTTTACAGGCGAGCCTCCGGTTCATTTTCCGTCGACCTTGGCGGTTATTCAAAAGGAATATATGTTCTTGAATTTCTATCCCCGGATATGAGCGACATGCCCATCATCCAAAAGCTAATTTTGCAGTAGCGGTAGCTGGGCCTGGAGTAATTTATGCCCTTTGATCCAACAACTGGATTTTTTGTAATTTTGTTGTGCCCCGGCGGCATAAGATCGGCATATGAAAACCTACTTTATTTCTGGCATCGGCGCAGACTATCGCCTGTTCACCCACATCCGCCTCCCCAAAGGATTTGAGACGCGTTACATCCATTGGATCCCGCCTGGATCTGAAGAAACGCTCCCGTCGTATGCCGGGCGCCTGACTGCCCAGATCGAAACGGGGGAGCCTTTCGTTCTCATTGGTTTTTCCCTGGGCGGCATCATGGCCGTCGAGATCGCCAAACAGTTATCACCGGTTTGTACCATTATTATCAGCAGCATCCCCGTCTCGTCCAACCTGCCACCTTACTACCGCCGGGCCCACCGCCTGCAACTTCAAAAACTCGCCTCTCCAAAACTCATGAAGGTCCTGGCCTCTTTCAAACATTTGGTTACCATGCGATCAAGGGATGACTACAGGCTTATGCGGGAGGTGATCTGGGATGGTGATGATCGTTTTATTGCCTGGGCTATGGACGCCGTCGTAGAATGGCAAAATGACGAGATCCCCCAGCCGCTTTTCCATATCCACGGGGCCTGGGATGAAATTTTCCCGGTCAAATTCACAAAACCAACGCATATCGTCCCAAGGGCAGGGCATAACCTGATCCTTTCCCGCGCGCCTATAATTAATGGCCTCCTCCAGGAAATCCTCCCCGCTCACGCTTTTACCCCTTTCAGCTAAAACCGGACAGCCACTGCAGCGAAAGCGGACGGTTTTTCAAGTTAATCAAAAGTTAAATAGTTGATTATCATACACTTAATATTGTGGCACCCCGCTGGCACTCTCCCTATCACCGGCCGGGAAACACAAAACAGACCCGCCGGCCCAGCAAATGACACCGATTTTTTCGACAATTAAAGGAACCTACACGCACTCATCCCGGTATTTTAACCATTCATCACAGTATTTGGCCATTGACAGTACTATGTATTGTTAAGTACCTTCTTTAAACATTATCTTTGTATTGTAAACAACAGCAAACAAAATTGCTCAAACATTAAAAACTAAGTATATGTCAGTCCGCAACACCAAACTCAGCACCGCCCTCGTAAACGGAACCAGGAATTTCGCCTTAATGGCCGCCCTGCTCTTGACCGTAGGCATCGGCAGCAGCTTCGCTGCTCCAACCGAAAATGGCAACGAAATCGTCATCGCTTCCTTTCATAAGGAATTCCGTTCGGCAAATGTCCTAACCGTGGAAACCAGGAAGGAATACACCAAAGTCACGTTCAACCTGAATGGAATCGTCATGTTTGCCTACTATTCGGAAAATGGTGAGCTGATGGCCGTCGTCCGCAACATCCTCTCCACGCAGTTGCCTATCCGCCTGTTGATGGACCTGAAACAAAACCACGCTGACTATTGGATTACCGATCTCTTTGAAATGGATAGCAACGGCCAGACAATCTATTATGTTTCATTGGAAAACAGCGACTCGAAGGTCACTC
>Ga0206895_1245_pt1 | contig 12577 bp, 10 predicted proteins | sample Alteio_BWOrgHeat_51_FD_152967 | JGI IMG/M metagenome (GOLD analysis project Ga0206895, IMG submission 152967) | Enriched cells from forest soil in Barre Woods Harvard Forest LTER site, Petersham, Massachusetts, United States -... | ecosystem: Environmental > Terrestrial > Soil > Temperate forest >...
AACAGATTCATCAGAAGAAGTTAACCTTCGATAATAGGCCTGAACCAAATCCTGTCTCTCTTCTGGAGGGATGGGAGCTAGATAAAGTTCCCATTCATCCGGGAAAAGATGATGCGCGCCAAATTGATAAAACCAATGAATTTCCATTTTCCGACAAAGAAAAATACCGCGTAAAATAAGAGCTGAAACCGCATTCGGATGAGTTTCGGCATAAGCTAAAGCCAAAGTACTTCCCCAAGAACCTCCAAAAACCACCCAGCGATCAATGTGAAGGTGCTTTCTCAATTGTTCTAGATCAGCCACTAAATCCCAAGTGGTGTTTTTTTCAAGGCAGGAATAGGGTTTGCTCTTTCCACAGCCTCGTTGATCCATCAACACAATCCGATAAAGCTCTGGATTAAAAAAACAGCGATGGCCCGGTTCAGTGCTCCCGCCTGGGCCTCCATGAAGAAAAACAACAGGTTTTCCCTCTGGATTTCCGCTTACCTCCCAGTATAGTTCATGGCCGGATCCAACGGATAAATAGCCGTGTTCAGAAAGCGCGATCGGAGGGTATTTTGTTCTCATTTTCTCCATTTATACAAATAAAGAGGCCTTACGATGGGAGTTCCTTTTCCACCGCGGGCCTCTAGCCGTTCATACACAATCTGCATCGAAATTCCAACGCATCTCGATAACCCAAATAAAACTGTAAAAAATTCAGGATACGTAAAACCTGCTGCCATCAAAACAGTTCCTGAAATCGCATCAATGTTCGGATAAGGATTCGATATTTTGGGATTTTCTTTCAAGACCCGAACTGCTTCAGAGCGCAACAAAAGAGCAATTTTTACGAGAGGATGATGCGGAAAATGTTTTTGCGCATAACTATAAAAAACGCTCGCGCGGGGATCTTCTACACGTAATACTGCATGGCCAAAGCCAAACACCAATTCATTGTTGCTTAATTTATGGCGGATTAATTTTTCTATTTTTTCGGCCGTTGCCTTTTCTCCTAACTCATCCAATATTTGTTGCACAAATTCTAAACAATCTTGATTGGCTCTACCATGTTTAGGCCCTGCCAAGGCTGTCATGGCCCCTGCTAAAGAGCCCCACATAGGCTCTCCGCCAGACGCAACCGCTTTTCCAACAAACGCCGATAAATTGCCGCCATCGTGGTCGTAATGCACGATATTAAATAAACGCATTACCTGAATCAGCTCAGCTGTTTTTTTATCGGGCATTTGGAGCATATAGACAAAATTTTCCATATATCCTAGCTCCGGTCTCGGCTCAGGAGTAGGCCCCCATCCTGCCAAATAGTTGATCAAGCAGGCTGTGATCTCAGGCAATTTTGCGATCACATTTAAGCAGTCCTCGCGATAATTTCCTGTGCCTTCCAACATCCCTGCAATGAGCAAGGAAGCTGCGAATGCATCCATTGGCTGGCCTGTCTTGGGTAGAGATTGAATATGAGAAAGGGTTTCTTTTTTACAAAAAGCTCTCTTAGCCAAATCTTTTTCAAATAGCTTTATCTGCTCAGTTGTCCCCATTTCTCCGGATAAAAGCAAATAGATCACTTCAAAAGGGTTTTTATTCAAAACTTCTGTAATCGGACGACCAACGTAGGTCAAGCCCTTGTAAGGATCCACAAACGATGTAACACAATATCCAACAGGAAATCCCCTCATCCCGGTTTCAAGATGATTATTCGTGATCTCGAATAAAACCCCTTCTTTCATATCAACTTCCTTTGAGGAGGTGTTTTACCAAATTGCGCTCCTCTTCTAACTCCTTTTGCGTCATTGCTATTTTTTCTTTCAAGAACTGATCAAATAAAAGACCCGAAATAATTTCCCAATCGCCCTTTCCTTTAGAGCGGCAAGGAAAAGAAAAAACTAAATCTTCCGAAATCCCATACGGATTTTTTTCCGAGCTTACTCCTGCTGAAAACCAGGGAGTTGCTCTTAAAAGCGATCTCATCGAGTCGATCGCTGCATTGGCAGCGGAAGCGGCCGACGATTTTCCTCTCGCCGCGATCACCTCCGCCCCCCTTTTTTGAATCGTGCTCACAAAAGTAGTTTCGAGCCAATGTTTATCGCCGATTACCTGATCTGCCGGCTTTCCCCGAATCTGTGCATGCACAAAATCAGGCACTTGAGTAGCAGAATGATTGCCCCAAATGGTCATTTGGGAAATTTCTTCAATAGAGACGCCTGCCTTTTCCGCCAGCTGGAATACAGCCCGATTTTGATCTAGCCGTGTCATCGCATGAAAATGATGTCGCGGCAAATCAGGAGCGTGATGCATCGCAATCAGACAATTGGTATTGCAGGGATTACCTACGACCAATACGCGCACATCTTTTGAAGCGGCTCGGTTCAAAGCCCGTCCCTGCTCAACAAAAATTTTCCCATTATCAGCGAGCAAATCTTTTCGCTCCATGCCAGGGCCCCGTGGTTTTGAACCGACCAGGAAAGCAAGATGCACACCTCCAAAGACTTCTTCAGCGTCCGATCCACTTTTCACCTCTTTCAATAAAGGAAATACACAGTCATTTAACTCCATGCAGAGCCCTTTCAACGAAGGAAGTGCTTCCGGAATATCTAACAAGTGAAGGGCAATGGGCTGATCCGGCCCTAAAAGATCTCCATTTGCCAATCTAAAAAGCAAGCTATAAGCAATTTGTCCCGTACTACCCGTGACAGCAATTCGTTTTAACGGTTTCATATGATCCTTAATTATAGAGTACCTACAACAGAAACTAGCAATCTAAGAGAATTTGCGCAAAACCATTATTTTTTATAAAGAGGAAAACCGAGACATTAAAGAACCTCTGCACAACGTTTGAAAGCAATTTTCTGCGATCTCATGAGAGCGGTTTAACCAAGAAACAAAAGAATCTCGATCTTGAGGAACTGGTTCTCCCAGAGATTGAATCACAAACTGCACAATGTAAGCGGGTTTTTTATCCACTTGGCCCATGTTCATACTAACCCCTAATTGGCCTATTGGGTTTTGTAAGGGGTAAAGAACATTTAGTCCCAATCCAATGGGATGATCGCCAGCATCATTTAGTTCAAAAATTTCTGGATCCATGTCAATTTTTGTATGCAATTTTTCTGCTAAAAAAGAAAGTGGATTTTCAGTCTGGTTTTCCAACAAAATTCCGTTGACATATCGAATTTCTGCTTTGATGAAATTTAAAGGAATGCCATCTGCGGGAAATGTTTCTTGAATAGCTTCTATAGAACGGGCAATTAAAGAACGAAAAGAAGTCCAGCTATAATTTTTAGTTTCATTTACTGTAAGTACGCCCGGGCCTACTTGAATCAAAGGCCATTCATCTTTTTTGGCACGCATACGATGACGAACCACAAAAGGATTGGACTCTGGATGGACCTGCGTCGTCGGAAGATCTTCAATGACAGGCAACTCTTTTTTAAATTTTTCATACATTCGGCCATACATCATCGGGTAAGAAGGATCTTTTAAAGTTCCTGTCGCCTGATTTTGTTCTAATTCCCATCTAAGCTCGAAAATCGCTTCTAAAAGCGGCGGATTTAATAAGACAGAAACTTCTTGTTTTTTTGTTTTACTTGAACGAAACACAAAACCTCCAAAAAAATAACTAAGCCATCATTTTACCATAGTCGGGAATTGCAAAACTAACAGAAAAGAAATTTTTTCGATCTCAGATTGAGTTTTTGCTCTATCCTCTAGTTTTCCTGAAAATGGTTCAAGTTGACAACTATTCAAAAGCAGAATCTGATTCCTCCCAAATGATTAATGAAGTTTTACCAGGTTTACTAATCTATATGATTTCGATTTCTATGTGTTTACAACCAATTACTTATTAATTATTGTTTTACTTTTTTATTTAATAAAGACCCATAAAATAGAACAGAAAAAATATAAAAAATACTTAAACTATAAAATAAAATCAAGACTCGTTAATATATTATTAAAAATTAAGGAGATATTATGGCAGAAATATTTTACCCAACAGGCAAGACAGTCGCGATCTATAGACAGGATCAAAACACATATGCAGAGAACGTAGAAATTATTACAAACTTCAATCAAATAGTATCAGACCAAGAAAGGATTCTCCAAACACGTGCAAAGGCAGCGAAAGTAACGAAAGATCTCATGCTGTCCTCTGCATGCCTAGCCCCATTTGCTCTTGCCTCGGGTGATGTGCGGTTGTATGGAGGTGTCGGAGGTTACCTCGCTGGAGCCGCAGCCATCAAAATAATTACATGGACGGACGGTACGAAAATTGCAGGAATGGATAAAGACGTATTAATAGATCTAATAGGTCTTGCGGCAACAGCATCTAATTTATACGCAATGGGAAGCATACTATTTCAACGTTACAACTCCTAGCCGCCTAAGTCATGCAGAGCAGCTTGAATTTGCTTAACGCTTTTGTCTTTGAGCAATTTAACATAATTTTCAGCTGTTATCAAAGTGGGCAATTGTGCTTTATCTATATAAAGCGTTCCATTTAAGTGGTCTATTTCATGTTGTAAAATACGGGCATACCAACCTTTTGCTTGGATGACAACGGGTTCTGCCCGCTCATCCAAACACTCTACACGTACAGACTTGGCTCTAGGCACAATACCTACAAATTCAGGAACACTTAAACAACCTTCAAAAAATTCAACTTTGTCGTCGGATTCCTCTATGTAAAGGCGAGGATTAATAATCACATGAAAAGGTACTGGGTATCGATTTCGTTCAGCTAATTGTTGCTCGGTTAAATGACTGTGATCCACATCTTCGATGACCACTAGTTGAAGAGCTTTTCCAATCTGGGGCGCAGCCAATCCGACTCCTGGTGCAGCTCTCATGGTAACTTTCATGGTTTCTATTAGATTTTGGATTTCAGGGCTTAAAATTTCCTCAACAGAAAGATCTTTTGCTATTTGACGCAATACTGGATCTCCTACCTGAACAATATCTAGCGTTTGCCTATCACACGTATCTATGGGTTGCTGATATACAATTCTAGATTCCACAATCGAGTTAAAGGGAATGAAGCCATTATAAAGGTGATAATATTTAGTAGTCCCTCCAGCATTTCTTTCAAAGGCTAACTCGCCTTCTAGCTTGTTGCTGTCAATTTTCAAGATGACAACTTGAGGTGCATCAGCCCAATATTTTCCAATAATTTTCTCTAACTGATCTTCTGTTGAAAAATGAACAAAAGCATCATCTTCAGCTGATAATTGGATAGCTTTACTGTTTTGAGTGGCTTGCCAATTCCTAAGCGAAAGAATTTTATAAATGTATTTAGGAGATTGATTCATTTTTCCCATCTTGATCTCTTCGTGGTTTGCGGACTCATTTCCAGATAATGAAACAGTAAATAAATACGCTATAGCAAGCCATTTTTTCATTTTTTTTTCTCTTATCTTAGACAGTTCAGAAATATGTTTTAAATATGCCTCTCAACGTAAGGAGGAGCTGCCAGGTTCGAAGCGAGCCCAACGAAAATCAATTTGACCTATAGGAGATAAAGCAACATCTCGCAACGCCTCATTTTGTAAAAAATTCATTACATAATGAAACACCGGAATCATAGGCATTTGCTCCATTAAAATCTTTTCGGCCTCACCTAAAAGCAGTTTTCTCTCTTCTGATTTTTTACACAGGGCAGAGCGGTTTAAAAGATCAATGTATTTACCATCTTCCCAACCTGTGTTATTTGTGCTTCCCTGCTTATGTTTAAATACTTCTAAAAAGTTGATCGGATCATAAAAATCAGCGATCCAAGAACCTGCAGCTAATTGAAAGTCTTTTTGAGACACTCTTTGAAAATAAATTTTGGGCTCTACAGCTTCTAAAACAATCGTAATTCCTAGCTTTTCTTGCCACTGTTTTTGGATTGCTTGCGCGATGGTCACATTTCTCTCGGTCCCTGCAAAACTGATAATAAGAGGTTCGTTTAAATCCAAACCATATTCCTTAAACGCTTCTTGGCATAATTGCTTTGCTTGAGATGCTTCTTGAACTATCCGAGTCTGCAATCCCATACCAGGAGGCACTAATGTAAATGCTTCTAGGTGCCCTCCTTGTAAAATGTGTTCTACGATTGCGCTGCGATCGATACTTAATGCTAACGCTTGGCGCAATTTGGGATGAGAAAGAGGGTTTTTTTGGCCATGCCAAGTATCTGATGTGTTGACTCGAAAAAAATAGGTCCCGGAAAAAGGACTTATTTTTAGCTGATCTGTTTCTTTTAAATGTGCTACCGCATCAACAGGAAGAGAGCCAAGAGGAGAGCCTGCCCAATCGAGTTTTTTCTCTTCAAACATCCGTATTTCAGTATCGGAATTCAGCATCACTAAATTCATCTGATCCAGCTCTACGGAGCCTGCTTCCCAATAACGAAAATTTTTCTGAACGCTGATCATGTCCGAATGTTTCCAAGAAGACAAAGAAAAGGGGCCGTTTCCAATATAGGTTTCCGGTTGAGAAGACCAATTTATGTTCTGCAATGCTGTTGGATGCAAAGGAAAAAAAATGGGCATATTCAATAATTGTAAAAAATAGGGAGTCGGATGGACAAGTTCCACAACCAAGGTATGAGAATCAGGAGTAAAAATTCCAACTTCATCCAATCCGATCTCTCCTTTTTTCGCTTGTTCAGCGCCTTGGATGAGATAAAGTTGGAAGGCAAGATCCGTAGCAAAGGCAGGATCTAAAGCGCTTTTCCAACTAGCTGCAAAATCTTGCGCTCTCACAGGATCGCCATTAGACCAAAAGCTGTTGCGTAAATGAAAAACAAACCGTTTGCAGTCATCAGACACATCGACTTTTTCAGCCAGAGCTAACTCTACAGAACCTTGTTTCGAGACACGAGTCAAACCTTCAAAAAGCATACGCGCTAAAGTAGAGGTATGTAAATCTCGGGCTTTTCTTGGATCTAAAGTTTGGGGATCGGAGCCGATGTTCAAAGTTAAACATTTTTTGCCGGAAGGATTTTCTGGCTGGCAGCTAGCAAAAAAAGCCAAGCAAACACAACAAAACAAAAAAATACGAGCCATGAGAACCTTCAGTAAATAAGATAAAAAAAAACTGTAACAAACCTAAAATTTTACAGCAAATTAAGAAAGCAGCCAAAAAATAAGCCTTGAATTTTGTGCTAATATTGTGATAGCTTTTCTTCCCAAACGTAAAAATTTTGAAAGCAGGCTTTGTGCTTAGGTTCTTAAAATTTTATGCAGCAAATCTATGAAAACTTTCTCTTTTCTTATTTTTTTTGATTGAAAAAAAGGCTGGCGTTTCCGCCAGCCCCTCTATGATTTAAGAATTAGAAGACGTCTCTTTCCAAAAAATTTGGGGAAGATAAGGCTTGATCCTTTCTGAGGCATACCCTAAGGCAATGTAATAGGCGCCCATAAAAAGAGAGCGAGTTCCCGCACCTTTAGCAAGTCCCCTAATCCCCTCTGCTCCGATTACTCTTTGAAACGTGCTGCGTATTGTAGGATACAGCCCTTCTTTATCACTTTGGATAAGCGTGTTCGCACGATCGAGAGGGTTGCTGAGAACTCCCGCAAAAGCGCCGGTAGCCGCACTTGCAATTGTTTCTCTAGCTCCATCATGAGAAACATATTCTTGAAGGCGGTTTTCTACTACTTTGCGCGCTCCAAAAAATGTGCCAAAGACAATCGAATCGCGGATTGCGATCGGCTTAATTGCTTTAAACAGCCCGAGGATTCCGTGTTCCCTCACAGTTCTCCTGCAAGCGTCGATCGCGGTGCCACCATGGAGCTGGTGCTCTTTGCTGACCCGATCAAAAGGGGCGATCAGACAAGAGGCGAGCACGCCCGTCATCATGCCATTAGAGACCAATTGGGGGTCTGTGAGTTGTTTCGATTTAAATATATACTCTTCTGCAAGAGCATTGATCAAAAAGGGAAGACCTCCTTGAGGAATAGCTCCAACGCAATTGGCAAGCGATCCATGCCACAGTTTTCCTACAGGGGGAAACCCTTTGCAGTGTCGAAATTGGGATCTTAAGTTATCCCATTCGCCTTTTTGGACATAGGTTTTAACAACATCCATGGGTTGGGTCGCAACAACAGCGCCGACATCAGCACTTAAGCCTAATACAAAACTTCCGGCTGCGTTCAATCGCAGCTCTGTTTGAGATGACATAATAATACTCCTAAGGTTTTAAAATTTTTTACGAAAAAATGCTGAATGAATAAAAAAATTACAGGCGCGCGGAGCGCACCTTCAGAACCTTAAGAGAACTTGCAAACTGAATTTGAACAGAAAAGACCGACAAGCCTAAAAAGGCTTGATAAGGCAAAGAAATAGAAGTGATACATAGACCTTCATTTTCCATGCACAATATTGTATTACATTCATTTAATTAATCTCAATAGTCATATTTGAGTTTTGTTACTTGAGCTTCCCATTTTTTTGTGAACAACGCATTTTTTATGCATGGATACTAAAAAATTTAGAACCCAAATATTTGAGGTGAATTTTTTTACTTTTCCTCAAAGATTGAAGTCAAGCAGATCCGTTTTATTTGACCACAAAAAAATTTCGGCATAATTATTACATCCAAAGAGCTCTATTCCAGATTTTTTTCCTGAAAAAATATTAAAAAATCCCTGTAGATTTAGTAAAAAAGGGTCTTTCTTAAAGAAGATCCTGAGTTATTGCCTCTCTATAACGCTCCATTAATCTCACCATGAAGTGAAGATTATGGACGCTCGCAAGAGTATAGGCCGTGAGCTCATTGGCCTTAAATAAATGATGCAAATAAGCTAGCGTAAATTGCTGACAAGTCCAGCAAGTGCATCCATGCTCGATTGGAGCAAAACAGTTGGCATTTTCCGCTTTTCCGACTTTGACTCCCCCTTCTTGCGTTAACAAAAGCCCATGACGTGCAGCTCTCGTTGGATACGAGCTATCAAATGTATCAATCCCCAGCGGCACACATTGCTGAAGCGAGTCTAAATCGCCAATACCCAAAAGATGGTTGGGCTTTTCTTCGGGCAACCTTGGAAGCATAAGTTTTAGCATTTCCAGCATTTCAACTTTCGTCTTCCCGACACTGCCCCCAATTGCAAAGCCATCAAATGCTAACCCCGTCAAATAATCACAGCTCTCTTTACGCAAATCTGCATCAACTCCGCCATGAATGACTGCGTACATCGCTTGGGTTTGAGGGTTTTTCAAATGTTCTTCCAAGGATCTTTTTTCCCAACGATGCGTTCTCGCCAAGGATTCTTTCAGACGCTCTCGACCAATATGGTAAGGGGGCAGCTCATCAAAGGGAATGATGATGTCTGCTCCAAAACCTTTTTGCGCTATAATGGAACTTTCCGGAGTTAACAAAAACTTCGAGCCGTCGCGGTACGACCGAAACAAGACCCCCTCTTCATTAATTTTTAAAACATGGCCGTCTTGTTTTTTAGCTCCTTTACTTTTTAGCTCATCAGCCACAGAACCATAAGCTAAAGAAAACACCTGAAAACCTCCAGAATCTGTAATAATCGGCAGCTTCCGGTTGATGAATTTATGAAGACCTCCCGCTCGACGAACCACGTCGACTCCTGGCTGCAAAAGCAGATGGTACGTATTGCAAAACATCAGCTGCAATCCAATAGAATCAACCATCTGATTATCGATCGCTTTTAAGGTGCCATTGGTTCCCACAGCTACAAAATTTGGCGTATCAATGATCCCATGAGGAGTATGGATGCGTCCAACGCGCGCACGGGATTTAGTCGATCTGTGCAAAATCTCAAAACGAAAATAATTCATATCTTACCCTTGTGCCTTTTCCGGGATGATCCATCGCTTCGTTGTTGCTACAAAGGTCGAGCTAGAAGCGATAATCACACATTTTACCAAATAACTCATGACGATGATGTCCAATAGAGATTCAACAAGTCCATAAAGTCCCAAAAAGCTAAAAAGAACCGTATCGATCAGCTGAGAAAATAAAAGAGAGCAAAGCAACCGAATGGATAGCAATCTTCCAGAAAAAATTTTCTTTAAAAAAGCAAAAATTTCCACGTCCAGCTTTTGAACAATATAATAGGCAGTAATCGAAGCCACAACAATCCGAAGAGAAGAAGAAAAAATCAGTTCGAAAGATTTTTGCGTCCCATCAAATAGACTAGGCTCATAAAAAAGATGGATTTGAGTCATCGCCGCAAAAAACACCAGACATAAAAACGAATTATTTATTGCTTTCGATGCAACTTCCTTTCCCCAGGTTTCCTGCAAAAGATTTAAACCTAAAATCCCCCCGATCGCAAATACATCACTGCAAGTCACCGTCCATCCAAAAAGAGACATTTGCTTCACGACAAATATATTTGCCAACACCCCTTGAAGTACAACCAGACAACTCAAAGCTCCGCTTCCCATGCGATAAGCAAACAGAATAAAGCCTAAAACCGCCGCAATATGGATAAAAAAAAGAAACTCGTTCACTTCGATCCTAAAAATTAATTTACACCCTTTAAGAACCTATTTAAAATTTAGGGTTTAGTCGATTCTTGGGGCTCGTTAGGTATACAGAGTACCCTAAAACAAGGATAAAATCCAACAAGGAGGTCCTATTGATTAAAAAAAATCATTTTTATCTAGTTTAACTTGACCCTATCGTTTAATAATGATACTCTTCAGTCAAATCAAACGTTTAATATTTTTACAGAGTATTATTATGTATATTTTTGTTGTTGTTTTTATGTACGCCACCTGGTCCAGCGTGTTTTCTTTAGGAAAAATGGCTTTAGAGTATTCCCCCCCCTTATTTCTTACAGCTTCTCGGATGCTTCTCGCTGCAGTCATTCTCCTGGGATTTTTAGCTTTACGGAATCGACGTGCCTTTAAACTCTCTATCAAACAAATTCTTTCACTCGGTCTTTTTGCTGTCTTCGGAATGTATTTGACAAACGCCCTTGAATTTTGGAGCCTGCAGCATCTGACAGCCGCAAAAACTTGTTTTATGTATAGTCTCTGTCCTTTTTTTGCCGCCTTTTTTTCCTATCTCCACTTTGGAGAAAAAATGAACCTTCGAAAATGGATTGGCATGGCCGTTGGATTCGTCGGTTTCATAACGCCTGTAATCATCTTACAAAAAGGATCGGAAGAGTTAGTTTCAGGATTCAGCTTTATTTCCTGGCCAGAACTTGCCATGCTTGGCGCAGTCCTTTGCACTTCTTATGGATGGATCTTACTTCGAGTTCTCGTGAAAGACTCCGTCTCCCCCTTAATGGCAAATGGATTTAGCATGCTCATCGGAGGCTTACTTGCACTGTTGCACTCTTATTTAGTCGAGCCCTGGAATCCCATCCCCGTTTCTGCTTCCGGACTAATCCCTTTCTCGCAAGGAATTTTAATGATGACCCTCATCTCAAATATCCTTTGCTACAATCTCTATGGACTCATGCTCAAACGCTTCACAGCAACATTCGTTTCCTTCATGGGACTTCTCAGCCCTATCTTCGCATCTCTAAACGAATGGTTTTTTCTCGGAGAAGCACCGTCCCCTATTATTTTCCTAGCCACAGGAGTTGTTTCCTTCGGACTCTGGATTGTCTACAGCGCCGAACTGCGCCAAGGATATATCCGTAAAACCGAACAAGCTGCTCTTAATTAGTGTGTGTATAGTTGGGACGGAGTCCCATGTAAAAAAGGGTTTTACTTTTTATAGATTTTTTTTAAAGAGCTCTGCCATCGTGGATTCTCTTTTCTAGATTTTGTAAAAAGGGTTGAAACTTAGTTTGTTCTTGGGGATCTATCCGATCGATGAAGAGAATTCCTTCGATATGATCATACTCATGAAGGATTGCTCTTGCTTCCCAACCGGTAAATCGTTCTTTTCTGAGTGATCCATCGAGTGAGAGATATTCTACAGTGATTTCTTTAGGACGTTTTACATTGCAACGCAAAGACGGAATAGAAAGACATCCTTCAGGGGTTTCCCAAGTTTCTTCACTCGATGAAAGAATTTTTGGATTAATAAACACTTTGATCTCCCCTAGTTCAATCTGATCGGGAGCGATCTCAATGGGAGCGCAAATAATAAACAGGCGAATCGAGTGATGAACTTGAGGCGCAGCGAGGCCCATCCCATCACAAGCTTCCATGGTTTCAATCATCTCTTCCACTAGATCTTTGAGTTCTTTGGTGATTTCCGTAAGAGGTTCTGCCTTTTTTCTTAAAACTGAATCGCCATAATAAGCTAAAGGAAGTAAACGCAATAGACCCGCTGTGACAAAATTGGGAGCATACCCTTCCTCTAGCTGCCCTGAGCGATAAAGCCACAAAGAACCCATTTTCTCAAAATAGCTTTTTTCAGTGAAAGTCGCATCCCGTCCCCCCTGAGACATATGAACAGTAAACGTCACAGTAGCCAAAGCATTTTTTTCTTTGAAATCAAGAATTTCCAGAGAATGAAAAGAAAATTTCTTTGAGAATTTTGAAATACTTCGTTTCCAGGAAAATAAATGATCTGAATATTGAGGGTTTGCAGGGTGAGTAGTTTTTACAATGTAATCGGGAAGATTTAACACATAGGCAGAATATCTTGAACGCATCAAAAGAA
>Ga0206895_1246_pt2 | contig 12456 bp, 6 predicted proteins | sample Alteio_BWOrgHeat_51_FD_152967 | JGI IMG/M metagenome (GOLD analysis project Ga0206895, IMG submission 152967) | Enriched cells from forest soil in Barre Woods Harvard Forest LTER site, Petersham, Massachusetts, United States -... | ecosystem: Environmental > Terrestrial > Soil > Temperate forest > O...
TGAATTACTCGCGCCTACCGCGAACGATGCTCCGGCCTACTCGATTGTTTCTCAAACCGATTCCTCAAATTGCAGCATTAGTGCCGGGTCGCCAAAAGTCGTGAACTGTACGCCGGGATATCACACGGGGCATGCGACTTGGACTTCGACCGTTACCGTACAATGCACCATCAACTCGGCAAATTTAAACCAAGTGTTTACGGTAAATGTCACCGACACCGATCGCGCACCTAACCTTGCCGCTATTTCGAATCAAACCATCGCAGCGGGAGCCGCCATCACGAACGTGACTCCGGTAGACAGTACCGCCAGCAATGATTTCGACATCGATCTCGATGCTCTTCTGTTTTCATGTACCTTCTCCGGCGGAGGATTTAGTGCGGGCACCAGTTGTAATTTATTACCTGGCACTGAAAGCTTTAATACCGGAACAGGGGTATTGTCGTGGACTTCATCAACCGGTTCCGCTGTGGCGAACGCGCAAACCGTTTACACCATTTCAATTTTAGCCAACGACCAGTATCCGAATCCATCACAAGGACTGAGCAATACTAAAAACTTTAGCGTAACCGTCAATCCGAGTGCCCCGGTACTCACCACGCTCACGAACCATCTTTACCCCACCAATAATGGGGTTCAAGGCACCAACATTAGTTTTGACGTGAACAATATTGCATCCGGCTCTCCAGGAAACGATGCAGGCATGACCTACGCCTGTGTTTTCGACACCGTGATCGACGGAGCGGTCAATGCGGGAACCAATTGCGCGGCTTTGCCGGGTTTTATCTCCTTTTCCACCTCCACCGGAATTTTATCGTGGACTCCAAACAGCTCCGCACTCGGTCCCTATGAAATTAAATTCACCGGAACGAACGCCGGCGGTTCTGGTAGTTCGATCGTCGCGGCCGACGTGAGACTCAACTTCGGTGGGATCACTTCGATTTCTCCAATCACCGGCACGACGATGCAACTGAACTGGACAGCGGCGACCGGTGCAACCGGCTATAATATTTACAGCGTGGCCGCGAACGGAAGTTTAACTTTCAATCAAACTGTTTCCGGTGGTGGATCCACTTCGGGTACCGTGAGTGGTCTTACCATTGCCACGAGTTATACCTGGCGGGTTCAAGCGGTCGACGCGCTCGGAAATTTGGATAGCAATACGGTGAACAGCACTGCCAATACTTCCGGCGCGACGTTCACCTCGATTGCAAATCTCGCGGTCGCGGAAGGCGCGAGTAATTCAACCGCAAATCTAGCTTGTACCGATACCGGAGCCGACACCCCTGCTTACACCATCACTTCACAAAGTGATGCGACCGCAAATTGTACGGTCGGCGGCAGTCCTGCAAAAGTGACCTGCGCTCCAAGTTACCATACCGGACATGCGGCATGGTCTTCCAGTGTGGTGGTAAAATGTACGATCAATGCAGTGGTGTTGAATCAAACTCTCACCGTAAATATTGCCGATACGAACCGCGCACCAGTACTTGCTGCAATCTCGAATCAAACGATCACCGCGGGTGCGGCAATTACCAATGTCACCCCACTCGATAGCGACGCCAGTAATGATTTCGACGTCGATCTCGATGCTCTTAATTTTTCATGTACCTTCTCCGGTGGCGGTTTCAGCAGCGGATCGAACTGCGAACTCTTACCGGGCACCGATGGCTTCAATAATGGGACCGGTGTTTTATCGTGGACTTCTACCGCTGCTTCCGCAGTGGCGAACGCTTCTACTGTGTATACCATCGTAATCACCGCCAGCGACCAACAGGCCACGCCGCTAACTGGTTCGCAAAGTTTTACCGTGACCGTAAATCCGAGTACACCAGTGCTGACCACATTGACCAACCATCTTTATCCGAACAATGGGGTTCAAACCGTCAATCTCAGCTTGGATGTGAACAATATTGCCGCCGGTTCTCCGGGTAATGATACGGGCATGACCTACACTTGCGTTTACGATACGGTGATCGACGGATCCGTGAGTCCTGGAACCGCCTGCACTTCCCTTCCGGGATCAGTCGCCACCTTCAATACTTCTACCGGCGTTCTTTCTTGGACACCCAATGCGTCGGCACTTGGTCCTTATGAAATTAAGTTTAGTGGAACTAACTCTGGTGGAACGGCGAGTTCCATCGTCGCGGTCGATGTGAGACTGAATTTTGGAGGACTCGCCACGATCACCAACATCACCGGCACGACGATGCAACTCAACTGGACTGCAATTGCCGGTGCTACGAAGTACAACGTTTATAGTGTTGATGGATCAGGAAATTTATCTCTCAATCAAACCGTAAACGGATCGGGATCAAATACGGTGACGATCACTGGACTGAGCACAGCGACTACTTACAAATGGCGCGTACAGGCCGTGGATGCTCTTGGAAATCTGGATAATAATACGGTCGTCGTTCAAGGCACCACCGATTCGATCGGAACTTTTTCAGCCATCACCTCGATTACCGGAAATGAAGGCGATGCGGCCGATCAAACGGCTGCACTTTCATGTACCCATGGTGGCAGCACTCCAGTATACACGATGGCAAATCAAGGTGGATCGAATGCGACGAACGATGCCGCTGCAAATTGTACCTTTGGCGGAGGCACCCTCTCGGGATGTCCTGGTGCGGGTTGCTCCTGCTCGGGTGCTGCCTGTTATGTCACCTGCGCTCCTGGTTATCAAACAACGCATGCTACTTGGAGTCCTAATCCTGCATTTACGATTTCATGCACGATCGATGCGGTAGTTCTCACTCAAAACATGGCGCTCACTGTTTACGATAAAAATCGCACGCCGGCATTAACCAACAGCCTCGCTACCCAAACCATTGCGGCAACTACCGCGATCACGGGAGTGACCGTTCAAGACTCCAACACCAGTACCGTCACCACCGATATCGATGGCGATACGATCACTTATTCTTGTACTTTTTCAGGTGGAGGAAATTCTGCAGGAACTGCATGCAGCTCTCTTCCAAATGCATCGGAATCTTTTAATTCGAGCACCGGAGTATTGAGCTGGACTCCAAGCGTCGCGGCGGCGGTCTCTAATGCTGTAACGACTTATACGATCACCATCACCGGTTCAGACGGTTATACGGTCACTGGAAACGGAACGGGTCCAAGCCCGGGAAGCGGAAGCACCAGTTACAATGTCGTGGTGGAACCTGCGATTATTCTCACAGCAATTAACGGCGGAAATAATTTTAATTTCAATACCAGCCCACAAACTTACGTCAATCAAGCAAGTGTGAATCAATACGGCGGTTCAAGCGGAGTATATTACAATCAATATTCAACAATCGGTGGAACTGCGCTTTCTACCCAATATGCTTCGGCAAATTGCCCTACGAATCCGGGGGTTCCTTGCGCTTATTTCCAAGTTGAAAATAATGCAAGTGGGACTCCAAACACCACGAACATGTTGTACGGAAACAATACCAGTTTGGATGGACACAATGATGGCTGCACCTTTACCGGTCCGGGTTTCTCCAGCGCAACCGCATGCTCGTCCCTTCCTTCGCAATATTCAAACACAATCTGGAATAGCACGAATGGAGCTTTTGAGTGGTATCCGGGGCCAAACGTGGATGGTCCTTATGTAGTCACGATCCAAGCATCACTCAATTGCGCGGGTTGCGGAACTCTTCCAAATGCATCCAAAACATTTACCATCGATGTGATGCCATCGATCGTGACCGGTAATTATGTTTCCAGCACATGGTACGGAAACTTGGCCGGATATTTCGACGCTTCATTTGTAGACGGAAATTCAAATAGCACAAATGGATCGTGGTCCAAAACACTCGTCAACCTCGCGAACACCTCGGTAAACGGCGCGTTTACCGCAACCACTCTTACTACCTCTCACGGACTAACGGGCGATGGAACACGCACCACATCCGGCGCGGCTGGCCCGTATTCAATCGCCTTCGACGGATCCACTACTTATGCCAGTCTGGGTACCTCATTCAATACCGGTGGAGGAAGTTCAGCATCGACTTACGGCGCGATGATTGATGGATGGTTCTATCCGGAAAGTGTCGCATCCACGGGGCAATCTCTGGTTTCGAATCTTTTTGAATCGACAACCGGCTCGGGCACTGCAACGGTGATCCACTCTTCATCCGGAATTAAGGTCAAACAAGCACTCGATGGTTCCGGCAAACTCGTCGCCCAAGTGGGTATCGGTTACGATGACGTAGTGTTGGCCGATTCGCCAGCAATTTATTGGCCAATGACCGACGCTTTGGGAGTGAGCACTCTTGCAGACTGGTCCGGAAATGGTATCGGCGCCACACTCGTGGGAGCAGTCGCTGCGGGCAACAACAGTGTAGGGGGGCCGTTTCCAGGAACAAACTTCACAGGCACCTATAACAGCGCCGGAACCAACTCCACGCAAGCCGCAAATTATATTAAAAGTACGAGTTCGGCGATCAGTACCTTCGATGGAGCTGCGCACGCGACCTTTGAGTTTTGGTACAATCAGCTTGCCGGATTCAACAGGGCATATCCTTTGATGGTGCTACTCGATGGAGGAGCAAACGCGGTTTCTGTGGAGTTTCCCGACACCGTGAATACTCTGAGAGTTTACGTGGGAACTGCTAATTATGTAACACTTTCAGGATTCACGATGAACACAGCAACCTGGTATCACGTCGTCGTCACCTACGATGGTACCCAGGCAGCCTCAAGCAGGATCGCAGGATACATCAATGGAACTGCTGTTACTGCCGCCGTCTCCGGAGGTACGATCCCGACTACCCTGCCGCTCACCGGAGGATCAACGACCATTTACGAAGGTGGAGATTTCGGTCCATCCGCCGTTGCTGCTGGCAGTACCACGGACGCCGACAATGCTAAATTCATGCAAACTTCCTTTTACACCACGACCTTAACTTCACAACAAGTCGCCAATCACTATAATACGGCTGGTAAAAGCTCTGAATGCACAAGTTCAATTAAACTGACCAACAACAACTGGTATCATGTCGCCACTTGGTGGGATGCTCCCAATACTGCCTTTAGCTTTATGATTAACGGAGAACCTCAGTGTTTGAATATTGTGAATGCGAACGCCAACTACTACACTGCAACTTATGCGAACACTAATAATCTACTCGTCGGTGCTGATCCGAATGTTGCAAGCCAAGGAAATAAATGGCAGGGGCAAATGGGAGACATCCGCATTTACAATCAATTGTCCGGCGCAAACGATAATTTCAATGCGCAAACAGCGCTGACTAATTTCGTAAATACTCGCTATAAGTATGGTGGTCCACAGGAACAAATCAACACAGATGGACTTGTATTCACCGTCGATGCAGCCACCGCGAGCAATGGACTCAGTCCTTGGGCAAGCCAAGGATGTTCACCTTCTCAAAACACTTGGTGGCCAATTGGAAGCACTACCGGCTTGAGCGCGACCCTTTCCGCTCCATTGCAGGCAATCAATGGAACCTACTGTCCGACGAGTACGGGAGGCTGGCAAGGCTCGGGAACCACAGCTGCTCCTTATCAACTCAGCATGACTTCGAATCCGGCGTCCACCACGGTTGAAGATTATGTAACCACCTCAACCATCACTGCAACCTCAGGCGGTCTTACCGAAATTTTTTGGGTTTATTTTTCGAACCTCACTAACGGTGTCTGGCAAACTCTTGCGGGTGCTCCAGGTTACAACTATTTTATGGCTGAGCCGTATGCGACTGCGACCACCTATTCATTTTACGAACAGGCGAATGCTTCCGGGGCGGGCACCACCATTCATCTTTCAACGAATACCTGGTATCAGGTGGTGATGATCGCCAATGGAACTAACTCAATCGGATATTTAAATGGTGTGCAAATTGGAACGCCAAATGCCGAGAGCGGAACCAATAATGGTTTGGCTGTCACCAATCTTGGAGAATCGATGGGTACCTGGGATAATTTGGTAGGTGGAATGGCCTCTGCGGAATTCTACAACCGCGCGCTCACACCGGCGGAAATCTGCACGATGTACAATATCAAGCTAGGCCGCTTCACCGCAAGTCCTAGCTACGTTTCCTCCGGAACCGTCGCCGGTTGTAACCCATAAGATATAGAAGTATACTCTTCCCATGCGAATCGGAATCATGACCGGCGGCGGAGACGCCCCGGGACTCAACGGAATTATTGAAGCGGCATCGAGAGTACTCCTGAGAAACAAGATCGAAGTGGTCGGAATTCTGGACGGCTTTGATGGAATTTTTACCGGAAGAACAAAGTTAATCCACTGGGACGAAATTTTGGGGATTCACGCTGTTGCCGGAACCTTTTTGGGCACTTCGAACAAATCAAAAATCCAGGGCCGAGCCGACGAGTTTCAAAAACACTTTGCTGCACTCAACTTGGATGGTCTCATCGCTGCCGGCGGAGACGGAACCTTTAAGGGCTTGAAAGAATTAGCTCCAGAACTCAAAATTATTGGAGTCCCCAAAACGATTGATAACGATCTTCAGGGCACCGAAGTCACTTTCGGTTACGATACGGCATGCACGGTCGTTGCGGACGCGGTTGACGCACTTCGAGCCACGGCAAACGCGCATCACCGCGTGATGGTAGTGGAAACCATGGGAAGATCAGCAGGTTGGATTGCTCTCGGTGGAGGCCTCGCCTCCGGTGCAGACGCCATCTTGATTCCGGAGCGACCGTACTCTCGGCAAGAACTCAGTAAATTTTTAACCGACGCTCACCAATCCGGCAAAACGGGGATGGTGATGGTGGTTTCGGAAGCAGCCAAAGCTCAAGGAGAATCGGCAATCTTCACTGAAAATCAAAAATCGGCGACCGGAATTCGATTTGGCGGAATCGGCGAACGCATGGCTCGCTGGATTGAGGAAAATTCTCCCTGGGAAGGTCGTCACGTGGTGCTTGGACACCTTCAACGAGCCCACGCGCCTACGACTACCGATCGTTTTCTCACCGCCAGTATGGGTGCAAAGGCAGCAGAGTTGGTTTTGAATCAAAACTGGAATCGGGCCGTGGTTTACCGGGATGGAAAAGTGATCGACGCGCCTATTTCTGACATTCAAGGGCCGCCAAGGGAAGTTCCCAAAGACCATCGATGGGTTCAACTTTGCCAATCGCTCGGAATTTTTATCTGAAATTTTGTCAGAGTTTTGTCAGCAAAGTTTTTCGAAACTTTATCGTAAAATTTAACGTCGTTTTTGTTTGACGTCACCCCGCAGCTACTTTATTAAGTAAGCATGAAGTACGCAATTTTCTCCCTCGTGTTTTCAGCTCTGCTTTCAACAACTGTTTCGACCACCTTCGCTTCAGCGGCGGCACCAGCGCCTCTTCTCCAGATCGACCAATATTCGGGTTTTGTCCTTCCAAGCGCGGCGATGGAAGCTCACTGTTCTTTTGCGGTAGATGCCAAAGACGGTCTCCTGAAAATCATGGGTGAAATCCACAAAGGAAGAGCTCCGAATGGAACTTGGATCCAAAACTTCAACATCGAAAATACTCCGTCTAAAGCAGAACTCGACCAGGCCGGAATTTGGATTAACCAGGCAGCAGTCGGCCCATTTCAAACAACGGGAAACCCTTGCGACATCGGCACTTACAAAGTCATGACTGCGAATTACCCGCTGATTGATTCAGAAGACTGCGGAAAAAAAGTAGTGAATCTGAATCCATCCGCAGCTCCCCTCATTGCGTGGTTCACCAAAGTTTGTTTTCCAGTCAATCCTACTGAAGGAACACCAGAATGAGCGCTGCACGGAGTTTGATTGACCCCGCTTACAACATGGTCGAAGCAAAAAACGTGTGTAAGACTTACGACACGACGATTGAGGCCCTGAAGGGAATCAATCTCACCGTGAAAAAAGGCGAAGTCGTGGTCATCATCGGACCATCCGGTTCCGGAAAAAGTACTTTTATCCGCACCCTCAACCGACTCGAAACCTTCGATGATGGTGACATCAAAATCGACGGAATCACCCTCGAAGATGGTGCAAATCTGGATGCCATTCGCAAAGAAGTGGGAATGGTGTTTCAAAGCTTCAATTTATTTCCCCACTTGAATGTGCTGGAGAACATCACCCTCGCGCCAATGAAAGTTCGTGGGCTAACGAAGGAAGATGCGGAAAAACTGGCGATGGACCTACTCAAGCGTGTGGGGATCGTCGATAAAGCGGCGAAGTATCCAAGCTCTCTTTCTGGCGGACAACAACAACGCGTCGCCATTGCCCGCGCGTTGGCGATGCAACCTCGCTTGATGTTATTTGATGAGCCGACCTCGGCTCTCGATCCGGAAATGGTGAACGAAGTTCTTCAAGTCATGAAAGAACTCGCGCTCTCTGGGATGACCATGGTGGTGGTTACCCATGAGATGGGCTTTGCAAAAGAAGTTGCAGATCGAATCATTTTCTTTGATCAGGGAAAAATCGTGGAAGAAGGCGAACCACAAAACTTTTTCAAAAATCCGAAAGAAGAACGCACTCGTGCGTTTCTAGGGCAAATCCTCAGCCATTAGTTTTTTCATCAAGGAAGCCATGTTCCTGAAGTGATTTGCTTTCCGGAAGCATTCTTATTAATGCTGACGCGATCAATACCGTAAAACATTCCCAAGGCGAAACTACCGTCTTTCAAGCGAACGGGCGCAGAAAAGGTTTCAGCATCGCCAAGGTTCGCCCCGTAACTGAAGTATCCGGCCACGGCCCCTCGGTCGTCGATAAAATGATAACCGCCGTGAGTTGGCACCCAAATATATTCACTACCATCCGCGATTTCAACCACGCTAAAATCCACGCCCGGCATCGGTGACCCGATATAGTTGCTGGTTGCACCACTTTCAAACTCTTGTTGGCGAATGGACGAATTATAAATCGCTTCCGGTTTTTCGTAGTTTTGCGCTCCGTAAATAAAAATGCTATCACCAGCTCCGAACACCACTTTTCCGTTCTTCAAAAAAACAGGGCGATTGAAGTTTTTAGCCAAAGGGACTTGAAAGCTTTTCACGTCATTGGTTTCTAGATTCACAATGTACATGATCCCAGTCGCATCGCTGACCCACACTTTTCCGTCCGGAGCGAAACGAACATCACTCAACTGCTGATTCGAGATTTTGATCTCTTTTTTGGTGCCAGACGCCTGCACTACATACAAACTTCCATGATTGTCACTCACCACTACTTCATCTTCACCCTTGGCATTCACGTGAGAACTCGGCGTATTCAAGTCGGCAGAACTGATATCGATATTGACGGGACTATTATTCTCCAAAACGAAATGGCCCACACCATCCGCGCCCAAAAAGAAATAATCGCCATTATTAAAACCGTAGGGTTTGCTGACCGTCACATCCAACTTTGTTTTCGTCATCACTTTTCCAGACGAATCGATCTTCATGATTAACTGATCGCCATAAGAAGTGACGATGAATTGCTCCGTTTTAGTGTGGAGCACTATCAATTCGGGATTGGCTGACATTCCAGAGTTCGCATCATGATCTACTTTGACCGTTTTTAATAAATTTCCGGCACTGGATATAAAACGAATGCTGGCGTCGTCACAACCGGTAACCAAAGTTCCGTTCGCAGACTCGATCGGAGAGGTACAAAAAACACCGGTTTTAATCCTGAACAAGCCCGGTGCTTTTTTCTGTTTAATATCGAGTTGGGTTTGAGTGATTTTTTGAAGAGAATATCCGGGTGTGGGCTGTGCAAAGGCCGCCGATGAGTAAAGACTCAGGGCCAGCACTATTCCGTTGATAACAGGTAAAATTCTCTTCATTCGCTGGGTCTTATCATTGTTTTTATTAAACTACAATCATTTAATTAATTAAGTCCACGGATCCGTTCAACTGTCAACAATTTGAAATAATTGGTGTTTTTAAAGTCTGATCCAACACTTAGTGGATGATCTAGCTCTACTAAATAGAGCTCTTCCTGCTCAGTGTTGCTCGCCCACTATTGGCGTCCGCCATTTGTGCTTGGCCTACTTTTCGCAACCTAAAAAAATTAGTGAATAATTTAAAACCTAAAAATAGCATACCCCCTATCAAGAACTCAATTATCCTCCGTCAATACGCTGGATTAGAATACGTCACCGTTACCAACATTCCGGTAATCAGGATCGGAGATTCGGCCCCACCATCCGGAATCCGAACAAGTTCCAAAATTAATGAGGCAGTCGCAAAATCAATCTTAGAAGAAGGTTATGCCATTCATGGCAAGGAACTTCGTTTCTTTAGAATTGATCTACTCGGACTGTCACAGGAGAAGTTTGCTAGAGAACTAGATGTCTCATCGATCACTATTTTAAATTGGGAAAAGGATTCTAAACGGAGATTGCATCTGATCAACGAGCTTGCCGTTCGGGCACTCCTTGCCGAAAAGTTGAATCTAAATATTAAGCTGAACCTGCTAAAAACCACCATGATTCCCGGTGAAATAGAAATCAGTGCAAAAAATTTGATTTTGGCACGGCACTTGTATTAACAAATCCATGATTACTAGAATTCCATTTTGTCTCGACGGGTTTAATTTTTTGGAAGTTGAAGCAAACGACACTGACCACGATGGGCACCATGCAAACAGTCTCATCGCTTCTCTTCCTGCGAACGGCTTCGCCATCGTCGGCACGCGCGATCCTCAACGGAAATCCTTTGAATTGCTGGAAAAAACCATGGAAGAACTACGGGGCTCGGACTTGGTGATCGTTTCGGGCTTCGCCCGCGGCATTGATTCGCGCGCTCACGAACTGGCGCTCGAACACGGTCTCAAAACGATCGCCATTCTTGGTTGTGGTCTGGATATCGACTATCCGAGAGAAAATCGTTCTCTCCGCAATAGAATCCTTGATCACGGAGGACTCATCCTCTCGCCGTTTGAACCGGGCACCTCCCCGATTCCACGTAATTTTTTAAACCGCAATCAACTCATCGCCTATTTCGCAAAAGCAGTTTGGGTAGTGGAGGCAGCGGCCATCTCCGGAACCCTCAATACCGCCCGTCACGCTAGTGATCTTCATCGCGACCTTTACGCCACTCCCAGCTTTCCAAACGACGTGTTTTTTGAAGGAAATCAAAAACTTCTTTCTGAAAAAGATCCAAATAGATATCCGACAGCACATCCCTTTTTCGATGCCTCATCCCTCGGCATCACCTGGCAACACCTTCGCTCTGTTCAAGGCAAAAAGAAAAAAACAACCCGTACCAACATCACTAAAATTCAACGCTGGATCTTGGACCTCCAACACCAACAAGGCGAGTGCAGAATCCAAAGCCTGATGAACTTCGCAACGTCTCAGGGACTATCGCCCGGACAGTTTTATTTCGAATACGAGAAAGAATTATCGAGCGGAAAGATCAGCGAAGACCTGCTTGGGATAGTTGATCTAAAGTAATCCCACCTTTTTTAAGGTGATTCATCACCAATTCCACCGCGCGTTCGAGTTCACCAATATTTCCGCGCCATTCTTGAGCGATAAACCAAGCTTCGACTTCAGAGTCACAAGAGACCACTGGCACCCCACGTTTCCGGGAGGCTTTCTCTAAAAAATATGGAAGCAGGTCCGTCTTGATATCCAGTCGACGCTCACGGAGTGGCTTAAGCGCGAGTTTTTCCACTGCAAGTTTCGCGTACAACTCTACGTGAAAAGTGCCGTCTTTCACTTTTTGAGTCAAATCTTTTGATGACGTAGCGATGATCCGAAAATCGGAAGGAAACTTTTTCGCCCCGTGCACACGGGTAAAAAACTCGTTTTCGAGAGCATTAAAAAGAGTATTCTGAGCGTCGGTTCCCAGTGCATCCACCTCGTCCAATAAAATAGTCCCGCCCAATCCCAATTCGAAAGATCCCGGCTTCGAAAAAAAGCTCATTGGCTGGGCACCCTTTTCAAGACCAAAGAGTTCACCAACCTGAAAAACCGTCGGAATTGCATCGCAGTTCACCTGAACAAAGGGGGCTCTTGCTCGGCTTGACTTGCGATGAATCTCATAGGCGATACTTCGTTTTCCGGAACCCACTTCACCCACCATAAATATATTCGAATTGGTGTTCGAAATTCTTTCTACCTGTTCTCGCAGCAATACAGTACTCGGCTCTTTACCAAAAAGAGGTACTGGTACCGGCCCAATTCCTTGTGCATTCATCAACTCAAGCGCGGGCTCTCGTTTTCTTCGGGTCCTGGTCTGAATCGCTTTTTGTAAAATACGAGAAAGGTCGTCCTGGTCAAAAGGCTTCAAAACAAAATCAAATGCGCCATTTTTCAAAGCAGTCACGGCAGCTTCGACCGTACCGAAAGCCGTAATCAAAATCACCGGCAGATCCGGGGAGTATTCCTTACAATACTTTAGAACGTCGAGGCCCGTATGCTCGGGCATCGAAAGATCAGTGACGACCGCACTCACATCCTCAGTATTCAATGTCGCCATGGCGCTTTTAAATCCGTCGAAAGAAAATACTTCATACCCTTCTCGGG
>Ga0206895_1247_pt1 | contig 12453 bp, 4 predicted proteins | sample Alteio_BWOrgHeat_51_FD_152967 | JGI IMG/M metagenome (GOLD analysis project Ga0206895, IMG submission 152967) | Enriched cells from forest soil in Barre Woods Harvard Forest LTER site, Petersham, Massachusetts, United States -... | ecosystem: Environmental > Terrestrial > Soil > Temperate forest > O...
AGGTTGGCTACTGCATACTGCAGATCGGCAATGATGAATGCATATACATCGGGTACCGAACTGCGCCCTATTTTATTGGCTTCTGCTGCAGTAGCTGCATGATCGATGATCGGCAGTTTACCATAATACCTGATCAGGTCAAAATAATAAAATGCACGAAGAAACCTTGCCTCCGCAGTTAACCTTGTTTGCAATGCTGCAGAGCCGATATTGCTTCCATTGGTTGCGATCTGATCCAGTACAACGTTTGCTTTAAAGATGCCATTAAAGTCTGCGCTCCATGCTTCTTCCACATATACGTTTGGTGCAATGCCCGGTGCAAAATTATTGATCGGATCCGGGTCGCGGCCCACTGCATTTACCGGATAAATATTATCTGATCTTACTTCAGAAAGAAACATCAGTCGATCAGGGTAGCCTCTTAATGAATTGTATGCGGCATTCACAGCCTGTATAAAATCACTCGGCTGCTGATAGAAAGTTAAAGTGGTTGCCGATGAGATAGGCACCTGGTTCAGATCCTTTGTGCACGATGCAGCGAGAATCCCGATTGTTGTGATGAGCGTTAAATTAAAAAATATCTTTTTCATTTTTTGTTGATTTGGGTAGGACAATTAGAATGTAATATTTAATCCGATCACAAATGATTTTGCCAGTGGCATTGCACCGTAATCTCCTGCTTCCGGAAATGAGCTGCTTGAACTGATCGCAGTATTGGCAGCTTCCGGGTTTAATCCATTAACGTATTTATCATGTCCAAAAAAGTTTTCTAATGTCAGGTAGAGCCGCATGCCCTGTATGGCCGATGTTTTGATCAGGCTCTTCATGTTATATCCCAGCGTAATATTCCTCACACGTATATAATCTGATGAATACAACCAGTCTGTTGCAGAAGTGATCGGGTTATTATAAGTTGAATAGGCTTTACCAAAACGCCCTTCTCCCTGATTGGTTGGCGAGTACCACCTGTTTACAAAAGATTCGGGATGGTTATCGGATCTTCCCTGGCCCGGGCGTGAGATCGCTCTTCCGAGTTCTGAATAAATGGAACCGCCTGATTGCCCGTTAACCAACACGGTCAGGTCAAAATCTTTGTAACGGAAAGTATTGCTGATACCATAAGTATAATCGGGGTTAGGGTGGCCAACGATCACTTTATCCGCTTCTGTTATCACACCGTCGCCATTGGTATCCTGGAATTTAAAATCTCCGGGTTGTTCAGCTGTGCCATATCTGGCAACGCCTTTCGCAATATCATCTGCTGTTAAAAATCCGGTTACTTTTAAAACATAGATACTGTTCAGCGCCTCACCAACACGTAAGATCTGATCGGTTACGGTAAGGCTGTTTGGTACGATGATCTGTGTTTGTCCCGTCGCAAGCGATATTATTTTATTACCATTATGTGTTAGCGTAACGGATGTGTTCCACTGAAATGTTTTGCCGATGATATTTCGTGAAGTGATCTCCAGTTCCTGCCCGATATTTCTTACCGAACCAACATTGCTCAGGTAAGTTTGAAATCCTGTTGCTTCCGGTACCTGCACATTTAAGAGGAGGTCGGTATTTAATTTATTATAGTAATCGAATGAACCGGTGATGCGGTTATTCAATATCCCGAAATCAAATCCGAAATCATAGGTCTGTGATCTTTCCCATTTCAGATCTGGATTGGCGAGTACATTGGGAGATTGCCCGATACCTGCTACCTGTGTTGCGCCGAAAATATATCCTGCAGAACCAATGGTTGGAATAGGTGCGTAATCATTCGGTAAATTATTATTTCCGTTCACACCATAACTGCCTCTTATTTTCAGGTAGCTGATCGCCGGTATGTTTGCCATGAATCTTTCTTTGCTAACTACCCATGCAGCAGACACCGATGGAAATATACCATACTGGTCATTGATACCAAATCTGGAAGAGCCATCTCTACGGATACTTGCCGATAAAAGGTATTTGTCTTTATAACCATATTGCACACGGCTGAATGCAGAAAGCAATACGCTTTGCGTTGAAGTGGTATTACCGGTAACTGCCGCCGCTGCATTTAATGTCTGTATCACCGCACTCGTATATCCACCGTTCGAACTCATCGTAACCCTGTCTAAACGGTCAAGGTTGTATGAATAACCTGCGAGTACATTCAAGCTGTGTACATTATTGATCACCGTATTATACGTGAGCGTATTTTCATTTACAAAAGTTTGCCTCCGGTAACTGTTGTAAGAACCGGTAGTTGCCGCCAGCAGATTATTTGCCCCGGTAAAAGTTCTTCCGGCCTGCGTACCCGTTGTAGTGTATGGTACATACGTATTTGCAATATTATCTGTATTATCGAGATTAACTGAAGTACGGAAACTCAAACCTTTGATGATCTGGTATTCTCCATACAATGAACCCAGTGTACGGTAACGTTTGGTAGTACCTACATTATACACCAGTTTACCCATTGGCGAGTTAAGGGTACTGCTGTATACATATTGTCCCATTCTTCCGATGTTCGGAAACAAACCCATGGTATCTTCCTGAACAGGTGCAAGGCTTAATGCCTGGTGAAAGATGGCATCTTTTCCATCAACGCCCGGACTCGGATCCTGCGTTACAGAATAGGTGGGTGCAATGTTTACGCCGAATTTTAAATTCTTCGATGCAGTGAATTCTACATTCGCTCTTAATGAATAGGCTTTATAACCTGCATCGATCACAAAACTTTCCTGGTTTGCATAATTGCCCGAGATAAAATATTTCACTGCATCTGTTCCGCCGCTTGCGGATACTTCGTAGTTCTGCATCTGCCCTTTTCTTTCGATCGCATCCTGCCAGTCAACAAATTCCAGGCCCGGATGGCCCGGCATTGCCCAGCGCGGATCGAGAATATAGTTGGCATTGAATGCTCCGCCGTTCTTTGCCAAACGTGTAGCCTGGTCATCATTGGCAGTAGCCCCTGCAAAGGCTGCAACATATTGTGCATTGATCACCTCCGTAGCCTGGTCTATCCATTCCTGGCCATTCATCATCTTCAATTTTTTTGCCGCCTGGTTATAACCTGCATACGTATTCACACTGATCTTTGCTTTACCCGCCTGCCCTCTTTTCGTAGTGATCAATACAACGCCATTCGATGCGCGTGATCCATAGATGGCTGCAGCAGCTGCATCTTTCAATACCTGTATGGTTTCAATATCATTGGGATTAATATTATCTAAAGGATTACCTGTTGAAAAAGATCCGTTCGTTGTATTGCTTGAATTCACAGATAAAGGAAATCCATCGATCACATACAATGGTTCATTACCGCCACTGATAGATCCTGAACCACGCACCTGTATGCTGAAAGCCTTACCCGGCGCGCCTGTTGTTTGTTTTACCGTAACTCCGGCCATTTGTCCTACCAGCGCCTGGTCAACACGTGTAATAGGCCTTTCATCAAGTATCTCATTCTTTAAAGTGCTGACGGCACCGGTTACGTTTCCTCTTTTTTGCGTACCATAACCCACCACTACTACTTCATCAAGTTGTTTGGAAGTTTTTTCGAGTGATACGGATCCATCATTACCTGAAACAGTGATCGTTTTTTCTGCAAAACTCAGATGCGAAAAAACCAGTTGTACTGCCTGACCTGCAGGAGCAGAAATAGTAAAGGTTCCGCTGGCATCTGTTTTTGTTTTTGTTGCAGTGCCTTTTAAAGTAACGGTTGCATCGGCAACCAAACCGCCGGACTCATCGGTAACCGTGCCTTTTATTTGCCTTTGCTGGGCGAAGATGAATAAAGGAAATAGAAGAAGAAATGCTACAAAGAGCAATGCGTTTTTTTTCATATGACAGCAATTATGGTTTAAAATCAGTACAAATTATTTTGATTTTATTCCACAATCATCCTGCACCATCCTGCCGAATCATCCTGTACTATCCTGCGGTTGAGCGATTGTAACCGATTGTAACTAACGTGTAAGAGTTACACTGAGCAAACCGATTATTACATCATCCGCCATGATTGGAATGAAAGTTCAGATTGCTCTTTATGCGCTCTGCGCGTATTTCTTTGCGCACTCTGCGGTGAATAGCTTCAATTATAACCGCAGAGTGTGCAAAGAAATACACCAGAGATTCGCAGAGTATTGAATAGCATAAAAAATTGAAGCATGCGTATTTTAAAATACATTATCAATTAAAGGCCGGCTGTATGTTTCTTTTGCTGCTTTTGTTTTGGGCGAGCCAAAATAAAAATAGAGTGTGCGTTTTACCGGCCCGTTTATTTTAGTAGGTTCACTTTGCGGGCCAAGCGCAGAGGTGTTGGAACTGATATTCAATGCCAGCTTTGTACCCATTGCCGGAATACAATCCAGGAAACTGATATTGCCAACCGGTAATTCAGGAAAAGGTTTTACGCCGGTCAGGCCATAAAAATCAAAGAGCCGGATATATAAGCCCGTGTCTTTGCTTGCCACATAAAATTTTCCTTCCACCGTACTGAATTCCATCCATGTAATTTCTCCGTAATACCCTTTGAATTCAGGATAGATCAAAGGAGCGTAACTGGTTTGCGTGTTGTTGTATTGGTTCTGCCAAACATTTACCGGCGTGCCCTGCAAACGGTTCTTCCATTGGCGGTACGGGCCTTTACCCAACCATTTGGCAGATAAAATATAATTCTCAGGATAATTGAAACTAACGCCGGCAAACGTGTATGAACCATTTAATACATATTCATATTCCAGGCTCACCCAACCGCTGCCCGATATTTTCCAACGCGTGTATTTCATGTTGCCATCGTACATAAATTCTACCACATGATCATTTCCTTCTTTGTATTGCCTGGATGAAATGATCTTTGCATCACCCTGTACCAATACCGGCCCTTTTGTAAAAGATAAATTATCTGAAGCGCTGTTCTTTGCATTGTTCAGCATACCCGTTTTTTTATTCAGGTTCACGGCAACTTCACCGCCTTTTAAAATATAGGTTGAATCGGTTTCAGTGATCGCTGTTACGCTGTCGTTCGTTACCAGTATATCTTTAAGCAATCCTTCATTTGTTTTTATTTTCCAGATCCATTTATACAGTTCTTTTTTAAACGGGTCGGATGCAACCAATACCAATGCATCATATTTTTTATAATCGGCCGGAATGTTCAATTGAATATTTCCGCCCGCACCCGGAACAACGGATGGCGCCGTACCGGTTCCTTTTTGCTGCACGCTGTAACCCGGAACTTTATCAGCAGGCTGATAATAATTAACCAGCGCCCATTGAAAACTGCACTGATCCATATTGGTGAAATGATAACGGTTCTCCACAGCGATCTTTCCGTCAAAATCCGCAGGCAGTTCCTGCATGAATATTTTTACGGGTGAGAATATTTCTTTGAGTGCAAAAAAGCTGGCTTCTTTTTCACGGTGCGGGCCCAGTATGCCGTCATTTGCATTCAACCCGTTTGCATCAAGTACATTATTAAAATCCGTACGCACAACCGATTCATCCAGCATGGCCCAGATAAAACCGCCGCCGCTTCTTTTTGCGTGCCAGTGCAGTTCCCAGAAATCGTTCATGGCCGAGCCTGCGCCGCCATCATCCTGCGAATGCAGGAATTCTGTAGGCATATAGATCAGTGAATCATTCAATATATTCTTTGTGCTGTAATAATCCTCGTAATGGTTGCAGTCTATGCCATTGAATTCATTTCCCGGTTTATGATGCGGATGTATTACGGGCCGCTGCGAATAATCCCATTTTACAAATTCTTTATCGAGTTCTTTGTTTGTGCCGCCTTCATTGCCATTATCCCAGAAAATAATGGATGGATGATTGAGATCGCGCGTCACCATTTCTTTTACCAGTTTCTCTCCCACTCTGGTAGTATAAAATTTTTGCCATCCTGCCAGTTCATCCAGCACATACAATCCCAGCGAATCGCATAGCTCAAGAAATTTTTTATCCGGCGGATAATGCGAACAGCGAACGGCATTCATATTCATTTCCTTTAACAACTGTACATCGAGCAGTTGTTCGGCGTCATTCAATGTTCTTCCTGTTTCGGGCCAGAAGCAATGGCGGTTAGTGCCTTTCATTTTTATCTGAACACCATTCAGGTAAATACCATCGCCGCGCCTTATTTCAATTGTTCTGAAACCGAATTTTTCGGTTGTTTGATACAGGGTTTTTGAAACATCTTTCAGATACACATTTACTTTATACAGGTTTGGCGTTTCGCCTGTCCACTGCAAAACCTTTCCTGCATTGGTTTTCAGCGTTATTACAGAATCGTTCTTATTTACTTTTGCACTGGCAGAGGCAATTATTTTTCCTTTTGCATCAATAATATCGGCTACAATATTTCTTTGCTGCTGAATATTTTTTACAAACACCTGCATGGCAAAATTTCCATTCGCTTTTGTATCGATGGCTGTGTAATCGATATATTCTTTGGGAACCGCTTCGAGATATACCGGCCTGAATATTCCGCCGAATACCCAGTAGTCAGCCAGCCGTTCTGCATTGTTCACGCTGGCATCATCACTCATCTTGCTTACAGTTGCTTCGAGTAAATTCTGTTTACCAAACTGTAATTTATCAGTGATGTTATATTTGAAACGATAAAATGCACCTTGGTGCGTAGCGCCGGCAGATCTTCCATTGATCTTTATTTCCGTATCCGTCATGCTTCCTTCAAACACAATGAATACTTCTTTGTCCTTCCATGAAACAGGTACGGAGAAATGATATTGATACATTCCCTTCTCATCATAAAAACGGAAATTCTTTCCGTTCGTTTTATAATCGCGTCCGTAATTATAATTACCAAACCCTTGCTGCTCCCAGCAGGAAGGTACCTGGATCTTTGTCCAGTAACCGCTTTGCCTTCCACCCGTACAGAAAAAATCCCATGCAACGGTTTGGTCACTGCCTGTACCGGATAAATACTGCACCTGTTTTGTTTGTGCAGTTAATCCGTTAACAGAAAATAAAAAAAAGGCAATAAAAAATTTATACATGATTCAACTATATATAAGGTACACGGTCAAGTACAGAAGTATCGGTTTGCAGTGTTGTGATCAGATCCCACACTTTTTTCATTACCGGTATTCCATTGGCAAGATTTTTTTTTCTTGACTGCATCACGCGCTCGCCGGGATAGGTTATTTTTTGTGATCCGCCGTCGGGAATTGACCGATGATAATCTGCAATGATATTTTCAATCGCTGCTGCCATAGAAGAATGATTGCCCAGTTTAGAAAGATCGATCGCAATAAATACCTGTGATAATCCATATTCCACAGGTATCTTACTGATCTCCTGTGTTGATAAACCATTAGATAAAATGACCGACAACAGATCGAGAACAAGCGATAAACCTGCGCCTTTCCAGTAACCTGTCGGTATCAATCTTCTTGTAGCAAGTATTGCAGAAGGATCATTCGTCAGTTTTCCATCTTTATCAAACCCGGCATTTACGGGAAGCATTTCATTACGCATGGCAACCTGTTCCATGGCGCCTAATGAGTATTGCGACATAGCCATATCCAGCACGATCGCTTCATAGTTATATGGCATCGCCATCACTAATGGATTATTGCCGAGCCGTGCATCTGTTGCACCCCAGGCAGGCATATTGGCGATGGTGTTTGTCCAGCCAATAAAAACAAAACCTTTTTTAGCGGCCCGCCATCCATAATACCCGGCACGCATCCAGTGGTTGGTGTTTGAAAGGGCAACACAGCCGATACCATATTCTGTTGCGAGCCTCATTGCATTATCTGTTGCATGCACTCCATTCAAAGGGCCGGCACCCATGTTACCATCCCACTGTTCGATGCCGCCAAATTTTGATTGAAGTGAAGGAACTGCATTTGCTTTTACATACCCATCTCTCACATACCTCGCAAATCTCGGAAACCGGTTCACACCGTGGGTGTACACGCCATCAACACTATTAGCGGTAAATATTTCTGCGCATTGCTTTGCATTGCTTTCTGTAAAACCAAGCTTGATCAAAATATTGGAAAAACAATCCTGCATTTCATCCGCCTGAACAATAACTGTTGAAGTAGTTTCCTCCATAATATAAATTGTTCAATGAAGTTCGGGATTATTTCTCTGTGTAACACAGCAACTCTTTGCGTAAAACTTTGCGTTCCCCTGCGGTTAATAGCTCTGGTTCAACCACAGAGGAACGCAAAGTTTTACGCAGAGGGACACAAAGCATTTTGATGGCAGCTACGTTTATCCTTTATCTACTCTATTTACACCATCTACTCTATTTACACTATCTACTTTATTTACTTACCTCCATCCCCCTTATCACCACCGGCCCCAATAAACCCGAAGGTTTTGGTAACCATTTAGCTGCAGTAAAGAGCCCATCACTTCCCCGGTTTTGCGGAAAGCGTGCCGGGAAATTGGTATTATTAAATTTCTTCCACACCACGCCTCTTTTTTCAAGGTCAACAATACGGTTAGGCATACCATTGGTGACTTTCAGTTCCAGGAGGTTATCATCTTTACATTCTGCTGCAGGAATAATTGCATTGAAGGAAGGGCCAATTAGTGTAATTATTTTCTTGCCATTTAATATTACTTCAGCGGTTTCCTGTACAGCGCCGAGATCAAGTGTATAATAATCAGATTTGAATTTCGGTTTTGGAAAATGCGTGCTGTATTGCGCCGTACCGCTGAAATTTTTTACTTCATCGCCTGGCAGGTCGGTCCATGAACCAAGTGTTGTTATTGTTGTTTGTGCCGGCAATGTTGGGCCGCCGTCGATAAACTGTAACTTCCATTCTCCATCAAGTACCTGTAATTCCTGTGTGGTTGTATAATATGGATAAGTGTTGCCTGTTACTGGTGACCTGTTTGTCTGAAGGATACAACTTGCACCCGCATCTATCTGCAACAATACTTTGACCATCCCATTTTCCATTTTTGTTTTGGCAACACCCGCTTTTACGGTCATCGGGTCGAACAGTAAAATATTTTTTTCATTTGCCTGTAACGGAATCCATTCATTCACCATCGTTTTGCCGGGATTGGAAATAAAATAATAATGTCCGTTTATATAATTGCGCCGCGCATATTGCAATCCCCAGTCAACCATTGTTTCGCGGTAAGTTTTGGTTTGATCGAGTAACTCTTCCAGGTCATCGCCAACTAAAAATGTTCCTTTGCCAACTATCGCTCTCCTGAAAGATGCATTTTCTGCAGTTTCAAATAATAAACCGCTCACCAGTTTGATCAATTCAGTTTGCTTTTTTTCCAGATCAGCTAACCCCGGAACATCTGTTGGCGGATGTTTGTAAAATATAATATGCGCGCCCTGTTCGGCCAGTTGTTTTAATTTCCGCAATGTTTCAACAGGAATATATTTTACATCGGGTAATACGATCGTTTTATATTTTCCGCCGCCGCTTGTCTGCAATAATGTACCTGCACTTTTAATATCCAGTATCTGTTTATCGGAAATAAGGTCGAATGCATATCCCTGTTTCAATAACCATTCGGCGCTTGTTTTAAACACACTGCGGTCAAACCCTGCCATGCCATCAAAATGCATTAACAGGTCGCGGCCCATTTCAGAGATCTTATCATTGAACGGGAAATACAACAACACATCATTATCTGATTTTCCTTTCTGCAAAAAGCTTTGACATCTCGCAACATAATTATTGAGTGTGCCGAAATCTTTCCAGAAACTATTGGCCGGTGTAAAATGCACAGCCGCATAAAACAACCAGCCGGGCCATGCTTCATTTTGCGGAGAATAATTGGTGCCATGCCAGAACACATGGTTCACACCGCCAACAAAATATTTATCAACCGCCTGCTTCACATCGCCCAATGATGATTGAAAATGTTCATTCAGCCAGGTGGCTGTTTCTGATGATGCCAATGGCTTTCCCATCACATGCGCCGTAGATGTGGCAAACTTAAAACGCAGGATATCCGCGCCTTCCGTTTCAGGAATGTCCACTACCGCATAGAGATCCAGGATATTTGCAGGCGAGCCGTGCGACTGGTTCCTGATCAATTTGTTTTTTGCAGTGGCCCATTTCTGCCAGGGTTTTGTAAAGTTATCAAGTAACAGGTCGGAAATGGTTTGACGGTAATCGTACAAAACCCTTCTGCCAATATCCGAACTGTCTCTTCCAAATAACTGCGGAATATATTTTCTGAGGTCATATCCCCTGCGCAATTGAAACTCTTTTAAAAGATCAGGTGTCCAGTTACTTTGCCCGCGCGAATCATCTACTTCATAACTGTCATTAAAAAAAGAACGGATGCCTGTTACATCCCTTCCTTTAAAAGCACTGTCGAAGCGGTTGAGATAATGTTGTAAGGCTGTTGCATTAAAATGGTCTATCACATCGCCTTCGCCACCGGGTGCGGCGCGTTCCACCATCTTGCCGTGAAAGCCGATGAAGAGTGCAATGAGTTTCCAGTTGCCGGTTTTGGGTTTCCAGTTTAGTTTTCCTGATGCGTCAACCTTTGAAGTAACATCAATTGTTTCGCCCTGGTCGTTGTAGGCGATCACTGTATTTGGTTTCAGTACCATTTCAAAACGTACCTGGTCAAATGCATACGATTGTAAATTTTTATTTGTGGCGATGGGGTAAGACAAAGTTTTCAGGTCAACTTTCATCCCGCTCTCCGATCTGTAAAAAGGAGGTTGTGTAAAACTGATCGGCTCCGTTAATTGTTCTCCTTCTTTTAATATGTATGTTTTTGTATAGGCTTCTTTGCAAGCATCTGTTGGTGTTACCCATGGCCCGCCAAACGGCCACCCTGTTGCATTTGCGAGGTCGATGCCTAATCCCAAACGCTTTGCTTCATGCAGGGTATGCTCCAGCATATCCATCCATTTCGGCGATAAAAAATTGATAAATTCCGCTTCATGCCCTTTTACTCCATAGATCGGCGTCAATTCCAATCCGCCTAAACCAGCGGCCTGGTATTTTTGCATGGCGGCCGTCAGGTTGATCTTATCAACCGCGCTTCCCTGCCACCACCATCTTGTCCAGGGTTTGTTGGTTTGTGTAATAGCCGGCCATTGCACCTGTGCATGAGCGATAGAAAAAGAAAAAATGAATAACAGCAGCGTTAGTTTTTTCATTGTATTTATTTCAACATTTATTTGGCCAGCCTGGTATCGTTAATCAACATCGTTGCGTCGCACACTTATACTTTCAGTTATTAATTCAGCAAAAAAATCACGCAAAGGAGCAGTTTGGTTTATCTTTCTTTGATGCATCTTTACAAACCCAACCCATTAACTATTAACTATTAACTATTAACTATTAACTATTAACTATTAACTATTAACTATTAACTACTTCCCCACCTCCACCGCATACACCCCCTCCACTCCTTCAAAGTTAGCGCGGAATATTATCCATTTGGCATCGGGGCTAAAGTGCACATTCGGTTCCAGTTTATATTGATGGTGTTTCATGTTCACTAATTTTTCTGCAACCAATGCATCACCCTTGGGTGTAAAATAATTGATCCATTGCCCGTCTTTTGCTTTGGCAACAGCGCCCGGGTCGCCGCCATCGCCGGCAAATGTTCTTTCATCGGGTGAAGTAGTGTAATGTACAGACCAGTCGTTCCTTTCTACTTTGTATTTAATTTCTTTACCGGTCTTCACATCAGTACCTGCTACAAAAAAAGTTTCGCCTTTTGGTTGCTGCAGGTCGAACCAGATCGTTTTGCCGCTTGCACCAAACCATTCATGGCCCGCGATCTCCATATCCATGGTGCGTTTATGCATCAGCATTATTTTTTTGGTGTTAAGGTCGATCGTCCAGATCCTGTCTACTTTGTGCCAGGGGCCTTCATGACAAAACATCAGCAGCGAAGGATTTGTTGAAGAGAACTGCACATGGTTCAGCCACGCGCTATCGGTAAATACTTTGGTAAGTTTACCTGTTGCGATGTTGATCGTAAATAATGTTTTGGGCAACTTTGCTTCAAATATCTTATTAAAGTAATCGCCTTTATTCGGATACTTATCATAGATCGCTTTTTCTTCTTCGCTTCCTTTTGCACCACCGAGCAAAGTACCATCGGCATTCACTGTGGTAACGCTTCCTTTAAAATCTGCGGGAAACACAAACACCAGTTTTTGTTTTTTTGTTTCTGCATTTACAGCATACACACTATCCTTTACCTGAAAAAAAACATCTTTCAATTTCTGCGAAACAATTTCGCCGCCCATTGGTGTGGGATGATGGGTAAGCTGCTCGATCGCCAATGTGTTCAGGTCAACCGTATATAATTGTTTGTCCTTTACATTCCGTGCAAACGTTTCCTGTTTTTTCATGTCGGTAACAGCCCCAGGTTCTTCGAGGCGGCTGTTATAGAACACCATTTTATTTCCGATGAACGGATTATTGTGAAAATAAAAACTAACGCTGCTGCCTTCCCTGCGTGTCAGTTTGATCACCTTATGGCCTGTGC
>Ga0206895_1248_pt1 | contig 12434 bp, 11 predicted proteins | sample Alteio_BWOrgHeat_51_FD_152967 | JGI IMG/M metagenome (GOLD analysis project Ga0206895, IMG submission 152967) | Enriched cells from forest soil in Barre Woods Harvard Forest LTER site, Petersham, Massachusetts, United States -... | ecosystem: Environmental > Terrestrial > Soil > Temperate forest >...
TTGCCGCCGCCGCCACCATTGGCAAGCATCCCGCGGCCATCCGGCTCGTTGGCGATCATCGCCGCAATACCTTCCCCCTTCGTACCGGCCGTGAAATCGCCGGAGCCCGGGTCATTATAAAAATAACCGTTTACCGCGGTCGCCCAGTCACAGTTATACGGTGGAATGGCATAGTTGAAAAGGACACCCCCCTGGAAACCCTGTCCGCTCACATCGATATTCGCATTCAAGGTGATCGAATTTGTAGCCGATACTACAACGACACCCCCTTTGCCCGTAGCCGGATCCCAGGCCTGCGCATTGACTACGCCACTGATGGTTACGTCGGTATAGGAAGTATAACCGACCAATTGGACATTCCCCGTAGGATCATAGGCGTTCACCAGCTTGTTTTGTAACATGACCTGGTTGCCCGTTATGCTGCATATCGTATTGAATTCGTAATTGCCCGCATCATTGATGGAAGTGATGGTGCCGTAGCTGGCGCTATTGTTGGAGCTGATCGTCGCCCCCTTCACCTGGATGATGAGCACCGGCTCGCCGTTATATAAACCCGCCGCATTGTCGACGGTCACCGTATTGGAGGCAACGGCTATGGCGGAAATGGCATAATAGGAATTGACGACGCCCGAGACCGACTGACAGCTGGCGCCGCAATAGTATAAGGTAAGGGGGATCACCAGTGAAGCGATCCGTTCAATGGATTTCATACAATTGGATTCGGGCTACGCCCGGCATGGTTTCGGGCTAAAAGTACAGCATTATTTTAATACCCGCAAGCATGTCGCCCGATTTTACGCGCTGACAATCAATATTTTATAAAAATCGAACACCCATTTGTATCGAATGCGAACACCTTTTACCCAACTCTATCGGCAATCTACTGAATCAGTTGGTGGATCTTCCTCCTCGCGGGATGGGGTGCAGTAAGCGCTCAAGGCGGGGGTCTCAGTTTGGTTTTTTAATTGAACCCAATATCTTTATAATAGTCGCTATAACGGCAATTCCAAACCAGGTAATAATTAAAGAGTGTTGCCCCAATACGAAAAAAGGTATACCTACTATAGCCCAGATGCAAATAACAAAGGGCGAAAACCCGAATTTATTATTATAATTTTTTTCATCCATCTGGTTACCCCCTTTATTCAAAAGACAAAGTACAAAAAATCGCTGGCATGTCCACCGCCTGATCTACCTAATTCGACAAAACTGCATCTGTTTTTTCTCCGCAATCTTTGTAACCTTTGCCTATGCAACACCATTCTCCGATCGTTCCCGATCCCACCGCTTCCCGCGAGCAATCCCTCGACCCCGCCGACTGGGAAGAGCTACGCCAGCTTGGCCACCGCATGCTCGACGATATGATGAACTATCTTCAGACCGTGCGCGAACGCCCCGCCTGGCAGCCAATTCCAGCGGAAGCACTCGAGGCCATGCATCAACCCCTGCCGGAGTTCCCGCAGGACGCATCGGCCGTCTATGAGGATTTTGTGCGGAATGTATTACCCTATAACAAAAACAATATTCACCCCCGATTCTGGTCCTGGGTCGAAGGCGGCGGCACCCCTTTCGGCATGCTCGCGGATATGCTTGCCAGCGGGATGAATCCCAACCTCGCCATCGGCGATCACGCCCCCGTGCATATCGAAAGACAGGTGTTGGATTGGTGCAAAAGCATTTTTAGCTTCCCGCCGACCGCCAGCGGTATCCTCACCAGCGGCGCCTCCATGGCAAACATCACTGCCCTGGTGGTGGCCAGGAACCAGATCCTGCCGCAGGTTATCCGACAGAAAGGTCTGCGGGCCGCCCCCGGCCAGCCACTGATCTATGGATCGTCGGAAACGCACAATTGCGTCGTCAAAGGCGCCGTCGTGATCGGCATCGGCAGTGACAATTTTCGAAAAGTGCCGGTTGACGCCGAATACCGCATCAAAATTGATGTGCTGCGGCAAATGATCCGCGAAGACCGCGCAGCCGGGCATCTCCCTTTCTGTATTGTTGGGAATGCCGGTACCGTCAATACCGGGGCGATCGACGATCTGGCCGGGCTGGCCGAAGTTGCCCGGTCCGAACAACTCTGGTTTCATGTCGATGGCGCCTTCGGGGCCGTGCCGATCTTGCTCCCCGAGTTTGCTGAACAATTGCGTGGCCTGGAAGCCGCAGACAGCCTCAGCTTCGATTTCCACAAATGGTTCTACATGAATTATGAGGTGGGCGCCGTGCTGATCCGGGACTCCGCCGCCCACCGCGACGCCTATAGTTCTCCGGTAGGGTATCTCGCGGCTCACGAACGTGGTTTGGCTGGCGGACCGGAACCGCTGTCGAATTATGGCATGGAACTTTCCCGCGGATTTCGCGCGCTGAAAGTCTGGATGCTGCTCAAACAAAACGGCATCCGCCAGTATGAATACCTCGTGCGCCGCAACATCTCCCAATCCCAGTACCTCGCCGCCCTCGTCACCACCTCTCCCGACCTCGAGTTGATGGCGCCCGTTCCGCTGAACATCGTTTGCTATCGCTATAACCCCGGCAATCTGGACGAGGCCGCGCTCAATGCGCTCAACAAGGAATTGCTCCAACAACTACAGGAACAAGGCATCGCCACGCCGTCATATACGTTGCTGGAAGGACGCTATGCCATCCGCGTCGCCATAACCAACCATCGAAGCACCCGGGAAGACTTCGACCTGCTGATCGACGCCACCATCCGACTCGGACGGAGCATACATCCTCCTGCTCAAAACCAGCGCTAATTGACGTAATTTTACCGGCCATGTCCCCCCGCCGGATCATCCTATACCATTTTATCTTCTGTTGCCTGCTCGTGACGACCGTCACCGCATCACCTGACCTCGCCACCCGCGTTACCTGTTTTCCGGCCTTTTCTGTGGATTCCTGCCCGATAACTCGTACGACAACGATCTATTTTCGGCCGGACCAGACCACGTTGTCAAGCTCGGCAAAAAGCTCGCTCCGGCAGGCTGTTTCCAGTGTCCTTTCCTGCGATAGCTGCAGCATCAGACTGACCGCAAGCGAACAAGTCAATTGCTTTCCCGCAACGCGTAAGGAAGAAAAAAGAAGCGTGCTCGGCTGGAACCGGGCAATGCATGCTGCAGACTTCCTTTGCAATACCCTTCATTTTCCGTCGGACCGGGTAATTGTATCGTTCAAGGATAATGACACTTCCAATAAGATGACCCTGAATTGCGTAAGCAGATCCGAATCGCCAACTATCCCGGGCCCCCACCCCAACCTCCGCAAACGCGACACCGTCACCGTCCACTTCGACCCGGATCAATCCTCGTTGTCGAATAATTCCGACTCCATAATTAGCTCCTACTTGCGGCAGACCGGTCGCATCGACGAATTGTACATCGCCGGGTATTGCGACAATACCGGTACGGAGGCCTACAACGATCAACTTGCGCTCCGACGCGCCCAAAACGTCGACAATTACCTCCGGCAACAGTTGTCAGACAGTACGACAACCATTTATCTCACCGCCTACGGTACCCGCTTTCCGGTTGACAACAATAGCACCGCATCCGGCCGCGTCCATAACCGGCGGGTAATGATCGTCTCCACTCCGGCGATCCAGGCGACAACTACCGCCGACCAGCCAGGCCCAACTCCCCAATGCGCGGCCTCCGCGCAACCGTCTTCCCCACAATCGCCCATCTACAAGGCACTTACCGACACCGCTACCCGCATCGGAACAAGCATCATCCTCAAAGATGTCGTCTTCTATGGTGGCCGCCACCTACCGTTACCCCCGTCGTATGTCGCGCTTGGCGAATTGCTCAAGGCCATGAAGGACAACGCCCACGTGTGTATCCGGATAGAAGGCCATGTCTGCTGCATTCCGGACAGCACCGACGGCCCCGACTTCGACACCGGTCAGTCCAATCTATCGGTGCAACGCGCCAAATTCGTCTATGATTATCTTATCCGTCAAGGCATTCCCAAAGACCGCATGACCTTTGCCGGTCTCGGCGGCTCCCACAAACTCTATCCGGATGAGCTTAACCCGGCCCAGGAGTCGGCCAACCGCCGCGTCGAGATCCGGATAGTGTCAAAATAGGCGCATTTGATTTTTACAAATAATGGATTGATCCCTGCAAACACCCAACCGGCATTTTGTCTCACTTTTGCATGGTCAAAAATAAAAAGATGAACAACAAGACTAAAATCGCCCTCGTAACCGGCGGGAGCCGCGGACTGGGCAAAGACATGGCGTTGAGACTGGCCGAAAAAGGCCTGGATGTTATCCTTACCTATAACCAGCGCGCCGACGACGCCCAACAGGTGGTGTCCCTGATCGAAGCCGCTGGAAGAAAGGCCGCTGCCTTGCAGCTCAATACCGGCGACATCCATAGCTTCGGCCGTTTTGCCGACGAGCTGTTGGCAACGTTGAGAAACCAATTCGGCGCGGATCATTTCGATTTTCTCATCAACAATGCCGGTCAGGGGGGTTATCGTCCCATCAGTGAAGCGACCGAGGACTTCTTTGACGAGCTGATGAACGTCCACTTCAAAGGCGTCTACTTTCTAACGCAGCGTCTCCTTCCGTTGATGAATGACGGCGGCGGTATCGTCAACATTTCCTCGGGACTCACACGTACGTCCATCCCCGGCTCATCCGTATACGCCTCACTCAAAACAGCGGTGGAGACCTTCACCCGCTATCTCGCCAAAGAGTTTGGCCCGAGGGGCATTCGCGCCAATGTCGTCGCGCCGGGCGCCATCATGACGGATTTTGGCGGTGGTCGCCTTCGCAACAGCCAGGAGATGCAAAAAATGGTCAGCAGCATCACCGCCCTCGGCCGGCCCGGTGTAGCGGAAGATATCGGCGGTGTCGTTGCATTCCTTTGCACCGAAGATGCGCGTTGGGTCAATGGTCAGCGTATCGAAGCCTCCGGCGGGATGAATGTCTAGGTCGCGGAGGTCCGGGTCCCGGCGCCGCTCAGCTACGGGCGTCACCAAGCTCACGCTCCGCGATCTCACCTACCGTCAACGGCAACAACGGGTTCACTCCGTCTTCGAGCATCCATGCAGCCATTAGTGCTGCCCATGCAATGATCCAGCGCAACATCCGCTGCACCGGAATTCCTGCCAACCCTGCGACTAACCTTACCTGGCTCGACAACCGCTCCGGCGATCCTGCCACGGTAAGGTCCGGGTTGCAAAAAATGTTCGCATAGTCGAACCCACGTTCGCCCACGGCGCCCTTCGGGTCGATGGCCAGCCAGCCCCTCGAACCACCATCCAATATATTTCCGTAATGGATGTCCCCATGTAAAGCCACCAGACGGTCCGGCGTATCCATTGCCGCATCCTCCAACAGTCCCGTCGCGACCGCGTAACCCCGCGCAAACGACCCGCCCTCGCGCCGCGCCGCAGTCTCCAGTGATCGGAACCATTCGTGTAGCGGGACAAGGTCCGAAACGTTCGGGCAGGGATTTGCATGCAACTGCTCCACTACCGCACAAACGATCCGGTTCGCCGCCTCCTCTTCACCGGACAGCACCATACCCGTCAACGACCGGTTACCGGTCGCCCGTTCCATCAGCAGGGCCCGGGCATCGTATCGATACACGTTCACTGCCGCATGTCCGTTCCAACATTCCAGCAACCGGAAACCGCTGCGTCCCTCTTTGTTAAGCGGCACTTTCACTATTGCCTTCCGCCCCGCCGAGATAACCGGCTGCAGGAGACTGTTCCCGATCACCGAGATTTCCCCGTCACTGACCAGTTCCCATTCCTGTTTTACCCCGAGCAACACGTCCATTCCCCGATTTACCTTATCCATGGTATGCGCAAATGTCCGCATTTTCGTAAGTTTGTTATCACCAACGCTAAACTTATGCAAACGTCCAGGAAGGCAGCCATGGGCTTCATCTTTGTAACACTGCTCATCGACATAATGGGTTGGGGGCTGATTATTCCTGTGATGGCTAATCTCATATCCGAACTGAAAGGCATTCCCGCCAATAAGGCAAGCATCTATGGCGGTTACCTGCTCGCCGCCTTCGCCTTCACCCAATTCCTTTTCTCACCGGTGATCGGCAATCTGAGCGACCGGTTCGGCCGCCGGCCCGTGCTTTTAGCTTCGTTGTTTGGGTTCGGCGTCGATTACATCATCCTCGCTATTTCGCCCGCGTATAGCTGGCTGTTCATCGGCCGCGTCATCGCCGGCATTACCGGCGCCAGCTTTACTACGGCCAGCGCCTATATCGCCGATATCAGCCCCGACCCCGCCCAACGGGCCAAAAACTTTGGAATGATCGGCGCCGCCTTCGGCCTTGGCTTTGTCCTTGGACCTGCGCTCGGGGGGCTCCTCGCGATTTGGGGGATTCGCGCGCCCTTCTACGGCGCCGCCGCGCTTTGTCTCCTCAATTGCCTCTACGGCTATTTCTTCCTGCCCGAGTCCCTGCCAAAAGAGAATCGCCGTCCCTTCGACTGGAAACGCGCAAATCCCATTGGCTCGTTGATGTTCCTCGTCCGCCATCGGGAGATCGGCAATCTCGCTTTCGGCTTCTTCCTGATCTACCTGGCTGCGCAGGCGGTGCAAGGCAACTGGAATTTCTTTACCGAATACCGCTTCCACTGGACCAGCGGCATGGTAGGCATCTCACTCACCGTCGTCGGCGTGCTGATCGGCGGCGTGCAAGGGGGATTGACCCGCGTCGTTAACCCGAAGCTGGGCAACGAAAAGAGTATCTATCTCGGCTTGTCCCTTTATACGATTGGACTTGTGCTGTTTGCTTTTGCCAGCCAAAGCTGGATGATGTTCGTTTTCCTTATCCCTTACTGCCTTGGCGGTATTGCCGGACCATCCCTCCAGGCTGTCATCTCCGGCCACGTCGATCCCAGTCATCAGGGTGAATTGCAAGGCGCCCTCACCAGCCTGATGAGTGCTACGACCATCATCGGCCCGATCATCATGACCGGTACCTTTACTTATTTTACCAGCGACAAAGCCCCCTTCTATTTCCCCGGAATGCATTTCCTGATCGGCGCCTTCTTCATGCTCATGAGCACGATCATTATCTACTTTGTCCTCAGCCGTGAAAAGAAGAATCCGATACCCGCGCAACCACCCACTGCCGGTTAGCCGCCTGAAGGTCGCCACACAGGTCGCTAATTGGCCCCTATCCGTCGCAAAAACCATTTTACAATTGACTGTAAACTGTAAACTCGTCGGAAAGCCACCAGATGCCAACCTCTCCTCTTTGGACAGCGTACCTCGTCGCCCCGCGACCTTCGCCGGCGCCGGCAATCATCGGCTCCGTCACCCCACCTCCTCCATCCACGCTCTCCGTCACCCCACCTCCTCCATCCACGATCTCCGTCACCCCACCTCCTCCATCCACGAAAATTTTTCGCGATAGATCGTCGCCTTCTCCCGCCGAACATAGTCGAGATAGGCCTGCGCGATCAACGACGCCTTCTTCCGCTTCAGCCAGATCAACCGCCAATTCGACTTCAACGGCAAGCCACGAACCGGAACGATCTTGACCTCTTTCTGCCGCAGCTCGTTCTTTAGCGTCAGGATCGAAAGGATCGACAACCCCAACCCTGCCATCACCGCCTGCTTCACGGCCTCATCCGAGGCCAGCTCAAGACTGATCCGCGGGACGATCCCGGCTTGCTTGAAATACTGCTGCATGATATACCGCGTACCGGAACCCTCTTCACGGAAGATAAGCGGGATCTTCGCAAACACCGACTTGTCCAGGCGCTGCCGGTCCGGGATGGGATAATTCTTTGGCGCGACCAGGTACCACCGGTTGGGCATGATCATCTCTTCCATCACCTGCAATTGCGTAGGCGGGACGGACACCAGCGAAAAATCCACCTCGTTTTCCTCAAGGCTCTCTATCACCCGCAGCCGGTTGGTTACATCAACGCTCAATTCCACGGCAGGATTCGCCTGCAGGAACCCGCTCAAAAAATAAGGAAGGATATACTTCCCTGTCGATACGACCGAGACGCTCAACCTGCCCGCCAGGATGCCCTTATAGGCCGCTGCCTTATATTCGATCTCCTCCATTTCCGCCAGGACCTTCCCCGCTATCCCGCAGACATCCAGGCCAAAGTCTGTAATATATACCTTCCTACCGATGACCTCTGTCAACGGAATATCGAACTGGCCCTGCATTTTTTTCAGCTGGATCGAAACCGCCGGCTGTGTCATATTCAATTCCTCGGCAGCCTTTGTGATGCTTTGCTTCTGCGCAACAATCCGCAACACCCTGAGTTGATGCAGTGTGATATTCATAAAAAAAAGTTATTGATTTCATTACTAATGTAAATGAAAACTTATGGATTCGACCCGGTAATTTTAGGGAAATAAATTACCTACGTGTCCCATGACCGACAAACGACCATTTGTTTTTGACTACAACCGCGACGACATCCGTTATAGCCACCACCGCCGGGCTGACCCGCGGATCGCCGCCCTCGTTCACTCCGCCCTCGGCCCTGCCCGCAGCGTTCTTAATGTCGGCGCAGGCGCCGGCTCCTATGAGCCCGACGACCGCTATGTGCTCGCGATAGAACCCTCGATGACGATGCGCTCCCAACGCGGCACTCATCTCGCCCCGGCCATCAACGCAGTAGCCGAATCCCTGCCGTTCGACGATAAAACCATTGACGCATCCATGGCGATGGTCACCACCCACCATTGGACTGACCCGCAAAAGGGGTTGCTGGAAATGAAGCGCGTCACACGCCACCGGGTACTCATCCTGACCTTCGACCCTGACGCACTGGACCGTTTTTGGAACATCGATTATTTTCCGAGGGTTGTGGCAACCGAACGAAAACGCTATCTCCCCATCGACAAGATCATCGCCTCACTCGACTCACCCTGTGAAGTACAACCCATTCCGATCCCGCTCGACTGCACCGACGGTTTTCAGGAAGCCTTCTATGGCCGGCCCGAAGCATTCCTGGACCCGCAGGTCCGGCGGGCCCAGTCGGCATGGGGTTTTCTTGATGAAACGCAGCAGGCCGCGGAGCTTCGGCAATTGACAGCTGATCTGGCCTCCGGCGCATGGGACAGGAAGCACGGCCAATTGCGCACCCAACCCAGTTTCATCGGGGCGCTGCGACTGATCGTGGCTACCCTCTAGTGGCTACCCTCTAATGGCATTCTAATAAGTTTTTAAGCCGCTTCTAAACTGAAGTCGATACATTTGCCCGCAAATGTCTAATACTATGCTAAAATTCACACCCATTCTGACAATGCTAACCTCAGGTATCCTTCTATTCAGCGGATGCGTACCCACCAGTAAGTTCAACGCTTCGCAGATGGCTCTCTCCTCTGCCCGTTATGACAGCGCTCAGCTGGCAAACAAAGTGAAAGACCTTCAATCGCAGCTGGCGCAACAGGCGGCCGATCGCCAGCACCAGGTCGATTCGCTGTCCCAACAGATGGATAACCTCCGCCAGGAGATTGCGACGTTAAACCACCAGGGAAATGACCTGAAGCAAAAGAACAGTGATTTGGCGGCCGACGCAGCCGCCCGCGCGGCCCTGCTCAGCAAGAGCAAACAGGACCTGGCCAATCAGCAGGCCAAGCTCGAGCACCTGCAGGAGTTGATGGACCGTCAGAAGAAGGCGATCGAGCAGATCAAAAAGAAAATGAGTGATGCCCTCGTCGGATTCAATTCCAGCGAACTTTCCGTCGCTATCAAAAATGGTAAGGTATACGTCAGCCTGCAGGAGAACCTCCTCTTCCCTTCGGGCAGCGCTGTCGTCAACCCTAAAGGAAAAGAGGCCCTAGGCAAGCTTGCCGCGGTGCTCAACCAAAACCCCGACATCACGGTCGATATCGAAGGTCATACCGACTCGATCCCGATCCATGCGAAATACCAGGACAATTGGGATCTCAGTCTCGCGCGTTCCGCGTCTATTGTCCGGATCCTGACGACCGATTACCGAGTCGATCCGACACGTGTCATTGCCTCCGGTCACAGCCAGTATGACCCGGTGCAACCCAATAGCACTTCGGAAGGCCGGGCACTTAACAGAAGGACAGATATTATCCTGTCACCCAAACTCGACGAACTTTACCGGTTGTTGCAAACACCCGATATGTAATTCACCATGCAGGCCGCCTCGTAAAGGCGGCCTGTTCGATTTTCCTGATGCGCCGGTAACAAATGGAAAGCGGCACCAGCCCGATCACCCCAAAGCTGCAATCGATCAGCCGCCAATAGATCGGGATGCCTCGCACCGGCCCCGCGATGAACGCCAGCGGAAAGACCATCACACACGCGATCATCCCAAATTCGATCACCCACTTATTCCGCACCGGATCGCGAAGCACGCCGATAAATGCCACCGCGATCACCAGGTGTGCAAACGCCAGCCAGTCATAACCATAGGCCAGGAAGGGATAGCGGCTGTTGCTGTCCACGAGTGCCGCAGATACCCGCTGTATCCATCCGTACAATGGTCCGCTGCGGGAAAAAGGCCAGCACTTCACGACGAAGCTCAATTCTGTCTCCAGCGGGAAAGCCGTCACCCCACTCAATACCAGCGCGATGATAAAGAAGATCAACAAACGCCGGATCTTTTTCAATTCGCGCCCATTTCCACCTTCAAGCAATATCGGGTTTAACATAAAACAAAGTACTTTGAATTACAAAGTAACTCAATCCGCCCGTCTTTTCCAACCTTTTGAAGAGAAAAATTTTCGGGTCGCCGCCCGCCTTCGCGTGTCAATTCCGAAATTCCTGCGAGATCATCAACCCATGCACTCCGCCTTCGATGACCCCGATACCCACCCGATGAAAGGCGGGATTCAAAATATTGGCGCGGTGTCCCGGAGAATGCATCAGCCCCGTATGCGCGATCGACAAGGTCTGTGCAAGCGCGAGATTTTCACCGGCGTCCCGGAATGAGATATGTGCCGCACGCATCCGGTCGAAGGGGTCCTTACCCTCCGGTGTATAGTGAGAAAAATAACCCCTCTCGAACATATCCGCGGAATGCGCCCTCGCCACCACGCGCAGGCTGGTATCCTGCACCAATGGTCCGATCCCCTGCTGCGCCCGTTCCTTGTTGACCAGTATCAACATTTCCTGCTCCAGGTCGGGCCGCTCCTGCAAGCGACGCGTGGTATAGGGCAACTTGATCGATTCCTCCGAATGTGGTTCGATCGACAGCCGGCCAATCGTTCGTTCTACAGTGCGTTCGAACACTGGCGACAACCGTTCCTCCACCCATTCCGCGGGCATGGTGAGCCCGTCGGCCAGCTGACTTCGGCGCATTTGCTCCGTTAGCCTGTCCGATAGTGGGAGCGCCATAAAAAGAAGGGCAACCACTGCGGCCGCCACGACGCCATTGATCAATCCCGGTATGATCCCCAAAAGCTTGTTGAACCAATTGTTATGCGCTTCCGGCGGGAGTATGCTCAGCAGGCGGCTGAAGAAGAACCACAGTGCAAGCCTTGCCAGCACCAGCGTCAGCAGGAACGCCAACGGCAAGGTCCAGTCACCAAGCCCTGGCGCGATCCTTCCGAGCGGCCGCGCCAAATACGGATAAAGACAAAACCCCGCGGCGAGACTGCCGACCCATGTGGCCAGACCGATTGCAGTCACGACAAAGCCGCTCCGCCACCCGCTCCACGCCGAGAAAAGTATCACTACCAAAAAAAGTAGGTCGACCAGTTGCATGCAAATCTTTACTAAATAAAAATAAAACCGTATCTTAGCACTTAGTTTAGAACAAAGGTATAATGGTTAACAAGCCGCGGCTTTTCCAAGCCGGGGCTTTTTTTTTGTGCCCGCATTAAGCAGCCATTAACCTCTTCAACTCAGCGTACTGTAACAACAGGATCGTTTTCCCATCCTTGATCTCACCGGATCGCACCATCTCCCAGGCTTTGCCATATGGTATCTCCAACACTTCGATATCTTCACTCTCCTCCTGCAATCCGCCTCCGCCGCTAACCTTCATCTCTTTGGAATATTCAGCTATAAAAAGATACAAAATCTCCGTCACGGAACCCGGCGACATATATGCTTCCATCACCTTCTCCACCAAACCGATCTTATAGCCTGTTTCCTCGGCGGTCTCCCGCCTGATCGCTTCCTCTGCATTGTCCCGGTCCAGCAACCCCGCGCAACACTCGATCAGCATGCCCGTCGGATTGCCATTTACAAATGTCGGCATCCGAAACTGCCGGGTAAGTATCACCGTCCCTGCTGCGCGGTTGTACAACAGGATGGCCGCTCCATTCCCCCGGTCGTATACTTCCCGAACCTGGGTGACCCGCTGGCCGTTTAACTCCTGCCGTTCAAAAGTGAAACGTCGAAGAACATAGAACTGGTCGGACAGAACCTTGTTTTCCAATATTTTAACAGCATCTTTACTCATTTGACCATTTTTGATTAAATTTGATCGATTTTGTTCAAAATTAG
>Ga0206895_1249_pt1 | contig 12417 bp, 9 predicted proteins | sample Alteio_BWOrgHeat_51_FD_152967 | JGI IMG/M metagenome (GOLD analysis project Ga0206895, IMG submission 152967) | Enriched cells from forest soil in Barre Woods Harvard Forest LTER site, Petersham, Massachusetts, United States -... | ecosystem: Environmental > Terrestrial > Soil > Temperate forest > O...
TACCAGGGAATGTTGATGACGATGGTGCGCTGATTACCGCGGACAAGAAGAAGGATCTTCAGCAGTTGGGCGCGCTGGTTGTGGAGCGGCGCTTGCCACCAGTGTTTGACGACGAGTTCGGGAACCAGTACGGCGATCTGGCGGGCAGGGAAATCGCGTTCGAGCTGCAGGACGTAGTCGACGAGCGGTCCAATGACGAAGCGGTACGGCGAGGGAAGAAGAACGAGTTCGGGAACGGTTTTTCCGGATGCCTGTAGCGGAGTGGCAACGTTTTGTTGCCACATCTGTTGCACTTCGTCGCAGCACTCTTCAGCGTCGACGTGTACGGCCTGAACCTGGTCGCTTATCTTCAAGGCGAAGCGCAGGCCCTTTTCAGTGATGCGGCTCCAGCGGTCAAGGGGAACGATGACCAGCGGTTGCGTAAGGTTTTCGATGCGCATAGGGCAATCGATAGCGATCTCACGGCTGACGCGACCGTAGTGGCGTTTGACTCCACTCATGATGAAGATGAGCAGGGGAATCAGGATGGCCGTTATCCATGCGCCTTCCGTAAACTTCGCGACGAGAACGACGATGAGGGTAACTCCGGTGGCGAATGCCCCGACGCCGTTGATGATCATGCGCCGGATTGAGCCTGGCCCACCTTGCCGTTTCCAGTGAATCACCATGCCGGCCTGGGACAGAGTGAAGGCAAGAAAAGCTCCGATGGCAAAGAGGGGGATGAGGCGGTCGGTGACGCCTCCGAAGACTATCAGCAGCAAGCCCGTGAAGCCGACAAGGGCAACGACGCCGTGTGAGTAGAGGAGACGCCGGCCGCGAATCATGAAGACATGGGGCAAATAGTCTCGCGGGGCGATAGAGCGGGTAAGACGTGGGAAGTCGGCATACGAGGTGTTAGCGGAGAGGGCGAGAACGGCGAGGATCGAAGCAATGGTGAGGTAGTAGAACCATCCGCGACCCATTACGGCTGAGACGAGTTGGGAAAGCACGCTCTGATAGCCGGCGGCTCCGGGATCGGTGGCTCCGATGCCGTAGGCGCGGCAGAGCAGGGCTATTCCGGCGAGGAAGATCATAAGCAGCAGGATGATGATGGTGAGTGTCCGTTTGGCGTTCTTCTGCGTGGGTTCGCGGAAGGCGTTGACGCCGTTGGAGACCGCCTCGACGCCGGTCATGGCGGTGCATCCGCTGGCAAATACCTTGGCGAGAAGCCAAATTGTGAGCATTGATGCACTGACGGGCAGGCGCGGAGGTGCGACGATGGGCGCCGGATGACCGCCAGCGGCGAAAGCGCGTATCGCTCCGACGATAATCACGAGTAGCAGCGTGCCGACGAAGAGATAGGTAGGAATGAGGAACGCGGAGCCAGTGTCTTTGACGCCGCGCACATTGATCAGAGTGAGCAGCGCCAAAATGGCCAGGCAGAGAGCGAGCGTGTGGGGTTGGAGAACGGGAAACGCGGATACCAGAGCTCCAACGCCTGCGGAGATTCCGACGGCGGCGTTGAGGATGTAGTCGATCATCAGCGCGGCAGCGGCGAAGAGCCCGGCATTTTCACCGAGATTCTCTGAGGCCACTGTGTAGCTGCCGCCGCCGTGAGGATAGGCCTCAATGGTCTGGAGGTAGGACACGTATACGATCGCAAGCAGTACGATGATGGCCAGACTGATGGGTACGATGTGGTGAATACCCAGGAATCCGAGGGGGATGAGAAGCGTTAAGGCAGCTTCGGGACCGTAGGCGGCCGAGCTTAGAGCGTCAAGGCCGAAGACGGGAATGCCTGCGATGGGACCAATGTGTTCGGCTCGTTCCTCACTGGTTGCCAGCGGTTTACCGGTGAGGAGGTCGAAGAACGACATGATCTGCTCTTCCCATTGGCCGGGAGTGTAGAGCCAACATAGAGGCAAGGTTAGCTAAAATGCCGTAAAGAATTTGAAAAGGGTGCGGAAGCCCTGCTCGGCTTGGAGCGAGCCCGGATTTAGAGCGAGCCTGAATATGAACTCATCTCCTGTTTCCAGCACGGATGTTTTGGGCACGGATGTTTTGGTCGTAGGAGCAGGCCCGACTGGCTTGGTGTTGGCTTTATGGCTGTCGCGGTTGGGAGTACGCGTACGAATCGTAGACAAGACAGCTGAGCCAGGGACGACATCGCGGGCTCTGGCCGTGCAGGCAAGAACGCTCGAACTATACAGACAAATCGGCATTGCTGATGCTGTGGTTGAGCGCGGATGGCAGGCTGTTGTGGTGAATCTCTGGGTGGCTGGAAAGAAGGCGGCCCACGCTGTCATCGGCAATATTGGTGCGGACATCAGCCCTTATCCGTTTACGCTGACATTTCCTCAGGATGAGCACGAGCGGCTGCTGGTCGATCGCTTAGCCGAGGTTGGTGTCCACGTCGAACGCAACACGGAACTGCTGCATTTCGAAGATACAGATGGTCGAGTGCTCGCGCGCCTGAAGCAGCCTGATGGTGCTGAGGAAACATGCGAGGCTGCTTACATTGCGGGCTGCGATGGAGCACGCTCTGCGGTGCGCGGTGCGCTGGGTGTTGGCTTTCCGGGTGGGACTTACTCGCATGTCTTCTATGTCGCTGACGTGGATGCCAGCGGAGAAACGATGAACGGCGAACTGCATGTTGCGTTGGACAGGACCGATTTTATTGCGATGTTCCCTTTGGATGGCGCGGGGCGTGCTCGACTTGTGGGGACGGTGCGCGATGAAGCTGAACACGACCATCAGGATCTGACGTGGAATGACGTCAGCAAGCAGGTGCTCGAATGGATACGCGTCGATATCAAACGCGTGAACTGGTTCTCAACCTATCGAGTGCATCACAGGGTCGCTGATCACTTCGCAAGGGGCCGCGCGTTCCTCCTGGGTGATGCTGCCCACATCCATAGTCCTGTTGGCGGGCAGGGCATGAACACTGGTATCGGCGATGCTGTGAATCTTGCCTGGAAGCTTGCGGCTGTTCTGCAAGGGCGGGGGAATGCATCGCTCCTCGACAGCTACGAGCCGGAGCGAATTGCATTCGCGCGCCGGCTGGTGGCAACGACCGATCAGGCGTTCACGGTTGTTACGAGTCAGGGAGCGATGGCGCGGCTGATGCGATTGCGTATCGTGCCGCTTTTGATTCGGCCATTGTCCACACTTAAGTTAGTGAGGCGTTTTCTGTTTCGCACGGTATCACAAACGGCTGTGAATTACCGTGAGAGTAGTTTGAGCGAAGGGACTGCGGGAGAGGTTCATGGCGGCGACCGTTTGCCTTGGGTGAAGTTAGATGGGAATGGTGAATGCGAGGATAACTTCGCGCCGCTGACTTCGCTGGATTGGCAGGTACATGTATATGGCGAAGCCACTGCCGGTATGCGGGCCGCATGCGACGCGCGAGGGTTGCCACTGCAGGTTTTCACGTGGCGTCAGGAGATGAGCAAAAAAGGCTTACGACGCGATGCGGCCTATCTCGTGCGGCCGGATGGCTATGTAGCATTGGCTGACGCTGAAGGCAGCGCGGCGGCGATTGCTGCTTATCTCGATGCGCGCGGGTTTAGTTATTCGAGATAAGTGGGTTTCAGCGTGAAGATTGTTAGTGCTGGTCCGATTGCAGCGGGACTTGCTTGTAGCCGGCTGGCACTTCAAAGTGCGATGGGTCGACGGGCGCGGACGAGAAGTTGGAGACGGTGGTTTGGGACTCCATTAGAACTGCGCTGGTGGGTGTGGCTGCATTTTGTTTGGAGTTTGGATCGGGTGGCGGCGGGTCGGACTTCTTGTGGCCGAAGCCTCCCAGGCCGAAATGGCTGGTGATTGCTGAGGCCGCGCTTTGCTTGACTACTTCGCTTGCGCTGGGCATTGCGGGAGAGGCATCGGCAGGAAGCGGAGCCTCAGAGGCGGCCGGCAGTGGCTTGCCGTCCGTGGTCGTGCCCATGCGCATGACTTGCATGACGGGTACTCCCTTGATCTTTTGCATCTCTTTGCCCATGCTATCGAGGGCCTGAGTTGCACCGGGGTTCTGCGCCAAAAACTTGCTAAAGTCCAGGCCGCTTCCAGGGGTCATGACGCCCATTTTTGTGCCCATACGCATGTAGAAATCGCGCACTTCGCTATAGCCGGGAATTTCGGGCACGAGCCACATATCGTTGGTGATGGCCATGGTGCCGGTCTGCTGGCTCTTCTGATCGGTGGCGTTCGTCATCATGGTCAGGATGGCTTCATCGGCGGACAGGCCGCTCACCTGCTTTGCCGCGCCGGTGTTGCGCACATGGACATCAAAGCTTACCTTGACATCGTTCGCGTCGGGCTTGGCTGGCTGAGTGGCGGCAGGTTGCTCGGCTTGTTTCTTTTCCATCTCCTGTTGAGCTTTCGCAAGCTGGTCCTTCATCTGCTGAAAGGTGACGAGGGTGTAGGTGTGCTTGATAGTGTCGATGCTGGTGATGGTTTCTTTGTCGAGGTCGATGATCTCAATCCTGTCGGGAGAGACCTTGGCCATGCGATTGCCTTTGATGTAGACGCTGGAGACGACGGGATCGCCAGCCTTTCGGGCCTGGGAGCTGAAAGCGCCTGCCATTTTCATCATGGCGACGATGGAGCCGCCGGTGATCTGGGTGGTTTCCTGGTAGGTGTAGTCAGCGAACAGGGCGGAGGGCATGGCAGCTGTGAACGCAAGGACGGTCAACTTATGCAGACGGGAAAGGTGCATGGAAAACCTCAGGGCAGAGAATCGCGAAGATACCTGGGAGCAAACGCGGAGGGAGTCCGATTGCCGGGTGGAGTATAGGGAGCGTAAGAAGGATAGTCAACAGAATTGGGTTATCCGTAATTGAGGAAGCAGGAGCGCTGATATTTCAACGTCTGGACTAGACCTTCAGGGAGCCACGGAATCCTCTGGCGCGGTAAAAGCAAGGGGAGGTGTTGTGATACACAAAGACACGGCCGAAACGGCGGTCGCCGAAGATAGCTCCGCCCAGTTTGGTAATTTCAGCAGGTGTTTTCAACCAGCTTTGCGTCTTCGTATCGAAACTTCCGAGCTTCTGCAACTCCCGGTATTGCTCTTCAGTCAACGGCTCAATCCCCATGGCGGCGGCCATGTCCAGCACGTTGCCGGCTATGGGCAAACCTTCCTTCTCCCTTTTCTCCTGCCCGGCACGGTCGTAGCAAACGTTTCTGCGGCCCTCGGGACTTTCCGCCGAACAATCGCAGAAGACGTATTCGCCCGTCCCTTTGTCCTTTCCTATGACATCCGGTTCGCCGCCCGTTCTTTCCATTTCACTAAGGGACCAAAGTGCTCGGCTATTCCGTACAAGCCTGGCCTGCACGCCGGTCCACTCAAGACCCTCGTGACGTTTCATATTCTTTTCAAAGCGCTCTTTCAATGCTTTGAGAAGCTCCTCACGTTGTTCCTTCGAGAGAGTCGCAGCGGACATAGCTATGGACACGGGGAGTCAGGCGAGTTAGAAGGGGATGTCGTCGTCGGTGATTTCTGTGCTGGCGTACTCGTCCTGGCCCCCTGAAGGGCGCTGGTCGAAGCTCGCGGTGTTGCTGCCGCGCTGTTGGCTGTAGCCGCTGGACCCGCCGCCGCCTTCTTCGCGGCCTGAAAGTAGGGAGAGGTCGTTGACGATGATCTCGGTGCGATATTTCTTCTGGCCGGATTCCTTATCGTCCCAGCTGCGGGTCTGGATCTTGCCTTCGATGTACAGTTTGTGGCCCTTCTTAACGTAATCGCGCACGATTTCGGCGGTGCGCTGGAAGGCGACGAGGTTGTGCCACTCTGTGCGGTCCTGCCAGTTTCCCTGCTGGTCTTTGGAGCGGTCGGTGGTGGCCAGAGTAAAGTTGGCGACCATGTTACCGCCTGCGGTGGAACGAATTTCGGGGTCTTTGCCGACGTTGCCGAGAAGGATGACTTTATTGACGCTTTTTGCCATTGGATGCTCCGTGGTTTGAAGGAAAAGGATAGCAGAGAGGGGGTAGGAGTGGTTCCCGGAAGCCGCCCTTGGCGCGATGAAACTGGATCGAAGGCGTCGGGCTAAGGTTTGCGGGAGAGGCTGCGGTTGCGGAGCCATTTTGCTACGCCCAGGGCGAACAGCATCAGGCCGAAGGGGAGGCACATGGCGGCGACGATGAGGGCTAGCCAGCCGGGGTTGGAGTGGGCTCCTTCTACGCCTACGCCGCCGAGGACGGTGAGCAGTAGAAGAAACGAAATTACGCCGATCGCGAGGATCAGGCCTCCGCCGCGGAGGAGTTGGATGGTACCGTCGTCGGGCTGTTCGCCGCGGGGCTGTCCGTTGTAGGGCATCCGGCTATCCCAATGCCAAGTGGAGCATTACGTAGGTGATGACGCCGGTGACGGAAACGTAGAGCCAGATGGGGAAGGTCCAGCGGGCGATTCTGCGATGCATGGGGATGCGTCCGCTGAGGGAGAAGAAGAAGGTCGTCAGGACCATGGGCAGGGCAATGATTGCCAGCAGAATATGGCTGGCGAGGAGCCAGAGGTAGGGGGTGCGGAAAGCGGCGTGGAGGGGGTAGCGGACATCTCCGTGGAGCGCGTGGTGGAGGATGTAGCTGACCAGAAAGAGTGTTGAGAAGGCGAAGGCGGTGATCATCGACGCACGGTGGGCACTGATGCGTTTGGCGCGGATGAAGGTGTAGCCGATGAGCAGGGCGGTGGCGCTCAGTGCATTCAGGAGGGCGTTGAGGGCCGGGAGGAAGGTGAAACGTGTTCCGCCGGCATCGGCTGCGGGATGGAAGTAGATAAGCCAGAGCAGGAAAAGCGAAGCGGCGATGCTGATGCCGATGATGGCGGCGATGGCCGGACCGGTGCCAGATGGCGAATTTTGTGGCAGATTTCGAGTTTGCGTAGTCATTTTTCTTTAAGGGACTTTACTTCATTGTGGCGGCGAGCATCAGGCCGGTCAGGAGGAGAGGCAGATAGATGACGCTTACTTTCAGCAGGTCGCGGGCGAACATGCGGCTTTGGGTTTCGCTGGTGGCGCGGAGGATGCGGCCGAAGCGGATGGTATAGCCGAGATAGAAGAGTCCGAGAATTGTGGCAAGGATCGCGTAGGTGATGCCGGCCATGTGGAGCCAGTAAGGGGCGAGGCTGACGGGGATCATGATGACGGCGTAGACGAGGGCCTCGATGACGGTGGAGAGGCCGTCTGGCTGGACCACGGGGAGCATTTTGATGCCGGCGCGGCCGTAATCCTGACGATAGAGCCATGCGATCGCCATGAAGTGGGGGAACTGCCAGACGAAGAGGATGGCGAAGAGGGCGACGCCGGGCCACTCGATCTGGCCTCGGGCGGCGGTCCAGCCGAGAAGCGGACCGGCGGCTCCGGGGAAGGCTCCGAGGAAGGTGGCGAGGGTGGTGACGCGTTTGAGCGGGGTGTAGATGGCGACGTAGGTGAAGACGGTCATCAGGGCGAGGCCGACAGTCAGCAAATTTGTCGTGTAGAGAAGCCAGAAACCTCCGAGCGCGACCGCTCCCAGGCCGAGGATCAGACCCTGGGTCAGAGAAATGCGGCCCGACGCGATTGGGCGATTGGCGGTGCGGATCATTTTGGCGTCGGATTTGCGTTCGAGGGCTTCGTTGAGGGCGCTGGCGCCGGCGGAGACGAGGGCTACGCCTACGAGAGTTTCTAGGAGGCCGCGCTGGAAACTGGAGATGCCGGAGTTCATGGAACCGAGATAGAAGCCGGCCCAGGTAGTAACGAGGACCATCGCGGTGACTTTAAATTTGAACAGCTCGCGCAGGTCGCCTATTAGGGTGGCGGTGGCGCCGGGGGCGGGATGGAGAGAGAGCTTATGCTCAGAGGTAACCGCTACGGGCATTCCGGCTTTTGCGGCTGTGGGAGCGGTGGACATTAAGGGTGGAAAACCTCGCGCGTGGCTGTCTTGATGATAACAAGGGGTGGCTTGGGGCGGTTCCGGAGTGTGAGAGTCGTGGCGGCGGATATCGGTAAATCCACCCTTGACACGATGGGACTGCGTCAAGGGTGGGATATCAGAGCTACGCGCTGGCCCCTCTCAATACCCGCTGGCAACCAGCCAGCTCTCAGTCAGCTCAAGCGCCGGCTTCGCCTCAGCATCCATCCGCGCATAAGCCAGCTTCACCAGCACATCCGCCTCAATGTTCACCGGATTACCCGCCCTCAGTGCATGCAGGTTCGTCCGCCAGTAAGTCAGCGGCAAGACAGCAATCCTGATCGTCTCCGCATCAGAATCGGCAATCGTAAGGCTGATGCCCTCAATCGCCACCGACCCCTTCTCCACCATGAACCGCCGCACATGCTCCGGCACCCGCACCGTAAGCCACCAGTCCGTAGTCTCGTGATTAAAGTCGGGATCATCCCTCGCCACCACCGGCTCCAGCGAAACCAGCGTCCCCGTCCCATCCACATGCCCCTGCACAATATGCCCACCTAGCGGAGCACCCGCCGCCGTAGGCAACTCCAGATTCACCAGCGACCCGCCAGCGAGCGAACCGAGCGAAGTCCGCGCCAGCGTTTCCGCAGCCAGATCGGCATGAAAAAACTCAGGATTCACCTCCAGCGCAGTTAGGCAAACCCCCGAAACCGCCAGAGAATCCCCCTCCCGCAGCCGCCCCGCAACGCCGGGCGCAGCCACGGTAAGGCGCTTCACCCCACCGGGCCTCGGACCCAGATCCTTCAACCCGACAATCGTCCCCGTCTGCTCAATAATCCCGGTAAACATACACCCAGCTTATCGCTTCCCATCTCCATCCATAAATTAGAGGAGTTAGCACCCCGGTTTAAACCGCGGTTTCACCCTTGGTTACAGGAAAAATCCGGTGTCAAGTTACCGAAAAATAGAAATTCCCGTCCCGAAAAATTCTTTGGTAATGACCACGTTCAATGGCATAAAAGTCATGCATCCTACAACTTACGAACACTGAGGGTGGCTGCGTATGTTGAGATTCAGAGTCCCGTTTCGGATGCACCGTACCGGCTGGTTCATTCCCGTCTTCTGCATCATTCTCGGCATCGAGATAGGCGGCCTCCAGCTCGCCATTCCCATCGGGGCCGTACTGATAGCCAGCCTCCTGCTCCACGAGATAGGCCACATGCTCGTTGCCACACTTCTTTGGGTTCCCGTGCGCGAGATCGGCATGAAATTTGGCGGCGCATACACACGCAGGGCCTACGCCACCCGCCGCCGCGACGAAATCCTCATCTCCGCCGCCGGCCCGCTGATGAACATCGCCCTCGCCATCCCCCTCAGCTTCGTGCCGCACTACGGCTCGCAACTAGCCATGTGCAACCTCATGCTGGGAGCGATCAATCTTCTCCCCATCTCCTCCAGCGACGGCCTCCGCATCCTGAAAATGCTTCGCCACTCCGGCCCACCCATCGACATGGCATCGACCATGAAAGCCTGACCCTAAGCCTGACGTAAAAATGCCTGTCTGGAAACTACCGTCTGCTTTTCTCAAGTAGCAGGTAGAAGAATCGCCTTGATAGAAACGCGGATAGCATCCATAATCATTCCCGAACCCTCACCACTAATCCAGCCGAACGAAAAGGCGACCAGTGCGTCACCAGCCAGCCCGCTACCTTTCTCTTGTAATTACAGAACCAGCTGCATATCGAAGCCCAGCCTTTCACAGACTGCAACAGCTATCGAAGATAGTTCTGCTCGCGGTCACTCTCGTTGCCAGTGCCGTGCTCTGCGCACAGCCCGTCAATCAAGTCACCGGTGAAGTTGATTCCACACAGTTACGCGCGTTGCCAAATCACCATCCCCAGTGGGCTAACCCCGCCAACAGTGCAGGGCTGCTGCCTCCCGATCAGCTCCTCGATCACATGACGCTCGTTCTGTCTCGATCTCCTCAGCAGGAGCAGGCTCTACAGCAGCTGCTGGCTGATCAGCAAAACCCTGCTTCGCCCGAATACCACCATTGGCTCACACCCACCCAGGTAGGCGAACGCTTCGGGCTCTCAGAACACGATGTCACCGCCCTTACCGATTGGTTGAAGTCGCAGGGGCTTCACGTCAACTGGGTCTCCCCAAGCCGGGTCTTCATCGGATTTGGCGGCGCGGCAGCCGATATCTCCCGCGCCTTCCACACCCAGATGCGTAACTACAAAGTGAGCGACGGCGAAAGCACGTCAGTGCGTATGTCGGTCTCCTCCGACCCCATGATTCCCGCGGCGCTTGCTCCGGCCATCAAGGTTATTCACGGTCTTTACACAATCGAAGACCGGCCCACTCATCACATCGCCCGCGTGCAATCAGCCACTCCTGACGTCACGGCTTCCGATGGTAGGCACTTCATCGCGCCCGCGGATTTCCAGGTAATCTACGATCTCAACGTGAGTTACAGCGGCGCCGGCCAGGCCATTGGTATCGTAGGCCGATCCAGAACCGATTTCGAGGATTTAAGTAACTTCACACAGAAGACTGAGTACAACTTTCAGGAGCCAATTGAGATTGTTCCTACCGCATTCGGAGGTGTTGACCCTGGCCCTGCATTCACCTCTCCGCCAACTGGCAATGTCTCTCTCGGAGACCAAGGCGAAGCGACCCTGGATGTCACCAGGGCGGGCAGCATCGCTGGGAGCGCAAAGCTTCTGCTAGTCGTAGCAACAAGCGCAAGCGGTGGCATCGAAACAGACGCGCAATACCTCGTGCAGACTACGCCGATTCCCGTCCAGGTAATGACCATCAGCTTCGGAGCGTGCGAGTCATCGGCCGGCTCCGCAGGAGTCAACTTCTGGGACACCCTCTTTCAACAGGCCGCCGCTGAGGGAATCTCCTCGTTCGTTTCCTCTGGCGATTCCGGCGCCTCAGGTTGTGATGCAGCTTTCATAACGCCGCCTAAAGGTCCCTATACCAATAGTCCGAACTACATCTGCTCATCCACCTACGCAACCTGCGTAGGTGGAACTGAGTTCAACGATGCGGCCGAGCCTGCTTTTTACTGGAATACCACTACCAATCCCTATACCCTCTCTTCGGCTCGAATGTATATCCCCGAAGGCGGCTGGAACGAGCCGTTGTCCTCAAGCTCCGCATCGCAGGTAGCTTCTTCCGGAGGGGGCGTCAGCAAAATAATCGCTACGCCAGCCTGGCAGACCGGTTCAGGTGTGCCCGCCGTCAGGTCCGGTCGCTATACGCCCGACATTTCCTTCTCGTCCTCCTGCCACGATGGCTATTTCGCTTGCTTCGCGGCCAGCAGCGCTGGTTGCGTGGACAACGGAAGCGGCGGCTTCAACTTCATCGCCTTCTGCGGCACTTCAGCCGCAGCGCCAAGCATGGCCGGAGTAGCAGCGTTGCTCGATGAAAAGCAGGGTGGACCACAAGGCAATCTCAACCCAGGCATCTACACAACGGTTGCCACTACTCCCTCCGCTTTTCACGACGCCACCGTTACCACCAGCGGGGTGGCCTCCTGCAGCGTCAACACCCCCAGCATGTGTAATAACAGCATTCCAGGCCCCAGCGGACTCTCCGGCGGCCAGCCTGGCTACCTGGTTACGAACGGTTTCGACCTCGTGACTGGCCTCGGGTCGTTGGATGGGTATTTGTTCCTGACCAATTTTTCCAACCCCTTGATTGCCCCCACGGTCACGGTCACCCCATCCGCAACAAGCATCACCCTGACCCAGCCGCTGACCGTGACGGTTGACGTAAACAGCAGCAGCAATCAGAAACCAACCGGAACCGTGCAACTCATCAGTGGCAGTTACAGCACCGCCGTCACAACTCTCAATAATGGCAGTGCAACATTTGCTATCCCACCCAGATCATTAGCCGCCGGCAGCTATATGGACACACTCATCGTCAACTACCTTCCTGACGCAGCCAGTTCCTTGACCTACAGGTTTGCTTCCGGATCAGCCAACGTAACAGTGCTCCTCGTCACCCCGACCGTCACGCCTAATCTGTCCTCATCTAACATCACAACAGCACAGTCGCTGACTGTAACGGTTGCAGTCGCCGGCACCTCCGGCGATCCGACGCCCACTGGAACAGTCGCCATCGCCGGCCCCAGTTACAACCCCGACCCCGTGACGCTGCAAAATGGCATCGCGACCTTCACGCTCGCCGCAGGAACATTTGCCGTCGGCACCGATACTTTGATCGCTCAATACGAACCCGACACACAGGGTTTCCTCACCTTTCTTGGGGCAGTCGGTACTACCACCTTGACCGTAACCGGCACGGCATCGCTGACGCCGACGGTCACGGTGACGCCACCCTCCTTTTCCGTTAAGAACACGCTGCCCCTACCGATAGGAGTTTCCGTAAGCGGCGCAGGCACTAACCCCGTGCCAACCGGCTCGATCACCCTGATCAGCGGCAGCTATTCCTCCTCCTCGACACCCCTTGCTAACGGCGGTGCGTCTATCAACATCCCCGCAGGTTCACTGGCAGTCGGCTCAGACACGCTCACCGCAATCTATG
>Ga0206895_1250_pt1 | contig 12408 bp, 10 predicted proteins | sample Alteio_BWOrgHeat_51_FD_152967 | JGI IMG/M metagenome (GOLD analysis project Ga0206895, IMG submission 152967) | Enriched cells from forest soil in Barre Woods Harvard Forest LTER site, Petersham, Massachusetts, United States -... | ecosystem: Environmental > Terrestrial > Soil > Temperate forest >...
TTCAAGGTACCGGAGTATGGGACGGACCGGATGGGCCGCATGAAGGCGGGCAGTGGTACCGGAGCATGGATGTATGAGATCGCGCAATGGTATCCGCGGATGTGCGTCTTCGATAATGTATACGGCTGGAATACGCTTCCCTATCTGGGTCAGGGAGAATTCTACCTGGAATATGGCGACATCGATTACAGCGTGAATGTTCCCGGCAATATGATCGTCGGTGGCTCGGGCGAGTTGGTAAATCCCGCCGAGGTGCTCACGGCCAGGGAGGTTCGGCAGATGGCTGCAGCCCGGGTGAGTGACAAGACGGTGGCGATCCTCGGGAAGGATGAAGTTGGTCAGCCGTCCACGCGACCGACCCAAGGCCGGCTGACATGGCGTTTCCGGTGTGTCAATACGCGCGATGTGGCCTGGGCGGCTTCGGCCGGCTTTGTATGGGATGCCGCGCGGATCAATCTGCCAAGCGGCAGGAAAGCGTTGGCGCAATCGTTGTACCCGGTTGAGGTATCCAGCGATTCGGCCTGGGGGCGATCGACCGAGTATGTGAAAGGTTGCATTGAATTCTACTCCGGGTATCTTTATGAGTTCAGCTATCCTTCTGCAACGAATGTGGCGGGGATAACGGGCGGGATGGAATATCCGGGGATCGTCTTCTGCGGCGTGCGGGCGCGGATGCGGAATCTCTGGGATGTGACCCGGCATGAGTTTGGCCATAACTGGTTCCCGATGATCGTCGGCAGTAACGAACGAAAATATCCATGGATGGATGAGGGCTTCAACACCTTTATCAATACGGTCTCCGATTCGGCGTTCAATCACGGGGAATATTTGGAAAAGGATAACCCGGCGAGGGAATTGTACTATTGGCATCCGGGCGACGATCCGATCATGACGATCCCGGATGTGGTGCAAGGGCGCAACCTTGGGCTTACAGCCTACGCCAAACCAAGCCGCGGTCTGACCTTATTGCGGGAGGACATATTGGGCAAATCCCGGTTCGACTATGCGTTCCAGTATTATGTCCATGCATGGGCATTCAAGCATCCGACGCCATTTGATTTCTTCCATGCCATCGAGAACGGTTCCGGGGAGACGCTCGATTGGTTCTGGCGGGGCTGGTTCCTGGAGGACTGGAAGATCGACCAGGCAGTGACGGGAGTGACACCCGTAAGCGCGGATGATCCTTCAAAGGGCGTGATTGTGACGATCGAGAATTTCCAGAAGCTGCCGATGCCGGTGACCGTCGAGGTCCAGGAGGCCAGTGGCAAGACCGGACGGACAATGCTGCCGGTCGAGGTTTGGATGCACGGGCCGGTTTGGAAGTTTCACTACGCATCGACCGATAAGGTAACGCAGGTGACGATCGATCCGGATGGACATTATCCGGATGCCGACAGGGCGAATAACGTTTGGAAGGCGCAGTAATAAATGAATCATCTATATGGCTAAGAGCAAACGACCGGAATCGGCGGCTATCACCATCTTCGGGGCAAAAGGGGATTTGACAAAGCGCAAGCTGATACCTGCATTGTACAATTTGTATGCGGATGGGCATCTGCCCGCCAATTTCACCATCTATTGTGTTGATTTTGTCGAAATTGGGCAGCAGGCCTTCAGGGATGACATGCTCCAGGGGGTCAATGAATTCAGCCGGAGCGGAAAGGCCGATCCCGCCAAATGGGCGGTTTTCGGCGAAAGGATCACCTATATCAAGGGAGATTTTCAGCAGGATGTCACCTATGGCACGGTCCGGCAGAAGGTTAAGGAATTCGAGCAGCAATATCCGCAAGGCGTTAGAATCTTTTATTTTGCCGTGGCGCCCCGGTTTATCGAGCTGATCTCGGATTCATTGTGCGCCGCAAAACTATGTACCAAGGATACCCATCACCGGATAATTGTGGAGAAGCCCTTCGGGACCGACCTCGAATCCGCGAGAAAGCTCAACAGATATCTCTCCAAACGGTTTTCGGAAAAGCAGATCTATCATATCGACCATTACCTCGGCAAGGAGATGGTCCAGAACATTATGGCCTTCCGGTTCGCGAATTATGTATTCGAGCCATTGTGGAATAAAGAATTCATCGACCATGTCCAGATCAGCGTAGCCGAGGAGGTGAGTGTGGGGAAGCGGGGCGGTTATTACGACGCCAGCGGGGCGTTGAGGGATATGATCCAGAACCACCTGCTGCAATTGTTGTGCATCGTTGCGATGGACTGCCCGAAGGCGTATGAGGCCGAGGCGATCCGCGACAACAAGGTCAAAGTGCTCCGGCACATCCGGATGCTGAAAACGGAAGATGTCTTCAAGAATGTAGTCAGGGGACAGTATACGGAGGGCGAGGTGCAGGGACAGCAACGGGTGGGCTACCGCCAGGAAGTGCAGGTGGCTCCGGACTCGAAGACCGAAACCTTTGTAGCCGCGCGGTTCTTTATCGACAATGAGCGATGGAAGGGGGTGCCGTTCTTTTTGCGGACGGGGAAGTCGATGCCACGGCAATCATCGGTGATCATGGTACAGTTCAAGGACAATCCGCATAAGATCTTCAAGGATGATATAGTTCCGAACCGACTGGTGATCAGTATTCAGCCGGAGCTCGAGATCGGGCTGGTATTCGAGAGCAAGGTTCCGGGACTCCATATGAAGCTCGTGCCGGTGGAAATGGATTTCATGTATACCGACAACTATTCCCAGTCGTTACCCGAGGCCTATGAGACACTGCTGCTGGACGTACTCGAAGGGGATGCGACCTCTTTTATGCGAACGGACCAGATCGAGGCGGCGTGGAAGGTGGTGATGCCGATCTTGAATGCCTGGAAGAAATTCCCCGGCAGGCAACTGCAGTTCTATCCGGCCGGAAGCTGGGGACCGGCGGCAGCGGACAAGCTGTTGAAGCCGCATGCAAAGGAATGGTATAAGCTGGAGGCGCATCCGAGGGTGGCACAAAATATGGCGAGCATTGAATAAACGGACATATGTTACGCATGTACTTGTCCTGGGCCTGCTGACGGCGATCGGGCCTTTCTCCATCGACATGTATCTGCCGGGGTTCGAAGATATCGCGGCAAGCCTGCATACGACGACGGCCATGGTGAAGCTGTCGCTGTCGAGCTATTTTATCGGCATTTCCTTAGGGCAACTGCTGTATGGGCCGCTGCTGGACCGTTATGGCCGCAAAAAGCCGCTCTATGCGGGGCTTGCCCTGTATATCGTGGCGACTTTCGTATGTATGCAGGCGAGAGATATCCATACACTGATCGCCCTGCGGTTCATTCAGGCGTTGGGGAGCTGTGCGGCGCAGGTGGCTGCCATGGCAATGGTGCGGGACATTTTCGGGGCCGAGGGCAGCGCGAAGGTTCTATCGCTGCTGTTGTTGGTGATCGGTGCGTCGCCGATGATCGCGCCTACCGCGGGTGGGTATATCGTAACGATCTGGAATTGGCGGATCATATTCCTGGTTTTGCTGATCGTGAGTGTCGTGATCACCTTGCTGACGATCTTCCTGTTGCCGGAGAGCTATCCTCCGGACAAGCACTTCTCGTTGAAGCCGCTGCCCATTATCCGGAACTTTCTCGGGGTGATGCGCGTCCGGCAGTTTGTCGTCTATGTTTTCATCGAAGCATTTGCGTTTGCGGGTTTGTTTGCATATGTCTCCGGATCGCCGGCCGTCTTTATGGGATACTTTCATTTGGATAAAAGGACCTATGGGTGGGTATTTGCATTCCTTTCCGTGGCATTTATCGTATTAGGCCAGCTAAATACCCTGCTGCTGCGAAAATATAAGAGTGAACAGATCGTAAAAGTGGCGTTGATGGGGCAGCTTGTCGTCGCGGCGCTTTTCCTGGCCGTGACTCTGGCGGGGTGGCTTGGGTTAGGATATACGATCCTGTTCCTGTTCCTCTTTCTTATGTTTCTCGGATTCACCTATCCCAATGCAGCCGCATTGTCCCTTGCGCCTTTCAGCAGGAATGCGGGAACCGCATCCGCCCTGCTGGGATTCTTTCAGCTGGGGGTGGGGGCCCTGGCGTCGGTTGCCGTGAGCGTGTTCAGCAATGGGACGGCCCTGCCGATGGTGGCGGTCATCGCAACGAGTTCGGTGTTGGCAGTAGCCGTATTGGTGATCGGTCAGGGCAGTTTGGCGACCAAACCTTCGGGCAAGGACTTCAGCACGCGGTAAATCAATTTCCATTTCCAGCCGGGGACGATGATAAAGCGGCTGCCGGCATTGACTACGGCGTCTGCAATGTAGCCGGGCTGTAAGAGGAGATTCCGGGGCAGATCGAGATGAGCCGTCAGCTTGGTATCGATGTACCCGGCGACGATTGCATTTACGGTAACATGACGGGAGGACAGGTACTGGCGCAGCCCGGCCAGGTATTGTGTGAAGGCGGCCTTTGTGCTGCCGTAGATGAAATTGCTCTTTCTGCCGCGGACACCCGCCAGCGAGGACAGGCCGACGATGCGTTGGAGGTTGGAGTTGTCTTTATCCATGACGATGCGGTTCAGGATGGAGACGGCCCCGGCATAAAGTACCTGTATCATGCGATGGCTGCCGTCCCAGTCGACGAGCGCCTGATCGTTCGTGACCTGAAAACCGGCGGCATAGACGACGATATGGGGTTTGGCGGGCAAGGCATCGTAGAATGCTTCATGGTCCTGGAATGCGGTGGCGTCGAAGTACCGGATGTCAAGGCTGGTGTTTGGGAAGTTATTGGCGGCCGCGAAGGTCTCCAGTGCCACCGTGCTGCGGGAGGCGGCGATGACGAAATACCCTTTCTTAATATAGCGTTTGATGCATTCTTTGGCCACGTCTGAATTTGCGCCGAGGAGGAGGACAGTCGTTGTCGGTACCATTTCCTAAAATTAATCAGGTCGCGCGGAGATTCGCTATTTTTGCGAAAAGAATAATATGAGTTTAAAGGATAAACTGTTCAATATGAAAAATGATAAGGCGGCCGACAATCTGAAGGCCGGGCAGGAGTTCCTGGAGGGCAACAAGAATAAACCGGGAGTGGTGGCGTTGCCGAGCGGGCTTCAATACGAGATCCTGGCAGAGGGTGCGGGGCCGCGGCCGGCGGTCACCAATAAGGTGACGTGTCATTATCACGGGACGCTGATCGACGGTACGGTCTTTGACAGTTCGGTCCGGCGTGGCCAGCCGGCAACCTTCCCGTTGAATGCGGTGATCAGGGGTTGGACAGAGGGTGTTCAGCTTATGCCAACCGGGAGCAAGTGGCGTTTCTACATCCCGCCACATCTGGCGTATGGGGACAGGCAGGCGGGCGGCCAGATCGGACCGAATAGTACGTTGATCTTCGACGTGGAGTTGATCTCTTTTAGCTGACTGCTGCCGCGATCGGTCAGGCGATCCGGACAGATGTTCGATCCCTCAGGCGATCCGGTTGAAGACGTTCATCGCGTCGTATACGACGACTTTCTCCCAGAGATGGCTGTAATTCTTTACGAAATCCTGGTGGATCTGATGCTGCTGGTAGGTAGCCTGGGACTGTAGGTCGGGGAAGAACATCAGTTCGGAAACTTGCCAGGAGGCATCAACCACGTCTCTTTTTTCTGTGCTGGCGAGGATGCCGACATAGAGTTCCTTTATCAGCGGGATGCCCGCGAGCGTTTTCAGACCGGCTACGAGCTGGTCGCGGTCTTCGGTGGAGGAAGGGTTCTTCAACCAGAAAAAAACGTGATGGACGATAGGTGGACGTTGGGTGTCGATGGTTGTGGCGCCTAGCGCGGAACCTGCGGTCAGGACGGCGCCGGCTGCTGCCGCTCCGGTGCCGATAAAGGTCCGTCGGTTGGATCGTTTCATAGGGGTAAAGGTAATTCGGTGTTTAGAGAAAAAAAATTATCTTTCTGCTATATATAAAACTGATTTATGAAAAATGCTTTTCTGTATATGCGGCGGATTTGCCTGGTGATCGGTTGTGTTGTCATCGCGATCTCCGGTGGGGCGTTTGCGCAGACCATCCAGCGTAATGTTCCGGATGCTTCGGTGGACGATGCACGGCTCCGGCGGATCGATACCCTGGTCAAAAGCTATGTTGACAAGGGATGGATAAATGGCGTAGTGACGCTGGTGATCCATGACAATCATGTCGTCCAGTATAAAGCGTATGGATATGCGGACAAGGAGGCGGGCAGAGCGATGCGGCCGGACGATCTGTTCAGGATCGCCAGTCAAACCAAGGGGATCGTAAGCGCAGGGCTGATGCGGCTTTGGGAGCAGGGGAAGTTTTCCCTGGACGAGCCCATCTCGGTCGTCCTCCCGGCCTTCCGGCATCCGGTCGTTCTGGATAAATTCAATGCCGCCGACAGCAGCTATACGACGGTGCCGGCCAAACGCGAGATAACGTTTCGCGATCTGCTCACGCATACCTCAGGCCTTGACTATCCCGGGATTGGTAGTGAGTCGATGAAAGCCATCTATGCGAAGGCAGGCATCCCTTCCGGCCTCGGCGTATTCGATAGTGACCTGAGGGAAAGGATGGAGGCAATGGCAAAACTCCCGCTGGTCCACCAGCCAGGCGAGAAATGGACGTATGGATTGAGCGTCGATCTGATCGGTTGCCTGATCGAAGTGATGACAGGGATGAACCTCGAGGATTATTTGCAAGCGACCATAATGCGCCCGTTGGGGATGAAGGATACGTATTTCAATGTCCCCGCCGACCGCGCGGGCCGCCTCGTAACCGTTTATACGGAGGATTCAGTGCACCATATCGTGCGCTGGACAAAGGAAAAGACCACGATCGACCCGAATTATCCGCTGATACACAAACGTTACTTCTCCGGCGGTGCGGGGCTGACATCGACAGCCTGGGACTATGCCATCTTCTTGCAGATGATGTTGAACGGTGGGCGGTATAATGGAGTCCAGATCCTCGCTCCGCGGACTGTCCAGCTGATGACAAGCGGGCAGCTGCCGTTCCTCTTTAACGGGACGGATAATTTCGGCCTGGGCTTTGGGCTCACCAGCGAGCTTTCCGCGGCAAGAGGGGTACGGAATGCGGGGTCATTCGAATGGGGCGGCTACTTCGGGACGACGTATTGGGCCGATCCGAAGGCGAAGCTGGTCTGTCTGGTGATGACACAGCAGACGCCGAACAGTCATTTTGAGCTGGAGGGATTGGTGGAACAGGTCATCTATCAGAGTTTTGTGAAATGATGTTCCATGTATTTGGCAAAGCGCCGGCGGGGCAGCGCCTCGAACGGATGCGGCGGTCACCGAATTATAAGAGAGACCGTTTCGAAAATCGCGTACCGACGGATGTAATATTGAAAGACGCTTCCTTTTTCAAAATGTTAAGAGAGTATCGGAACCGGCCGGCGAATACGGCGCCGCCGGGACAGGTGCCATCGGTAATAACAGACCTGCGGGCACTCCCCGACAAAGGCGTATGGGTCGTTTGGTTCGGGCATTCATCCTATTTACTGAAAGTCGAAGGAGTAACGATACTCGTCGATCCGGTGTTCAGCGGTAACGCGTCGCCGGTTTCCTTTTTTGCCAAAGCGTTTGCCGGGACGCAGACGTATGGGGTGAAGGAGATGCCGCCAATCGATGTCCTGTTGCTGACGCACGATCACTATGATCATCTGGATTATCCGACGGTGAAGGTGCTGGCGCAGAAAGCGGGCCGGGTTTGCACGTCGCTGGGGGTAGGCGCGCATCTGGAGTCCTGGGGAGTCGCGCCGGAGAAGATCGTCGAGCTCGATTGGTGGGAGAGTTGGAGTTGGGAAGGGTTGACATTGACGGCCGCGCCGGCCAGGCATTTCTCGGGTCGCGGATTCAAGCGGGGCGGCACGCTATGGTCATCGTTCGTATTGAAAGGGAGGGAACATTCGCTATACCTCGGTGGCGATTCGGGATATGAAGCGCATTTCGGGGAGATTGGGGAACGTTTTGGGCCATTCGAGTTCGCGATCCTGGAGTGTGGCCAATACGGGAAGCACTGGCCGTACATCCATATGATGCCGGAGCAGACGGTGCAGGCGGCCCTGGATCTGCGCGCGGCGGTATTGATGCCGGTGCATTGGGGCAAGTTCACGTTGGCGTTGCATCCGTGGGATGAGCCGGTACGCCGGGTGGTGAAGGCGGCGGAGGAAAAGGGTTTACCGCTCTCAACGCCCATGATCGGGCAACCTTTTGAAGTTGGAGGACGATATCCGGTGGTTCACTGGTGGGATATTTCGTAATCGCGTGTCAACGTGTGAATACTGTAACATAATCCAATTTTCGTATAACAACCCTTCTGCACAAAGAGGTTAGTTTTAACCATGAAAGTCTTTTTAATCGTTCTCCTCATTGCTGCCATTGGTGTGGCAGGCTGGTATATTATATCGCAATATCAGTCAGCCAATAAACCGGTTTCGGGCAAGACCACTATTACCGACACCATGCTGATCGTCAAAGATTCGATTATCAATGCGAACACGTTTGATACCATCCCTTCCGGGTTCTATCAGGGCATGCTACCCTGCAAAAATTGCGAAGGCCTTCAGCGCACGATCCTCTTCTCCGCAGATGATCAATTTAAAATGGAAGAGTTAGACTGGGGCAAAGGGACGCAGGCAAAAAGGACAGCCGGGACCTGGGAGAAAGAAAACGGGAGATTCGTACTTTCTCTGAATGACAAAGTGGTGGCTAAATACAAGTTGGTTAAGGACAGCCTGATCAATACAGAAAATAATGGGATCCATATTCCGGATTCCCTCTCCAGGCAGTATGTGTTATTTAAAAAAAATACGGCACCGGAAAACCTTTCCTGGAGAAAGAGAAAATCCGAAGGGATCGATATCGTCGGAAATGGCAACGATCCTTTTTGGAATGTGGAGATAGATAACGAAAAGCTGATCTTGTTCAAGGTGGAGAGTTTTGCCAAACCGGTCATCGTTCCCATTGAGAAGCCCTTGATCACCAGGGATAGTACGGTTTATTCCGTGACGACAGAGGGGGGGCAACGTACTGAGAATCTCAATCTTCTCAAAGTTTTGCAATGATGGGGTCAGCGATCATTTATATGAATATAAAATGACCGTTTGGTACAAAGGGCAACTGTATAAGGGCTGTGCGGTTATGCTGAATCCTGGCGTGGCGGATTAGAAATAGCAGGCGAACGAAATCGGCTAGAAATTAAAGCTCGTGCTGACACGAAGGCCGAGGGTGGAGATATTCGGGTGATCGAGGTAGGTGAATCGTTTGATGAGATCCAGCCGAATGACGGAAAGGATATTGTAAATGCCCACACTGGCCTCGATATAGGGCTTGCTCCCAAGAGGGTAGGTAGTGGTCAAGCCGCCCGTAGTCGGGAATTTCATTTGACTCACGTTGACCGTCGGATTGTTCTGATCACGCAGTCCCCCAAACAGGAATTTAGCAGCGACGACTTCACGGAGCTTAAGCCGTTTGAGGCCCGGAACCTTATTGAAGAAGAAGCCGTTGAAAAAGTGGTCGATATCGAGGCTGGCATAATGATCGCTGACGAATTCGCCGATATTCATCAGGTTGTAGACATTTTCATAATAGAAATAGGATTGGTTGCCCGGGGCGATGGTAAGTAAGGGAAAGGGCAGGTTGCCATTCAGGTAGCCCGCATCCAGCGTTACGTCGGAGAAGCCAAACGGGGCGATATAAACGCGTTTGTAGATATCAAAGTGGTAGGCGTCGTAGTTATACTGCCCGCCAAACAGGCCCTGGATGCCCTTGGCGAATTGCAGGGTGAATATGGGCCATCGGTTGACGACATTGGACCTGCCGGCCTTATTCTGGAAGAATTCTTCATGGGGCGCCCAACGCAACGTCAACGAAACTTCTCCCGTCGTGACCTGACGAACGCTGTCGAATTGGTCATTGGCAGGTTCGTAGATGTAGAATAGCGAGCCCGTAGGACGTTGCTGCCAGAATTTCATTCCCAGGTTATAGGAGAAATGGCTGCTGAATTCATGGATGTAGGAGAAGCGGGCGATATGATTGTACAGCCACTTGGAATTGTCTCCCCGGCTAAACGAGCTGAAAAAGTTGTTGGCCTGCGAGAAGGCGTTCTCCGCCCCAAGGCTGCGGGTATCGTCAAGCCAGCTCACCTGCAGGTAGTGAAGCGGGTAGGTATAGATAGATTTATTGTTGAGCGCATAGGACGCGCTGGCGAAGTATTTCCAGCGTTGATCTTTGAAGCCGTAAGCGACATAGGATTCGGCGTAATAGCGTCGTGACAGGTGCGTGTTGGTGCGGGCGCCAAATCGTAGCCGTTGACCTTCGATCTGATTGAAGGTCCAGAAGCTGCCGATGGGTCCGATATCCACCTTGCCCGCTGTTTTGTAACCTGCCGTGAACGCCGTCGCGTAATCGAGCAGCCGGTGGTACGAACGCATTTTTAAGAGGCTATCGGTATTGGCATACGTCTTTTCTTCGGAGGCGGTTAGCGGGACAGGCCTGGTGCTGAAAAGGCTGTCTTGTTGTCCGCGCGCCTGCTGTCCGAGCGCCTGTTGTCCGCGCGCCTGCTGCGCGGTGTCGATGTCCTGCCCGTTGAAAACTTCGTCGGGGAGGGTACTGTCGTCGATCTGGTCGAGCTTGACGATGCGCTCGCCCACCATGCCCAGCGTGCCGGGGATCGCATTGAAGAGGGCGATCATGTCGGAATTGATGAGATGGTAGTGACCGGAGTCCCCTTTTTCGAAATCCTGCTTAACCTGAAATTCGCGGACAAAATTCAGGTTGATGTGCTGGCTCACCCCCAATTCGACACGGGTGACCGCGTAGTTATCGTCGAGGTTGATATAAAGGTGACCGCGGAAAAGCTCATCTTCGGGATTGCGCGGGGTGAAGTAGAGCCGGACGATGCGCTGACCGGCTTCGATGGTGGTGTCGCGGATAAAAAACATGTAAAAGGTCGGGGCAACGTCCGCAATGGGGCTGATAAATTGGGTGGTAAACAGATCTATCGTATTGTCATAGATGTTGATATTTTCATACAGGCGGTTGATCAGCTGGCTGATCCCTTTCATGTCGATGAATTCGCCAAAATCTACGGATTTGTGGCCCAGGACTATCTTTCGCGCTTTTTCCGGATGCTTTCGGTAATAGTTATCGGAAAGGACTTCTTCGATGTAAACGGGAACGAGCGATTTCCCGGGCATAAGGATAGTGTCGCGGTTGTCGAAGAGAAAATGGTACTTCTTCAGGATCCGGTCGTCTGCGATCAGCCGGGGGATCTTGTCAAGCAGAAGGCGGATCTTCTCATATTGTTTGTAGGAGGTATAGGCCGGTGCTTTGGGGCCATTTCGGCCCTTGTTGTCGATCACGTGGCGGATAAGATCGACGGCGGGATTATTCTTGTTGCGGTATCTCCCGGGTTTTGCCTTTATCACATAATCCTTCAAAATGGTATAGCTGCGGGACATCAGGACGGTCATGGGAGTGTCTGCAAGCCCCTCCAGCGAAATGTAGATGGCCCTATACCCCACAGCCGCAAAACCAAGCTGCGCGGCATTCCGCTCAACCCGGATGCTAAACCTTCCTTCGGCGTTGGTGACTACGGCGGAGCGGCTATGGCGAACCGCGACGGTAATGTCGGTCAGGGGCGCGTGGGAACTCGAGTCCAGAACGGTTCCAGTGATCGTCCTGGTCTGTCCAAAACCGGCGTTGACGATGAGCCCGGCAAGTAGGAAAAGAATGATCTGTCGTAATCTGGGAATTGGGTCGCTTTTTTAAAATAAAGCAGATCTTAAGTTCGGCAATTTAGGCAAATAAGTTGATTTTTAACCTGAATTTGCGCTACAACAGAACGCCTGGAGCGCGCAGTTATTGCGAATATTATTATTCAAAAAAAGCTATGGAAATAAAAAACGGAGAATTCACGATTTCTACAGACAGGGCGAAGCTGGATTTGCGGTTCATTCATGATTATTTATCCAACGAGTCCTATTGGGTGCCGGGTATAGCATTCGAAAAGGTGGTGACCGCCGCGGATCATTCGTTGAATTTCGGGTTATATCATTTGGACCGCCAGATCGGGTATGCGCGGATCATTACGGATTATGTGCGGGTGGCCTATCTGGCAGATGTCTTTGTGATCGGCGATTTTCGCGGCCGGGGGCTTGCAAAATGGCTCGTTGGGGTCATCATGACCCATCCCGATATCACCGGGTTGCGACGATGGATGCTGCATACGCTGGATGCGCATGGATTGTATGCTCAATTCGGGTGGGGTCCGCCGGAAAAGCCGGAGCGGTATATGGAATTCACCGGGCAGTGATGGTGCCGGTAAAGGAAATGGGATCCCGGTTACTACACAGGACCTGGAGGCTGGCATAACCAGCCGAGCTTATATTCAATTGCAGTTCCTGGATGTCTTGAACGCCCTTGGGCTTGATCGATACGATCCAACCTTCTTTCTTCCCTGGGG
>Ga0206895_1253_pt1 | contig 12242 bp, 10 predicted proteins | sample Alteio_BWOrgHeat_51_FD_152967 | JGI IMG/M metagenome (GOLD analysis project Ga0206895, IMG submission 152967) | Enriched cells from forest soil in Barre Woods Harvard Forest LTER site, Petersham, Massachusetts, United States -... | ecosystem: Environmental > Terrestrial > Soil > Temperate forest >...
AATGCTTTTTGCCACTGTTTAACCGACGACAATCCCACAAATTGGTTATTAAAATCTCACTTCCAAGATCCTGATTTTATTGCGACGCTGACAGAAAATTTATATGAAAAAATGCTTACATCTACAAAAAAAATAACCGTAACATTTAGCAGTACGCTTATCTCTGCACTGACTGATTATCCTGCCTTTGCTGAGTTTAATCATCATGGCAAAGATTTTTTTTTGATAAAAACTTCTTTATACCCCTTATCAACTTATTAACTAAATCGGCGAGCTCTACTAATCATCCCTTTTTTTCTACCTACAAAAATACCATGCCACTTCCAATTTTTACTAGTGCAGCTGGCTTTACTCTCACATGATACTTTAATTTAAATCGAGGAATTTATGCAGCGCAGCAAACAACATATTGATCGCCTCAATCGACTCAAATTAAAAGTCGGTCTTAAAACAGCAAAGCCCATTGCTATTATAACCTTGCCCACTGAGCACCTTACTTTTTGTGAAGAAGAAACAAAAATTTTTATTCCACCAAAAGCACGGGCAGTACCCCCGGAAATTAGAGCTGCAGCACTTTTTCAGGAAAAAAAACCAAGCCAAGTCGATGAAACCCTCTTGGCTTCAATGGATGAACAAAAAACGCCATGGGCAGCTAAATTATTAGCTTACAGTAGCTTCTTAGAACATCACGATATCAAATCCGCTCATGCTATTTTAACACCACTTAAGACCTTGTATCTCAGTGGAGTGTATCGCAACCAAATTCTTGCTGCCTCTAAAAGACTTGAAAATAAATTACGTAAATCCTCCAAAGATACAGTTATATTTCCAGGACCGATGTCCACCACGGATGAAGATTTATTAAAAAAGCTTTCAGATGAATTTGAAGAAAAAATATCATATCGCATTAATCAGCTAAATCAATGCTTTCCCCTTAATCAAACTAAGTTCAAAGAGTATCTTTATTCTATTGCCACGTTAGAATTTTGTAAAAATAAACATTACTGCCCTCATATTACAGAAGAAACAACCATCCGCCCCTCAATCGCCTCAATCGCCTTACATACCGCTCAATGTGAATATGAAGTTTATAACGAATTTCGCACGATAGAGTCGTGCCAAGCTAGCATCGTGGCTTTTTTAGAGGTTCTTTCTTTATATGATGGAATTATACCAGATGTCTTTCCTGTTATGGATTATGCTGATATTGCCTTAAGTGGTGCATTACATCACCTTTCTCAATCCACATCAGAGACGAAACGTGCACGTGAAAAAATAGAGTCTGCGATACAGCTACTTTCTTTTAATGTCACGACCTCTTTACGACAAAAGCAGTTATTAAAACTTGCTTTTATGCTTAAAGATATTTTATCAAAACCAATCGAAATGCGCAGACAATTCGCGATAAGTTTGCTGAAACCTCTATCTTTTGAAGAATTGCGTTTAAAAAAACGTGAATTGTTTGAACTACATCAGAAAAAAATAACCGCTTACAAAGAAGAACTCCACACGGGCTTTAATTTCATTTTTGAATTTTTGCAAAACAACGATTTTTCCGGTGCCATTCAAGATGCGGCGCATTTTGCGATGCGTGATAATTTAGGCGTTGACATTTTAATAGATCTTTTAAAAATAACTTATCAATTTCATCTAGCGAGAAAGGCGACTCTTACCAAAAAAGAAAGTGCGCCTAAAATCCCCCCAACACCTCTTGTCAAGGACAGCAAAGAAATAGCGCGTGAGGTGGAAGATAAAGAGGTGGAATATAAGGCAGTCAGTGAGGAAACGAAGCAACAACGCGCACAAGATGATGCAAAAAAAATTGCTCTCAAAAAAGAATTAAACCAAAAAAATAAAGATAAGAAAAAAAGAAAAAAAATAAATCGGCAACTACGAAAAGAAATACAGACAGATCCAACACCTTCCGAAACTAAACTTCCTCTTTCACCAAGAACACCGCTTGCAAGTCCTAAAGAAGTCAAAACAGATCTGCATGTTTTTCTAAAAGAACGAGGTGATTTTCAGCAAATTAATTTATTACTGGATTTTTTTAAAATGATAGAAAGTGCGGGTGGAACAATTTGGATAAAAGGAACCTCTGTTTCAAGTCTCGTAACGGGTTTCCCCTCCCTGCCTACTGATCTCGATATCGCTTTTCAAGGTATAAACCAAGATAAACTTCCTGCTTTATTTGAAACAGCAAAAGAGTTTAAACTGACTGAATCCATAGGCCATTTAACCTATCGTAGCTTACAATTTAATTTAGGTAGCATACTTTGCCAAATGACTTTTGAACAATCTCGTTATTATACTAAAGATTTTATTCCTTTAACTAGCCAATATATCGCGCTTAACTCTGCCGGAAAAATTGTCGTTAGCGAAACGGTCCAAGCATTTTATGAACAAGAAGGTCATTTATATCGTATTGAACCGCCTTACCCAAATGCGCGCTGCTATTTAATGAGAACGCTTAAACATGATGTCACCTATGTTGAGCTATCTTCTTTTAAACGGGATGCAAGTGTCACTGATACGCTTTATTGTTTAGGATGGTTACAAGCTTTTTTTCAAATGCGCTTTAATACCCACTTTTTTGAAGAAGAAATTCAAAAAGTAATTGAATGGGCACAACAGTCTCTTCATAAACAGTTGCACTCATGTGATCAGATTAAAGAGAAAACCATTCTGATACTAAAAGCGTGTGTCATCGTTATTTTTTCAGAATTTTGTCATCGATTACCTGATACAAATCCAACGAATATTCTACTCAAAAAACATTTTTTTGATTTGACTTTTGTTGAGCTGATGACAGAAAATTTATTTGCTAAATTGATTTTAACACAGAAAAAAGCAACGCACAGTTTTGCAAGTTCACTTATATTGGCTTTAGTTGAATTTCCAACTTTTGCACATTTTGGTAACAAAGGAAAAGTGTTTTTCGATAAACACTTTTTTATTCCGCTTATTAATATTCTGACTCAGCCAGATCCGCGCGCGGTACATCCCTTTTTTGCCGGGTGTTCTTTAAGTGGCGGATTTGTTAAACACACAGCGGCGCCTAGTTACACACCTTAAATCATGCGGACAGGAGCGCCTACGTACCGCCTATAAAACGCGGAACGTAGACGACACCTCATGCCTTATAAATCCTTCATTAATAATTTCTTCAAAAACTGCCCCGTATACGATTTTTTAACCCGCGCAACATCCTCAGGCGTCCCGGTTGCCACAATGCAACCCCCTTTATTGCCACCTTCCGGCCCTAAATCGATAATCCAATCCGCCGTCTTCACTACATCCAAATTATGCTCAATAATCACAATCGTATTTCCCGCATCTCGTAACCGATGCAATACTTTCAACAATTGTTCAATATCAAAAAAATGTAACCCCGTTGTTGGCTCATCTAGAATATATAAAGTTTTCCCGGTATCACGTCGTGAGAGTTCGCGAGCTAATTTAATCCGTTGCGCCTCACCCCCAGACAATGTCGTCGCACTCTGTCCTAGCGATACATACGATAATCCTACATCAATTAAAGTCTGCAATTTACGTGCGAGGGAGGGAATCGCATCAAAAAACTGCCGCGCATCCTCTACCGTCAGTTCTAAAATTTGCTGAATATTTTTACCCTTGTAAGTAATTTCCAGCGTCTCTCGGTTATAGCGTTTTCCCTGACACACATCACATGTGACATATACATCTGCCAGAAAATGCATTTCAACTTTAATCAAGCCATCGCCCTGACATGCCTCACATCGCCCACCTTTCACATTGAAACTAAAGCGACCCGGTTGATACCCTCGGGAACGCGACTCTTGGGTACCCGCCAACAACTCACGGATAATGGTAAACAACCCAGTATAAGTCGCAGGATTAGAGCGTGGCGTACGACCGATGGGGCTCTGATCAATTTCAACGACTTTATCCAGCTGCTCCATGCCTTTAATATCAAGATGAGGAGCGGCCTCGCGTTGAGTTGCACCATTCAATTCACGTGCAGCAATCGGCGCTAACGTATCGTTAATTAAAGTCGATTTACCAGAGCCCGAAACACCTGTGATGCACGTCATGATGCCCAGTGGAATTTTTACATCAATATTTTGCAGATTATTTCCGCTCGCCCCTTCCAGCGATAAAATACACTTAGGATTAAAGGGTAAGCGTTTTTGGGGAATAGCAATGCTGCGTTTGCCCGATAGATACTGACCCGTCAGCGATTTTTCATTGCGCATAATATCAATGGGTTTCCCAACCGCTACAATTTCTCCCCCATGAACGCCTGCACCCGGACCAATATCAACCACATGATCCGCGCGAAGAATCGCATCCTCATCATGCTCAACCACAATGACGGTATTACCTAAATCACGTAGTCGATGCAGTGTTTCTAACAACCGTTCATTATCCCGCTGATGCAAACCAATTGAGGGCTCATCCAAAATATACATAACGCCCACAAGACCTGCGCCAATTTGACTCGCCAACCGAATGCGTTGCGCTTCACCACCCGATAACGTTTCCGCCGTCCGATCTAAGCTTAAATAATCTAACCCTACATTGACTAAAAAAGTAATCCGACTAATCAACTCTTTTAAAATTTTAGCGGCAATCTCGGCACGGCTACCGGTTAATTTTAATTTTTCAAAAAAATGTTTTGTTTGGCTAATTGGCCAGGTGACTAAATCTGGTAATGTCACATCAGTTACATACACAAAACGGGCAGCTTTACATAATCGCGTTCCTTGGCAGTCATCGCACATTTTAATCGCAAGATATTTACTCAGCTCTTCTCGCACCATCTCTGACTCAGTTTCGCGATAACGACGCTCCATATTGGGAATAACACCTTCGAATGCTACTTTTTTATTGTAAGTACGCCCATCCTCATTTCGATATTGAAATTTTATTTCCTCATCGTCACTACCATACAAAATAATGTTTTGGTTTTTTTTCAATAATTTTTCAAACGGTATATCTAAATCAAAGCGAAAATGTTTCGCCAATGACGATAGCATTTGAAAGTAATAAGAATTACGACGGTCCCACCCACGGATTGCACCTTCTGCTAAGCTTAATTTACGATTTACAATAATTAAATTAGGATCAAAATGCTGCTTAACACCTAACCCATCACAGGTCGGGCATGCACCCGCAGGACTATTGAATGAAAATAAACGCGGGGCTAATTCCGCTAAACTATAACCACAATCCGGGCAGGCAAATTTCGATGAAAAAACTTGTAAAGGACGTTTTGGTTCATCCATATAACTGATCGCAGCAACTCCATCTGCCAAGCGAATAGCCGTCTCAAATGACTCAGCCAACCGTAAACGAATATCTTCGCGCACTTTAAGGCGATCGACGATGACTTCGATAGTGTGTTTTTTGCGCAAATCTAATTTAGGCGGTTGATCTAACTCAAAAATCTCACCGTCAATCCGGGCGCGTACATACCCTTGGCTATATAAAGTTTGTAATAACTGAATGTGTTCGCCTTTACGCTCATGAATAACCGGCGCAAGAATCATGATTTTCGTATCTTCAGGCAAAGCAAGAACCGTATCGACCATCTGACTAATGGTTTGTGCTTCTAACACATGACCGTGTTCAGGACATTTGGGTTGACCCACTTTGGCAAATAATAAACGTAGATAATCATAGATTTCCGTAATCGTACCCACTGTTGAGCGTGGGTTATGTGAGGTGGATTTTTGTTCAATAGAAATCGCGGGCGATAGGCCTTCAATGTGATCCACATCGGGTTTTTCCATCATCGACAAAAATTGTCGTGCATAAGACGATAATGACTCAACATACCGTCGCTGCCCTTCGGCATACAATGTATCAAAAGCCAAAGATGACTTGCCTGAACCTGAAAGCCCCGTAATAACAATTAATTGATCTCGGGGTAAATTCAAGCTAATGTTTTTTAAATTATGTGTGCGCGCACCGCGAATTTGAATTTCTTTCATAGTGTTTAAATTTTCGTCGTTAAAATAGCAGGGCATGCAGTATAGCAAACTATTTAACTATTAGTGCAAAACGCGTATAAGTTACCATGAAGATTTCCCCGTAAGGATACGACGACTCCGACGAACTTACAAAGGTATTCCATGCTCAATAAAATGACTTCTACCGAACGTCGTGCATCTGCATCGCTCGCCTCCATCATGTCACTGCGCATGTTGGGTTTGTTTATGATTTTACCTGTTTTTTCTTTATATACCAGTCACTTACAAAATGCGACGCCGCTATTAATCGGCTTTGCCATGGGCGTCTATGGTTTAACGCAAGGCATTTTTCAAATTCCATTTGGCATGCTGTCGGATCAGTTTGGTCGTCGTAAAATAATTACCTTTGGTCTGCTAATTTTTATTGTGGGCAGTATCATCGCGGCACGTACCGATACGATTCAGGGAATGATGATAGGGCGCGCATTGCAAGGGACAGGGGCTGTCGGTAGCACTATCATCGCTATGATGGCAGACTTTACGCGTGAAGAACAACGTACGAAAGCGATGGCGATTGCGGGAATGACAATTGGTATGTCATTCGCTTTGGCGATGATGCTGGGACCACTTTTTGCGAATTGGATAAATATTTTTTGGTTAGCTGCGATTTTTGGTGCTTTTGCTATTGTTTTGCTTTTTACGTGGGTGCCTAAACCACTCGCGGCTGTATGGCATGCCGATACGGAACCGGAGCTGACCCAATTTTCAACCCTGCTTAAAGAACCAGAATTATTACGCTTAAATGCGGGAATTTTTATTCTTCATGCAGTATTAACTGCAAGCTTTGTCATTTTGCCTTTGACGCTACAACAACTCGCAGGACTTCAAGGAAAACAGCAGTGGCTGCTTTATTTGCCCACTCTGTTACTGGCATTTATATTAAGCATCCCCTTTATTATATTGGCGGAAAAACACCGTCAAATTAAGCCCTATTTTCTGGGCGCCATTCTGACTTTGGGGATGGCTGAATTATTATTATGGTTTTTTGCACATAATCTCTTGCTTTCTGCTGTGGGTTTATTATTATTCTTTACAGCATTTTCATTGCTTGAAGCATTTCTTCCTTCCCTCGTTTCCCGAACCGCACCTCGCTCCCGTAAAGGCACTGCTCTTGGAATCTATTCCTGTTCCCAGTTTCTTGGTATCTTTGTCGGTGGATGGATAAGCGGTTGGCTGTATGGTGCATTTGGTTTAACCGATGTTTATCTGTTTTGTGTCATACTACTCGGGCTGTGGCTTGCTATTGCGTTTAACATGAAAAAGCCCCACTATCCCCAAAATAATTGACTGTTAGGAGCCCAACATGGCAAAAGGTAGCGTTAATAAAGTAATATTAATCGGAAATTTAGGTCGCGATCCTGAAGTACGTTACACCCCCAATGGCTTAGCTGTTGCGAATTTAACAATTGCCACGACTGAATCGTGGAAAGATAAACAATCCGGTGAAAATCAAGAACGGACTGAATGGCATCGCGTTGTAATGTACAGTCGTTTAGCAGAAATAGCAGGTGAATATTTGCGCAAAGGTTCTAAGATTTTCATCGAAGGCCGCCTACAAACCCGCAAATGGCAAGATAAAACCTCTGGCCAAGATCGCTATACGACGGAAGTAGTGGCAGATTCTTTGGAAATGCTAGGTAAGGCGAATGCCGGTGGAGGAAACGAAAACCTTGCCGCAGCGCCAGAACGATCCGCGATGGATGCCCCACAAATGGCGCCAGTGGATGGTTTTGATGATGATATACCGTTTTAAAAAGCACCCATATACTTTTTGTTTAAGTATTCTAATAAAGGCCTGATTATATCAGGCCTTTATATTTTTATAAAACGTTAATTTTACGCATGACAACCCAGATGATCCGCGATCTTATCAACCGGTAGTTAAAACTGCAGATCGTCGAATACCATTAGCTGCACCGCTAATTAAACTGGTTTCAGATTACATTTTGAGTGAACGACGAAAAGTACCAAAATCAAAATCGCACGACTTTCTTTTCATTACTCATCAAACAGGTCCTTTTGTGGGACAACCTCTTTCTATAAAAGGGCTTAATAAGATTTTTTTAGAAATTCAAAAAGTTCAACCAAAGGAGCTTAGTAATTTAACGCCTCACTTATTACGTCATACAGCAAATGATCGATTCTCTCAGCTAATGGATCAAAGAGGCGCCACCTCAGCAGAAGAAGAAAAGATGCGTTCGTACTTAATGGGATGGAAAGAAGGTTCAGGCACAGCAAGCACGTATACCCGACGTCATATTGAGAAAAAAGCAAGAGAAGCTGCTTTAAAACTTCAAGAACATGAGCAAATAAAAAGCATTGCCTAGTATTGATCGAGGTCAAACAGAAAAATAATTAACAACCTTATAAAAGGAAAAAACGAATGATAACCACTAATGATTCAGAAGCTGTCGAAGGTATCATTGAAGACACCGAGCAATCTGAAGAAAAAATTCACCCATGGCGAATATGCCCAATCGGAAAACATTTTGTCAAAAAACATATCGTACATGTTCCACCTAGCAAAAAGCATCCCCATGGTGAAACTGTTGAGAGACATGAACATTGCGCCCTAAATTCTTCCAAAAAAGATGTTTTATCATTTGATGAAATTCAAGTAATGACAGAAAAATATTTTCACAAATTAAGTGGCCCACCCAAAGCCGGTGTATTAAAAGGTTATCCCAATGCAGATAAATTTGATATTGAAATTCGTGGCTGGACGCAATACTGGAATGATATTTTTTCTTTTCCTAACCTCCCTTTCGGCCGATTTAGTCAAGGCATTAATTGTATCAGAATCAAGCTTTCATCCAGATACTAACATCCCATCAGGCCAAGGAGATGGACGTGCTCGCGGATTAATGCAAGTAACAGATGCAACCATGCATATTTTAAGCGATCATCATGGAGAGCTGAGTAATTATCTTATTTATTTTGATCATTCAAAATTACTTGACCCATCTGCAAATATTTGTGCTGGTGTGCGCTGGTTATTTAGAACGATGATAATTGCAAAATCAAGAGTAGGAGAACAAGCAACGTGGATTGATGCAGTTGCTGTATACAAAGGAGAGTTAGGAAAAAACCCTTCGAAGAAAATGGAAATATTTCAACATCATTATTTATGCATTGTTGATGGATGCTAATTATGAAGAAATATCTTTTTCCGATAATCATAATTTTTCTATTAATACCGATACAAATTTTTGCTATCGACCAAAATAGTTTAAAAAAGTACCCCTATCAATTGCTAGATAATGATTATGGAATTCTTAATGAAGCTAATTTAAAAAGATATGTAGACGGCATCATTCCCAAGCCATTTAATTGGTATATTACAGGCTTTGACTACTGGCAATGTTTCCCCACAAAGAATGTAACTGTTTGGTATGACAAGGGCACTTATGACCCATATGATAAAGTAGTAAGAAGCGATCCCCACATCAGCATAAAAGCTTCCCCAATAGTAATACATGAATATGAACCAAGAAGAAATTTTTCTATTGATTATGCTAAAGAAAAAGTGGCTGCATGGAAGCATTTAATAAAAAACCAAAAATATGTTTGCATTGGCGGTGCTTTTGCTGGCACACATAAAAAATTAGAAAATGGAAAAGAAATTACAGAACATGGATGGATTTTCGAAAATCTAAAGACCAAAAAAGGTTGCGACTCCTATTTTTCGGGATGGTGTAGTTAGTACAAGGAAAACTCTAATGAAAAACAAACGGACAACTATCAAAATCTTCATGCTTTTATTTTGCTTTTTAATAAGTATTCAACACTCTTATTCCGAGGAAAAAATCTCCTCTGAAGTTAAAACTAGCCTTGTTCAATATCTATCTTCTCAAACGAGACAAGGTCAATTTTCTGGAAGCGTTCTGCTCGCAAAAAATGACGAAGTAATATTTAAAGGTGCTTATGGGCGTGCAAGCCGTGAATATAATGTTCGTAATAAAATTGATACTAAATTTAATTTAGCTTCTACTGGAAAATTATTCACTTCCGTTGCAATAGCTCAACTTGTACAGGAAGGAAAGCTTTTGCTTAATGACCCCATTAACAAATATTTACCTGACTGGTTGCCAAATGATATGGCAAAAAAAATTACTATCCAGCAATTACTCATCCACTCTTCTGGGTTAGGCAGTTTCTTTGATAATAAACAATTTCAACTGGGCGATAGCTCACGGCTTTACATTGAACTTAATGATTATAAACCGCTAATGCAAACAGAAAAACTGGCTTTCAAGCCTGGCACTAGTCAGCTTTATAGCAATACAGGCTACCTTCTACTGGGCGCCATTATTGAAAAAGTAAGTGGTCAAAACTATTTTGAATACGTTAAACAACATATATTCAAACCTGCTGGAATGATCAATAGTGGCTATTATGAAATGGATGTTCCTACAACCAATTTAGCCATCGGCTATGCGCCCTATCAAGTGGAGGGAAAAACTCAATGGCGAAATAATTTATACACGAATGTTCTAAAAGGTAGTCCCGCTGGCGGTGGATATTCAACAGCAGAAGATATGTTTAAATTCGCTCTTGCCTTAAAAACAAATAAACTGCTGAATCCTCATTTTACCCAGCTTGTGCTTTCAACCGAGATAGCCAAACCTAATGACACCACAAACTATTTCGAAAAAACAATTCCAGTCCTTGGCGTAAAATATTTAGCTACCTCTTCGCAATATGGCTTTGCAGGCGCATGGAACAATTATGGCTTTGCAGTATGGACCCCGCCACCCATGGTTGGTCACACGGGCGGCACATCAGGAATTGATAATTATTTTGGTATGTCACCAGAGAATGGATACATTATCGTGATTCTTTGTAACCAAACAGGATCAGGACGAATGGACGCATTACATGAAATTCAAAAGCTCCTTTCTTTACCCATAACAAGTTTAAATTTGTAACAAGTGTATGAACCTGACCTAACACGCTGGGAATCTGGATTTGAAAAGAGGAAATAACTATGAAATGCATCGTATGTAAGCATGGGCACACCCAACCAGGAACCATGACAGCCACTCTTGAAAGAGCAGACACAACGATTGTGGTTAAAGAAGTGCCGGCAGATGTTTGTGATAACTGTGGAGAAGAATATCTATCACAAGCAATTTCTGCGCAATTATTAAAACAAGCAGAAGAAGCTGTTAAAGCAGGTATCCAAGTAGACGTCCGAAAATATAAATCTGCTGCTTAAAATTAACATTATTTTGTAAATCTACGATAAACAAGCTTTAATTATCACAAACTTTACAAATTGACGTATAAAAAACTAACATTTTAGAATAAAGTTATTTATTATCAATAACTTAAATTTAACAAATGGATTTTTGGTAGAAAGAACCGTTTTAAAAAACACCCATATACTTTTTGTTAAGTATTCCAATAAGAGCCTGAGTATATCAGGCTTTTTATTTTATAATTGTTAATTTTGCTAGACGCTAAAGCAAAGATATCAACCTGGAAACATCTTATTATAAACCAGCAATATGCTTGTATTGGCGGAATTTATGTAAGCACGCATAAGAAAATGAATACTAGGAGAAACGATGGCTAGCTGGGCAACAGGAATCTTGAAATCAAAAGGAATTGACATGCACTACCTCCGAACCGGCGGCAACAAACCTCCTGTTGTTCTGTTACACGGATTAATGTTGAGTGGCGCATGCTGGACCCCTTTGGCGCGCGCGTTGGAGGAAGATTACGATGTTATCATGCCGGACGCTCGAGGCCACGGGCTCTCCAGTGCTCCGGATCATGGCTACAGTTATGACAATCTCGCCGCTGATGTTGTGAGCCTTACCGACTCACTCGAACTCGCTAGCCCAGTGCTGCTTGGTCATTCTATGGGTGGCATGACAGCGGCTGTGGTTGCCAGCCTACAATCCCCACGACTACGAGGACTTATATTGGCTGATCCAACCTTCTTGACACCGCAACGTCAGCAAGAAGTTCACGAGAGTGATGTCGCGGATCAACATCGTCGAATTCTCAAACGGTCAAAGGAGGATTACTTGGCTGAGGTTCGGGCTCGACACAACCGCCGCTCACCGGAGGTTATTGAACTATTCGCGCAGGCAAGATTTCAAACCAGTATTCAGGCTTTCGAAATTTTGACTCCGCTGAATCCTGATTATGTGCAACTGATTAAGACTCTCGAAGTTCCAAGCCTGCTCGTCATTGGTGATGTTAGCCCAGTAATCTCCA
>Ga0206895_1255_pt1 | contig 12126 bp, 12 predicted proteins | sample Alteio_BWOrgHeat_51_FD_152967 | JGI IMG/M metagenome (GOLD analysis project Ga0206895, IMG submission 152967) | Enriched cells from forest soil in Barre Woods Harvard Forest LTER site, Petersham, Massachusetts, United States -... | ecosystem: Environmental > Terrestrial > Soil > Temperate forest >...
GATGATCCCAACCAACAAAATCCAAGAAGTCAATCTCTGCCAAGTGTACGCCCGGTTCCTGCTATATTGCCCCAAAGAAGGAGTTGTACCATCTGTTTTCCCCGCATTGCTTTTTGCCTGAAAAATACGATGCACTCCCCAGACCATATGGATAGCCAAAGGGATACCGATCAAAACTGTTTCAATCACCTGCAGAAAAGGAAGAGACTCTAAACTATTGACAAGATGAACAAACCCGCTACCATCGCTTCCTATCCACAAAGCCGCCTGAGAATTGACAATCAAATGTTCAAAAAGATAAATAATCAGCCAAAAGCCCATTAACGAATGAACTCTTCTCCAAATAAATGCCGATGAAACAGCCATCTTCGAATCCATTCAAGCCTCATAATGCACAACACATTTTTTAACGCGTAAGACGGCTATTTGACAAGAATATTTTTTATTTGTGGCGATTGCAGCTGAGATTTCTTTTTTTAGGGCTTTGCCCTAGACCCATCAAAGGGCTCTCGCCCTTTGAAAACCCTTTTTAATTTTTATTTAAAATGATGGAATTATGAATAAATGGTTTTGATTTGAATTAATTAGCTCCTATATTTGTTTTAGCGCCCAAACTCTGTAATTTTTTAATGATTGCCTCATGTTTGCCTGAAGCAGCACAGTGAATAGGAGCGTAACCTTTTGCGTCTCGAATATTGATATCAGCCCCCTTCTCAATTAAAATCTCCAGCATGCGTGTATGCCCTTTTAATGCGGCAGCATGTAATGGCGCAACACCATCTTCATCCTGTAAATTTATATTTGCTCCTGCCTTTAGAAAAGAACGATATCCAAGTCTTTAGTGGCGCGAAAGTCTAACCATGCCTCTTGCATGATGACAGTGCAAGCAGTGCCACCAATCAATACGTATTGATCCACATAAGGAGCGAAGTACTTTCTAAAGTGTTCTAGGCCATTTACCATTCAATTTTCTCCATCATTGCTTCAAGAGCAGATTCTATGCGCTCATCTTGGCTTGCTTTAAGACTCAAATACAATGAAAAGGGATCAACAATATCATTTTTGGCAAACAGATCTGGATCGTAATACCAGATTTCTAATTCTATTTCAGCGCTATCGGCTGAAGGTAACTCTTCAATGCCTAACTTTCTCCATGTTTCCCATTGATGTATACTAGTTGCAAAAATCGGAAGAGGCGAAGGAGCTAATAAAGAAAAGTGTGAGAGGGCTGTTAATCCCGCAATGATTTTGGGGTGATGGTTTTTTAACCAGAGGCGTTTTTTTACAGGGCTTCGTAGGAAGGGGGCTGTTTTTTCCCAGAGTGTTCGTTTACTCGAGAAAGTCCACCGGCATTCTCTTCCTTTTTGGAAAAACTCACCAATCTGTGCAGCTTTTAGTTCTGCAAAGATCAGAAAATGCCTGCAAAGTGTAGATTCTGCGATTCAGCCTATGATTTGTATGTTCTGACGATGCAATGCATAGGCTTTATACTCCGATAGAACGCTAATCAAACTGCCCGTCAGCTCTTGCAATGTAATAAAAAATGCATACAGCGACTGCGGACCTGTCTCCCGATATTGCTTGCCGCAATACAATCCTGAATCCAACACCAAAAGCCCATCAAGGTTCGATTCGTCCAGCTTCCGCTGCATCGTCGCCATCGTCTTCCATCCCCTATAGCCTACAGCAAAATGGGGGATCTGTTCAGATACTCTGCCATAACTAATCCAGTCAGCGTATGTTCTTCGGATAGGTTTTAATCGATTATGAGAATCGAGCACCTCATTCCATTGCCCCGCAAGATTCGACTTCACTTCAACGACAGCACATACCCCTTCCGCAAGATATAGTCTTGGCGTATGCATCGTATACAACATCGGAAAACTAATCGAATTGCCATACTCGATGACAATATCCAACTGCCCCGAACGCTGACCAGACAAATCAGTGACATCTCCACTCCCAACTCGAAACGGCGGAGCAATAATGTGGCTCAATGCATATTGGATGAATAATTCCCTTTCTGCACCCTTTACAGCCGAAGATAATGTGCTGCCGCCCGCATCGGCAGCTCGAAAAAAATCTAAAAGAGCTTGTAGACGACTCATAACATGAATATTAGACATTTTTTACTTCCGCATTTGAATAATACAATAAACATACGAATAACAATTAATTTAATAAAAAGAGCGTAATATTTTATATAAAAAAACAGATCTCAGTCATTTATCGATAGAAATGTCGGGACTTTTTCTATATCGACCTTCTATCGGCATGAGGATCCTTGTAAATGCGCTTCACGGAAATTCGAGACAGCGTTTTTCCTATGCTCATGAATACGCTCATGCATTATCTTAATAAAGGATTTTCAAGCAGAATCTCTTTTTCCATTTACGATGTTTCTACTCAAGGGATCATTGAAACTGAAGAAAGGCAACTTTCGAAAAATCAAAAAATATCTCCTCAGGATCTCGCATTAATCGCCTATCGCTTTGCCGTTAGTTATCAAGCTGTCGTCTACCGGCTTCACAGTTTACGTTATTTATCACAAAAAGCACGGGAAGAACTTCTTGAAGAAGAACATAAGGGTAAAAAATATCTACGTCTTTTAGATCTCGAAGATTTAGAGCAACCTAACAAACAGTCTCTGTTTCAGCGCGAATTAAAAACTTACATCTCTCGCCTAGTCATTGAAGCTTACAGACAGCAAAAAATTTCTCGCGGCCGCGTTATCGAATTATGCAAATTATTGAACCTTCCTCCTCAAGACATCATAGAACTAGTTAATATCGAAAATGAATAATCCTATTTCTTACAGCTACTTCAAATGCAAAAACGAAAAAAACGTTTAGCATTTTCTGAAGTTGCGCGAGCGACCTCATCAAGAGAAAGCCCTTTGGCTTCGGCTAAACAAGCAGCCGTTGCAGGTAGATAAGAAGGTTCATTCATTTGTCCTCGATGAGATTGAGGAGCTAAATAAGGAGCGTCTGTTTCAATCAAAATTTGCGATAGAGGAATTTTTTTTGCAACTTCACGAAGCATTTGGCTTTTTTTAAACGTCAAAATTCCACTCAAGGAAAGATACCAGCCTCGCTCAATCACTTGTTCTGCTTCTTCAATCGTCCCAGTAAAACAATGAAGCACGGCAGAGCCCCCTTTATAATGCGCATCAGTGACGGAAAAAAGATCTGAAAACGCGTCGCGACAATGAAAAATCACAGGAAGATGACATTCTAAAGCCAATTCCAAATAACGGATTAAAAAAATTTTCTGCAATTCTTTCGGAGAGTGTTCATAATGATAATCCAATCCCGTTTCGCCAACCGCTACCAAATGACCAAGCCTTGCCGCCTCAGCAAATATTGAAAAAGCAGATTCTCCTTCGCGCTCCACATCATGCGGCGTCGTCGATCCAGCGTTTACAATTTCAGGATAGAGAGAAGCAAGCGCTATCCCCTCTCTAAGGGCTTCCGGATGAGTACAAATATTGACAATTTTAATAATATTGACCTGCCGAGCCCGCTGGATGATGCCTTCCATCAAAGGCAAAATAGGGGGGGCGCTTAAGTGGGCATGCGAATCAATGTACATTTCGATCCTTGACATTTAGAGATGGTTGTATTATCTCCTTCTTTGAATTCTTACTCAAGAGACTCATGTTTTCAATCCTTGCCACAGGCAATCCCTTCATTACAGCGTACGCGCAATCAGACTGGTTTGGAAAAGGAATTTTCTGGGGACTTTTTGCCATCTCTGCCATTTCTTGGGCTCTTTTGGTTTATAAAGTTTGGCTTGCTTCCCAGGTAAAATCTTTATCCGCTCAATTTGCACTGCAATTTCAAGCGGCCGGAGATGTGTTATCTCTGCAATTCGCTCCGCAAAAGGGACGGCTTGCCGAAGTGCCACACCCCTTTTTTGAGATTTATAAATCCCTTAAGCAAAATACACTCAAAATTTTGAACCGCAATCATTATCTTTCTGGAGAACCTCAAAACCAACTTTTTTTATCCAAAGCAGATTTGGATTTAATCGAAGCGGGAGTCTATTCTACCATCTCTACGCAGCAAAAAAATTTGGAAAAAAATTTATTCATTCTCTCTACAATTGTCACACTAGGCCCTTTTTTAGGACTGCTCGGCACCGTATGGGGTATTCTTCTGACTTTTTCCCATCTGCACGGAGCTGGGGCCAACGCATCTATGCTCTCCGGCCTATCAATGGCATTAGCAACAACTGTGATCGGCCTAGTTGTCGCAATTCCAGCGCTTGTAGGATACAATTACTTAAAAAATAGAGGCAAAGAGTACAGACGGGACATGGAAGATTTTTCTGATTTGTTACTCACAACGATCGAACTGCAATACAGAAAATGAGAAGATCGCGCCAACTTAAGGAAGAGGAACCCGTAGAAGAGCCTCTCATCAATTTAACCCCGTTGATCGATGTCGTCTTTGTTGTTTTAATCTCATTTATGCTAATCGCCCCGGTTCTGAATTTAGATCATGTCGAGTTGGCAAGCAGCGGACCTAACGCTCAAAAAGAACAAACTTCATCGCAGACAGCTTCTTTAACCATCCATGTAAAAGAGGACAACACGATTTGGTTTCAAGGCCAAGCTCTTTCTGCCAAAAAACTGGAAGAAAAACTCAAAATAGAAAAAAAACGGAATCCGAACCAAACACCGCAAGTCCTGCAAGATCATAGAGCTCAATTTGGAACGTATCAAACAGTTAAAAACACCCTCGAAATTTGCGGATTTGATCAAATGGATATTGTATTAAAACCCAATTAGATTTTTTTCATTCATGACTAAAAAAAAAATTGCACTTTTCTTGAACAAATTTTACCAACTGAAACGAAAACAACAAATTGCTCTTGTCGTTTGGGGCTTGCATGCCCTCATTTTACTCTCTCTTCTCATCCATCACCTATCCATCCGCTCTTTCAAACCTAGCCGTCCTATCGCAATTCGAACGATCGTTCAAAAACCAATGGGGTCTTCCCCAGAAAAAAAAATTCAAACGACAAAAACGAATCCAACGACCACAGCGGCTTCCAAACCTTCTACACCCAAAAAAGTGATCCCCAAAACAACGCCGCCTTCCAATAAATCAAAAGCTACGGCACCCTCTAAACCTTTTTCAACTACAAAAAACATTTCTGTTAAGCCTCAAGAAACTTCTCTGAAAGAATTGACAGCCGCGCTAAGCGCCCTCGAATCCTTGCAAACGCCCGCGCAGGATAAAAATTTTTCTTTGGATATTCCGACAGCCATTGCAGAAGAGACGACCCAAAAATTTAGCGCCTCTCAAAAAGAGTACAATGCTTACTTAATCTCTTATCTCCAAGAATGCTTGGATCTTCCAGAATACGGCGCAGTTAAAATGGAATTGGTGATGACCGCGGAAGGCAAACTATTAGACATGTCGATACTCAGCTCGGAAAATGTCAAAAATAGTGAATTTCTAAAAAACCGATTGCCTAGGCTAGCCTTTCCATGCTTTAATGATTTTAACATCCATGAAAAAACCTTAACTTTTACTATAACTTTTCGCAATGCAAAAACTGCTCATTAGCCTTTTTTTTGTCTTCGCTTCCTCCATTTACGCTGAAGAGTTGGAAGTCCATTTATCTACACAAATCAGCTTGCCTCAGCTCTATATTAGCCCCATCACAACCGATCCTTCTGAATTCGATTGGCGTTATTTTGAAGATCTCCGAGCGGTGCTGCAGTTTGATCTCAGCACTTGCGGATTATGCTCGCTTCTTCCTCCCAACTTAGAGTGGAACCACGCATTGCAATCCGCCCCTCTTTCCAAACAATTCAATCTCTCCTTTTGGAAAATGCAAAAAGTGCCTTTTGTGCTCACTCTTGAAGTTTTTGAAAATCATTTATATATCACAGCTTTTCAAGTCGAAAAAGAAACATTTAAAAAATACCCAGGATATCGACTTAGCGGTCAAATGGGAACCGATCGAAAAAACATCCATCGGCTCGCCGATGCCATTCAAAAGGATTTATTCGGTCTCGAAGGGATTTCTTCTTTGCAGCTGATTTATACCCAGAGGATCCAAAACCCAAATGGAAACGATCCCGAATGGCTTTCTGAAATTTGGCTTTCCGATGTAGACGGGGCCAACGCTCGTCAAATCACAAACGAACAAAATTACTGCCTCTCTCCTGCTTTTTTACCAACCAAACAAAACGGAGCCGATTTTTATTTTATTTCCTATAAAGGAGGACAATCAAAAATCTATAAAGCTTCTTTCAACAACCCCAAACCCGAACCGATGGTTGTTTTACGGGGAAGTCAGTTGCTGCCTTCCCTATCAAAAAAAGGGACACAGATGGCTTTTATTGCCGATACCGCAGGCAGGCCTGATCTATTTATTCAATATTTTGACACAGCTGGCCGCATGATTGGAAAAGCTAGACAGCTTTTTTCAGCGCCTCGAGCCACGCAAGCCTCGCCTACATTTAGTCCTGATGGCCGCCAGATCGCTTTTGTTTCTGATAAAGACGGCCCTCCAAGGATTTATGTGCTCGAAATTACTTCTCCCAAAGAAACAAAAAAAATACATCCCCGCGTTCTGACAAAAAAAAACAGAGAAAATACATCACCTAGCTGGTCGCCCGATGGGAAAAGATTAGCCTATAGCGCAAAAACAGAGGGGATCCGGCAAATTTGGCTTTATGATTTTGAAACGGATGAAGAGACTCAATTAACTATGGGACCCGACAATAAAGAAAATCCCGCATGGGCTCCGAATAGTTTTCACCTTGTTTACAACACAGAAAACGAAACATCCTGCGAAATCTATCAAATCAATTTGGAACAAAAAACCCCTATTTTGATCAGCAAAGGAATGGGGCAAAAAAGATTCCCATCCTGGGAACCTCGTTTTTGACACCACTCTAATACTTTTCGTACGGTAAAATCCTCGTCAAGAAATAGAGCCTTGGTATAGATTAAAAGAAGATTAATTAGAGGAATTCATGAAGTACTTCTCTCTTTTTGCAGCTCTCATTTTTCTTTCTGCGAGTTGCGCGCGCAACAGCAGCCAAACGTGGGAAGATGTCAAAACGGCTGGCCGCTATATGCAACGCGGCGTTGATACGCTTTGTGGAAAAGATTACGAATCGCGCATGTTGACCTCTAGCGAAGAGTTTTTTGGTCCTGATGAAGACGATTTTATTCCCCTCAAAGATGCAGATTTGAAAAACACATTTGCTGATAGAGCACTTCCTCAGCCCAAAGGGATTCCGGGTGAAAAAGGAATTCCTTCTTTAGACCGTTTTTACTCTCCCCCCGTCTCTTTAAACTCGTTATTTCAAACGGTTCACTTTCAAACAGACGAACATATTTTGAGAGAACAATCTGATCTGGCCGCCATTGGAAGAATCGCGGACTATTTGAAAAAACATCCCACTATGTACGTCATGATCGGAGGGCACACAGATGAACGAGCGTCTGCCAGTTACAATATGGCTCTCGGTATGCGTCGAGCCAATTATATCCGTTCTTTACTTGTGAAAGCAGGCGTCGATCTCAATCGCCTCTATACCGTCTCGCGTGGGAAAGAACAGCCGATTGCGAGCGGACATTCCTCTGAAGATTGGCATCAAAACCGACGAGCTGAATTCAAGATTTTTGAACGATGAAATATTTGCCTTATTGCTGGGTAGCAGTTTTCGCATGCGTCTCCTGCTCCCCTTTAAAAACTTCGCCTCACGATGAAAAACATCAGCTGGAATTAACTCTTCATGAAGTGCAGACAAACCTGGATGATCTCCGCCATGATATCAATTGTTTTCAAGCAGAGATGCAAATTTTGGATGGGCGGATCAAGTATTATGAACACGCTCTCACCTCTTTAAAAAAGCAAGATATTGAAAAAAATCAAGAAAAAGTCGATCAATTAATACACCAAATCCATCAGTTGGAAAAAAAGATCCACTCTTATGAGCAATGCCAACAGAATGAATTAAAAGATCTTCTGAAATTAACTTCTCATGCAAACGAGACAACGCTTGCCCTTACGCAATTTAAAAATCGACTGCAAGATTTGGAACAGAATATTTCGCTTTTGACAAAGCTCAAGATAAGCTTAGAGGCTATTGCAAAAACAGCAAAACAAGAGTCCCGTTTTTTTAAAACGCATCTTGTTTCTTCCGGAGAGACATTAGAAAAAATTGCAAAAATGCATAACACGAGCGTTAAAGAGCTCAAAGCATTCAATCAACTCCATCAAGATTTAATTGTCATAGGACAAGAACTTAAAATCCCAACAGAATGATTTTCGACTCTCGCCCCATTGGTATTTTTGATTCCGGCATCGGAGGGCTTACCATTTTAAACGAATTGATTAAAATCCTTCCTGAAGAAAGGTTTGTCTATTTAGCAGACACCGATCACATGCCATACGGCAACAAATCTTCAAAAACCATCATTAAGTATTCTCTTGAGTGCGCTTCTTCCCTTTTAGAACAAAATATTAAATGTTTAGTTGTAGCCTGCCATACAGCATCAGCGTATGCATTTGAAGAACTCGAAAGACAGTTGCCCATTCCAGTCATTGGAATGATCCAACCTAGCTTTACATCGCTCATGCAAGCTACAAAAAATCTACACGTGGCTATTTTAGGGACAGAAGGAACAATTCATTCCAATATTTATCAAACACTTATCCGAAAAAATTATCCGAAAGCAACTATTTTTCCTATCGCATGTCCTCGTTTGGCATTGCTCATTGAGAAGGGAAAAATAGATGACTCTTACATCCAACCATTGATCAAAGTTTACTTGAGGCCGCTTCAAAACACTTGCATCGACACAGCACTTCTCGCTTGCACGCACTATCCGATCCTAAGGCAAATTTTTCAAAAAGAATTAGGGAAAGAAGTCACTCTAATCGATCCCGCCAAAGCATGCGCTCAAGCGGTTAAAAATCAGTTAAAAATACATTCCTATTTTTGCCAATAGATTATTGGACATGTACCTGCTAGACCATCTTTGAAACTCACCCATATAGAAAACAGAGATATATCCTCCATGTTTTCCTCTGTACAAAAATTCAAGGCTAGGAGAAACAAAACTCTCATTTTTAACAAAGGAATTCACAGTAAACCCAACAGGATAGTTCACTAAATTCGCCTGGATTAAACCCACTTGAAACGGTTCTTTATTCACGTAGCTCAACTTTTGTCGAAGAACAAAATCCCCAACTCCAGTATTCCATATTTCGTAAGCACTAAGACCCATTTCGCTTCTTAGAAGCTCGGAAGTAGATTTATGTTGTTGCATGTTCCAAACAACAGCGCCATGCTCCGAAAACCCATCTTGAAACAAAATAGCGCAATCAAACGAAACAAAGGGTTCTATTGTACCCCAATCATAGTTCACGTCGTAGCCCATTGCAAAATGAGGGACAACCTGATATCCCTTATGGGAACTATGGGCAGACGTATTGAACTGAGGAATAGATCGCGTGCTTTTAAATGCATTATAAGCTCCGGCAACTCCTAACTCAATATACCCTTGCCCAATTTCAGCTGTCCCATAAAGCGTCGCTGCGTAGGATATAACTGTTTTATTTCCCTCATGAGATTTTTCATGGATAAAACTTTTCGCATAACAAACAGCAGCTCCAATCACAGACTTGTTTTTTCCATAATAATCAAAACCTAATAAAATCCCTCCGGTATTAGAGTTATAAGAGGGATTTTGCAACTGAGAATCTTGACTAATCAACTCTCCTAACCCTTCAATCCAAAAATCATAATTGTCTGTCCGGTGAGCAAATGTTTGACTGCTGCCGAAAGGTGATGGCTGGTTTTCAAACTCTTCTAGTTCATCATCAATATTTGATTCAAAAAAATCTTGATCTGCGATCAGGCTTTTCCAATAAAGCGAATCGGCATCCGTTGGCATAGAGAGCGCTTTATTGCGTGTAGCAGACAAAGCTAAATGCATTGGCTGAGTAGGCAAATCTTTAAATAACTCCATCGAAATATTTTCTTCTGAATGCATTTGCGTAGCACGCGTCAAAAGCCGCTGCTGAGACCTACGGTAAGAAACCGTGTTCGCAACTAAAAACATAGTATTTTGCCCAACATAAGAAGAAATTGCATTACGTGCAGGAGAAATACTATTGAGCGCAGTATTTAACTCCTGAGAAGAGAGGGTAGATAACTCACAAAGCAAAGACTGCAAGGCTTGATTGCCATTTAGTTGATTTAAATAATTTGCCAGATGTTCGCCATTTTTATTATCTATTAATTTTGTATTGATTGTGCAAGATGCAACACTGTTGATCTGCAAAATTACATCGTTGAGACTATAAAAGAGCTGCGCATTAATCGCTTGCGGCCCCAAAATAACTCCATCAAACATCGTAGTAATGGGACTTGCCGAATGCAAAATTGTATAACCACGCGGGCTAGAATAGTCGCCAAACGCCACTTTCACATTTAAAATTCCGGCTAACGCTGCGCTGCCAGCAGTAGCGCTGGTCACATTGATGCGCGATCCCTGAAAGGGATCTAATTCAATTAAAGTCACGCTAAGGGGACTTAACGCTAAACTGCCAACAGTTAGAATCCCCTTGGGATTTCCTGGATTAATCACAGCCCCATTATGAACCGAGACAGCTCCATTTACCACTCCACTGCCCGCGAGAACAGATCCTGCTTGAACCAATATATCCCCGGCAATTTGTCCTGAAGAGGCAATAACTAAGACACCATTAGATATCGTTGTGAGCCCCGTGTATAAATTGACGCCGCTTAATGTGAGACGCCCCTTTCCCGTTTTTGTAAGCGCTCCAGTTCCTGAAATGACCCCCTCTTGTTTTACTACATATGTATTTGTATTTATGGTAAAAGTTTTCCCCGAATCGATTAAAATAGGTCGATTCATATCAGTAATATCACTGGCTAAGCGGAGCGTAGAATCGTCTGCAATAGTGATAGCCCCTGCCGGGTAGCCAAGAGCGCTATTTGTATTAATTTCTACTATTCCTCCTTCTAAAATTGTCCCGCCATCATACTCACTCATCCCTGTAAGAATTGCTGTACCAGAACCAATTTTATGCAACACGCCGCCAGAGCCTTCCACATTTCCAGCAAAATTTGTTTCATTACTTGTGCCAAAAATCAGCTGGTTAGCCCCCAATTGAATAAGGCTCGAAGAGCTTCCCGTCAAATCTCCGATCTGCTGAGATCCTGAACTACTGCTAATATCAAATATTGCACCAGAAGAAAGGTTTAACGCCCCTGTTGACGCTAGCGAACCTGATCCGGAGATACTAAGAGTTCCCTTACGGATAAACGTACCGCCAGTGTATGTATTAGGAGCAGAAAAAGTAACAGTCCCCGCGCCTAATTTTTCCATAACGCCGCCAGATCCTTGCGCGCTACCAGCAAAGAGCGTATCGTTGCCTGTTCCAAAGTTCAGATTTTGAGCTCCCAAATTGATCGTGCTCATCGAAGCTCCCGTCAAATCGCCAATCACTTGGGCCTGCGCACTTGCGCTCATGTCAAATATCGCATTCGATGAGATATCCATGGCGCCCGATAAAAGGCTCGTTCCAAGAACTTTTAACGTCCCTGCAAGAATGTTCGTACCGCCAGAATAAGAGATATTGGCATTGGAAAAATCAAGCTCTCCCGTTCCTCCCTTTGTGAGCGAACCTGTTCCCTTAATTTGACCGGTCAAGATCGCTGTAGTTGCTGGATCTGTCACAATTGAAGCGGCGCTGGCAAGGGTAAACGTACGAGAAGAAGTAAGATTGGCGGTTGTCTCTAGCGTCCCTCCGGCAATACGGACTGTATTAGAAGAAATCCCTAAATTAGAGTCGTTAGAAATGCTAATTGTTCCGGAGTTGATGACCGTTTGCGCGGTATAAGTATTATTAACCCCACCCAAAGTTAACACACCGCTTCCGTTCATCTCGATCCCTCCGCCCATGCTTGCATCTTGATCGCTCTCAATTTTGCTCATAATGCTCAAAGAAGAGCTATTTTCAAAAAGCACTTGCGATCCAGATTTCATAAATAAATCGAGTCCATACGCATTGCCTGCAAAGCCGCTCGTCCCTCCAACTCCTCCAGCGCCTGCGAAAACA
>Ga0206895_1201_pt1 | contig 12017 bp, 6 predicted proteins | sample Alteio_BWOrgHeat_51_FD_152967 | JGI IMG/M metagenome (GOLD analysis project Ga0206895, IMG submission 152967) | Enriched cells from forest soil in Barre Woods Harvard Forest LTER site, Petersham, Massachusetts, United States -... | ecosystem: Environmental > Terrestrial > Soil > Temperate forest > O...
CGGATGCGATTTTTTTCTCAATCCGCTCGAGCGTCTTCACTGATTGGCGAATAGTGGATAAATTAGTGAGCATTCCACCTAGCCAGCGCTCGCAAACATAAAATTCGCCGCACTCTTCTGCACACTCTTTGATAACCGACTTCGCCTGTTTCTTTGTACCAACAAAAAGAATAGATTTTCTTTTGCCAACTACGTCATAAACAGCCTGAACAGCAATACGAATCTGCTGCAACGTCTTCGCTAGGTCAATAATATAAATGCCGTTGCGCTCTTCGAAGATAAAGCGCTTCATTTTCGGGTTCCAACGATGCGTTTGATGGCCGAAATGAGCTCCTGACTCGAGCAACTCTTTAACGGTCACTCCCGCTTCCCTTTGCTTCTGCTGCTGTACCATAGATAAAAATTCCTCAAAATAATTCTTTAAAAAAATGTATAGCGCCTGGACAGAATCGAACTGACACTCGTAGCTTGGAAGGCTACTGTACTACCATTGTACTACAGGCGCATACGAAAGGTTACTCCTTTTTTAGAGCCTTCGCTCTTGTAAAAAAAGGAAATAGTAGTTTTACCTTACCACACCATTTTTTTTCAACACAATCTTAAAATCTTAAGATTTTTTGGCAGGCAATTTACAATATCGGAAAAGATTTACTTGAAAAAGTAGCGCTCTAAGAGGAAAATCACCTCTATGGCGCTATCCTCCATATCGCAAAAAACAAACTGTATTTTAAGACTTGTCTTGGCAGCTCTTTTTTTAATTATGTTTCGCATTTGGCATCTCAGCGTGCTGCAACGCGAAGAAAAATTGCTGGAAGCACACAAATCACAGCGCAAAACGCATCTCATAAAGGCAAACCGTGGGACGATCTGCGATCGGTTCCATATCCCTTTGGCCTTGAACCGCATTTGCTATAATGCGGCCATTTATTACAGCCACATAGCCCAAATCCCCGCCTCATGCTGGAAATCTGATGAACGGGGAGCTCAAAAAAAAGTTTTTCCAAGAAAAGAATACATCAAAAATCTCTCACTCATGATTGCAGAGGAATTAGGGATCGATCCCCTGAGGGCGGAAGATGAAATCCATTCCAAAGCTTCTCTTTTTCCTCACGCCCCCTACATCATCAAAGCTGATTTGACCGAAAAAGAACATTTTCGTCTTTGCCAGCTAGAGAGGGAGTGGCCGGGGCTTCATGCAGAAATTTCTTCCGAGCGTTTTTATCCTTTAGGCAAAGCTGCCGCGGACATTATCGGCACCATGGGATCGATCAACGCTCGGGAATATCATGCCATCGCCCAAGAAATGGAAGTGCTGCTGACGGCAGCGCAATCTTTTGAAGAGGGCGCTTGGGAAGACTTGCCTTCCGGCTACGAAAGGATCGAAGATGTCTACCGCCGGCTCCATGAGTTAAAGGAAAAGGCATATACATTCAACGATCGGATCGGAAAAACTGGAATTGAGGCCACATTTGAAGAGCAGCTCCGAGGCTATTTTGGCAAAAAAAGCACAGAAATTAATCGAAAAGGGCAATTTGTCCGAGATCTTCCCAGCAGCCGGCCAGCTATCGCGGGAAAACAAATCGTTCTTTCTCTCTCATCGGAACTGCAGCAATTTGCAGAAGGTTTGCTGGCGCAAGATGAAAAGGCGAGAGAAGGCCGGAGCATAGGGTTCGATGCCTCTCTTAAAAAGAGAACCGTCCTAAAACAACCATGGATCAAAGGAGGGGCTATTGTCGCCATGGATCCCAATACGGGGGAAATTTTGGCCATGGCAGGCTATCCTCGCTTTGACCCCAACGATTTTATCCCTTCCGGACCTGACAAAGGCCAGAAAACTAAACAAATTAATCGCTGGTTAGAAAATGAACGATTTATTGCAGATCTTTGGGATGGAAGGCAATGCTTGACCCGAGAGCGCTTTAGCCGTGGTTTTTACGAAGAAAAAACCCCTCTAACCTGGGATTTTTACCTCCAACAGATTCTCCCTTCCGAAGGACCTTTGCGTACTTTTTTCGAGCGTTTTAGTGATGTGAAAGCTGCTATTCAAATTCAAGAAGATTTCGACTCCGCCCTTTATTACACCAATGTTACCCCTCAAGAACTCTTCGAAGCGCTACCCATACAACTGGAAAAACTTCAATCCAACCCAGACGCCTTAGCTTGTCTCAAAAGGTTGGAATCTGCATTTTATTCCATCCCTTCACATCAAGACAAATTGTTTGCCATCGATCTCTTCCGGATTGCCGTATATAGCGCAGCCTTTAGCGACGAATTGATCCACGCCATCGGCCCTTTAAAAATTGCCGCCTATTTTTCTTTAAACCAAGAAGCCCAAGAGTGTGAATCGATAGCGAAAGAAACAGCGTTCAAACGCTTTCACAGCCAAGATTTTCAAATATGGAAAGAGGCTCATCAAAAAGAATTTTTGGCAAAAAAAAGGCAGCTGGAAAAAATCAATAATACGTATGCCCGGCCCTACCTAGATTATCTTGATAAAAAAGAAAAAAAACTTTTTAAAGCCTATTGGGACGAACATCGCTTGGAGGCTCTTGCCGAATTGCTCAATAGCGCATCTTGCCCAAAAGAGGCGAAAAATTTACAAATATTTTTTCATACAATTCCTGATGAGCTTCAAGCCCAATGGCTTCGAACCTTTCGTTCTTATCAGCAACTAGATCGGCCTCTTTTCGGCTCTTATAAAAAAATCCGCAAACCGTACACAGAAAAAAATTTAGCCAGCGCTTTCTATCCAACCGGAGGATTTGGATTTAGCCGCTCTTGCGCCTTTCAAATGACAACACCCCCGGGATCTATTTTTAAACTCCTGTCTGCCTACGCGTTTTTATCCCAAAATCATCCCCCTTTTTCCATGATTGATCAACGAGGTTTTGACTATCGCGCCCCACCGTCAAAAGCAGAAATTGTCGGCTATACACTCAATAACACCCCCTATCCCCGTTATTACAAAGGGGGTAGACTTCCGAGGAGCCACGCGCCAAATATTGGGAAAATCAACCTCACTGAAGCCCTGGAACAATCTAGCAATCCCTATTTTTCTCTCTTGGCCGGCGATTTTTTATCCGACCCTGAAGATCTCGTCAAAACAGCCCGTCTTTTTGGATATGGAGAAAAATCGGGAATTGATTTGCCAAATGAAGCGTCCGGATGGCTGCCTATCGATTTAAAAACCAACCGCACAGGACTTTACTCCTCTGCAATCGGCCAGCACACCACCTTAACAACTCCCCTGCAAATCGCTTCTATGCTCGCAGCTTTTGCAAACGGAGGGCAGCTTATACAACCTCGATTAGCAAAAGAAATCATCGGCCCCTCCCCGGATCGTTCCAGTTTGGAGCCTTTTGAGGCGGAAAGCTATTTTGCCAAAGAACAATTGCATGCTTTGGGTATTCATTTCCCTCTTTTTACTGCAGCTCAAGCAAGAACTCAGGAAATCATCGCATTTCAAAGACCTTCGCAAATCAAACGAAAAATCCCCCTTTCTCCGGCCCATCAAAAACAAATTTTCGAGGGAATGGACAAAGCAATTTGGGGCAGTAAAGGAAGCGCGCGTCCAAGCGTCATTAAGGGGCTCTTAACGCATCCGCTATGGATGCGCGATTATCTCGCTTTACAACATCAAATGATCGGGAAAACAAGCACCGCCGAGATAGAGTTAAATTTAGATATAAACCCTTCCGGCCAGCCACATATTTACAAACATATTGGGTTTGGGGCGATTTCGTTTGCATCTGAAAAAAGCGGGCCATCACCAGAGTTGGTGGTCGTTGTTTTTCTTCGCTACGGCGATGGAGGAAAAGAAGCGGCCCCGCTCGCCTCTCAAATCATTCATAAATGGAGAGAAATCCGTTTATTCAACGAAAGAACCTGCTCAAAATAAGCAATCGTTGCCAAGAGTCCTTGTTGAAGAGAAACCCTCGGCTCCCAATCAAAATATTCCTTGGCTTTTAAAATATTCGGTCGCCTCTGCTTTGGATCATCCGAAGGGAGCGGGAAAAACTGAATTTGCGAAGTAGATCCTGTCAACTCCAACACTTGAGCGGCCAAATCAATCACCTTAAATTCGACAGGATTTCCGATATTGATCGGCCCTGTGATGTCGTGAGAAGATTTCATCATTCGACAAACCACCTCGATCAAATCATCCACATAGCAAAAGGAACGAGTTTGATTTCCATCGCCATAAATTGTAATCGGCTCATTTTTCAGCGCCTGCACGATAAAGTTCGAGACCACGCGGCCATCTTGTGGATGCATGCGAGGCCCGTATGTGTTAAAAATACGGCCTATTTTAATCGAAAGGTCATGTCTTCTATGATAATCAAAAAAAAGCGTTTCAGCACATCTTTTGCCTTCATCATAACAAGCCCTAATTCCAATCGGATTGACGTGGCCCCAGTAAGCTTCTTGCTGAGGATGTTCTTGAGGATCTCCGTACACCTCGCTTGTGGATGCTTGAAAAATATTCACCTTCAACCGCTTTGCCACCCCTAGCAAATTCATGGCTCCATGAATGCTGGTCTTTATGGTCTGAATTGGATCTGCTTGATAGTGAAGAGGTGATGCAGGGCAAGCAAAATTATAAATTTCGTCTACTTCTACATGCAAAGGAAAACAAATATCGTGATCTAACATCTCAAAATGAGGATGAGAGGTCAAATGGCAGACATTTTCCCGAGAACCTGTGGAAAAATTATCTACGCAGAGCACCTTGTGCCCATCAGCCAGCAATCGATCGCATAAATGGGATCCTAAAAAACCGGCTCCTCCGGCAACTAAACTTTTTTTATATTTTAAATTTTTCATACTACATCAGAGGCTATAAAAGTTAATCGAAAATTTCCCTCATAGTAAGCCCAAGATGCAAAGGGTGTCAATAAATCAATTGATTCTCCTCGAATCGATACAACTACCTTATCGCAAATTTTTAAAGCCACCTTCGATTCTGCAAAATGCAAAGGAGACCTAAAATAAAGAAAAATCAAATCATAACGATTTTTTAATTGATGAATCAAACCAGAGAATTGAACAGACTGAATCAGCTCTGCACCAAACTGACTATACCCCCCTGCAGGAAGATAATCAAACCCTTTTCCCTTTCGCATAGGGGCCTCCGCAAGAGTTCCTTCTAAAATTTGAAGCAACCCTGGGCAATCACTGGGCTGAAACGTTTCAGAAAAATCACAGCGCAGCAAACAGATGTTTCGACCCATTCGTCCTGCTGTTTCCGCAAGGGCATAAGAAAAATCTGGACCTTGTCCCGCCAAGAGCCCGAGCACTTGAGCGGACGGCTTCGCATCGGCAAAAAGACAAATCTGCCTAATGGAATCTAGATCGTTGCCTGAAATTAGTTCCACTGCCGGCCCATCGCAAGAAAAAGAAATAGAACCGCTAAATGGCAGTTTTAAAATTTTTAATTTTTCGGCATTCATGGGAAAGCCTTTTAAAAGCTCTTTCATCAATAAGACAAAAAAAGAACCAAATCCACCAACTACAGCTCCTAAAAAAAGAGAAATACAGAGCAAAGGAGAATTTGGCAATAGAGGCAAAGTGGCCAAATCCAGCGGTTTTGATCCAATCCGATGGAGGTGGTGTCCTATTGTTTTTGCTTCCACCAGCTCAACGATCGTCTTCATTACGTTTTGATTAGCTTTGGATTTTAGCTCAAATAATTTTTCCTCATGCCACTTTTCAGGAAGGTGCGCTAAATGCAGACGCATGTCTTGTATTTTTTCTTCGAGCAATTTTTTTTCCTGCAATAATTCAACGCGCCGTTTTGCAATTCCATCCTCAATTTGCTCTTGAATGACGGAGATCTGCCGATGGATACAGTCCAACTCCACTTGCTGCAAAGCGGATAATTTTTCCCGAACAAGCGTCGCATTCAGCTGTTCTACTCGATAAAGCTGCTGTAAATGCTCTCCTAAAAGAGTGCGCTGCAACCCTAACTCTTCGCTCCATCTTTCCCCCTCTTTTGAACTGCAATATTTTTCATTTTTGAGTTGAAAATAGAGGGCCCCTGCACTTGCAATCAATTGTTGACTCATTGGATCTCTTAAGACAGAGCCCAAAGAGCCTAACTCAAAATCATTCGACTCAATCTGTTTTTTCAAACTTGCAATCGAATGCATGGAAGCTTCCGCTTGATCAAGCCGGTTATTATACGACACATAAAGAGCTCTCGATGTTTCCAAATCAATCCCTTCAAATTCAGGAGGAATAGATCCTTTATGTAAAAATCGCTCAGATAGAATTTTTTCTCGGACGGACAACAACCTCACCCAATTAGATAGATAATCGCTAAAATCTTTTCTTTCTTGCTGCGGCGTTTCGCTCTGTTGCATTCTTTGAGCCCACGAAGCAATCATCGCATCGGCATCGAAAACAAATTCTTTCCCCTCGCTCAATTGACTTAAAAGCGTTTGCGCCTGATTTTTCTTTTTTCTAATTTCATCTAATTCATGGTGAAGAGGCTCCCCGCATTCTTTAAAAACAGGAATCGATTGAGAAACGGAAAGTTCCAATAAGTCCCTTTGCTGCTGCAGCGTTTGAATAATTTCATATTTACTTTGCAACAAACGAGAAAAAGGAGAATTTTCTGTCAATCCACCCCCCTCTTTTAAGCGCTGCAGATCCAAATCGATCGTGAATAATTGAGCCATCATTTTACAATGAGGCTCCACAAAAACCTGCAGCTCTTGGGCAATATCCATAAATCCTTTTTCCCCCAAGTTACGGCTCATCCTCGCTGCATGATCTTTTAAAGCAGATGTCAATTGAAGAAACAAATCTCCTTGCCGTTTGCTAAGATAGGCAAGCTGGTCCTCCGCAAACTCATCATGTTCTTTCTTCAAATATTTTTGAAATTCCCACATCAAACTATTGATCAAAGCCATTCCTTGCGATCGATCGCGCGTCAGATAGGTTAAATCATAAATAGCCGGGTTATTTTTATGCGGTACAATACAAAGCTGCTTTCTCAATAGCTTCGCAACAGAAATCCAAGGAGTAAATTTCATGGAATACGTTTTTTTTAACCGAAGTTTTTTTGGTGTCTTGTCTATGGTAAAAGAAAAATTATTCAGCTGAACTTCTTTACCGAGAGTCCCAATGGCTAAGCTGTCTTTTCCATCCAATACTTCAAATTCTTCCGCATTAAAAAATCGCAAGCCCAGATAAATTTTTGGCTCTCCTTCATAGGTAACATTTCGAAAACGAAAACAATCGAGCTCTGTCAAAGGTTTTTGCCTTTCCGCTCTAATCATTTCAAATACGCGTCTTCGCAATGTTGAAAAAATTGTCTCTTGGACTACCTGCGCTTGTAATCCATTTTTTTCAATCACAGGGCGCAAAACAGTTAAGGATTTCATAAAAGAATCAACTTTTGGAGAGGCAGAGCGCAATGATCCTGTAAAAAGAGATTTTAATAGATCCGCATTGCCGGCAGTCTCTTCTTTTTGTTCTTTAAAGGAGGCTTCAATTGTATATTTTGAGCCGTTCGCCAAAATTAGAAGCATGGCTATTAAAACACCTAACCATCCGCAACGAATAATCCATTTTTTTTTTCGATGGAACAACCAAGTCATATCCTGAAAACTAAACAATCGAACTTCTTCCATTCCCTCTTTCATGGCCAAAAACCCCAAGTACCGCATTGTTTTCCTACAATATCAATCGTTGTAAAGCTAGGAAGAAGTTGAGAAATAAATCGGTTCCACTCTGTAATTGGTTTGGATGCAACGTATACAATGTCCCCAGGCATCAACAATAAACTATCATTCGGAAGATGGATGACATGCTCCCAGCTCAATGTATAAATTTTAGGGTTTCTAATATTGCCCCGAATGACTTGAATGTAGGATTTATCGCCCGTATAGGGAATGCCTCCTGCTTCCGCTAAGGCATGGCGCAAAGACATAAATCCATGAGGCAGATGAACAACTCTTTCTCTTGTCACCTCTCCCATAACCATGAGGCTTGCGGCAGAAGGTTCAGCGATATAAATTTTATCTCCTCCGCGCATGACGATATTTTGAGTCATATCGCCCTCTTTCATCAGCTTGTAAAAATCCACGGATACAAGGCTTCCGTCTCGGGCCATGTAACTTTTAAACAAATTTGCTTCTGGAGGAACGTGCGCTTTCGATAACACATCGAATAACCGGATTTTCCCATCTACAGGGACGCTTGTTATGCTTACCATTCCGGCTAATTCCACTTTTCTTACAATGCGATCTTTGTAAGCTACAAACACTTCCATGTCTTTGATCTGATCTTGATAACATTTTTGAATCGTTTGCCTAGCCTCCGCTAGCGTCAAACCTGCCACTTCAATGGGAGCAAGATCAGGCAGAGAAATTTTTCCATCCACGACTCGGTAGCCAATGGTTCTGCCGATGTTAGCAACTGCTTCTACGATATCGACGCGTTTTGGATGGTATAAAGCGATCTGCAATACATCATCTTCATGAATGCGATCTTGATACTCCTCTAATAATTCTTCTTCCAATTCAACGCATTCTTTTCCTTCTAATTCGAGGATCGAAAATTTTCCTTCTCGAATTTTATAAGAATCCAACACAAATTCATCAGCCCCAAATAAATCTTTGCCCATATAAGGGCCGTTGCAGCTGGCTAAGAGTAAGAGAGCAAGCATCCAAAAACAGTGTAAAATTTTCGTCATCCAAAAAAATCCATGCAAAATAAGAATTCAGGACTTTACAATGGTAGAAAATGTTGATTTTGTATAGCAGAAGTTTTTTTATCTGCAACATCAAGGAGGGAATTTGCAAAACTCGCTTCGCGAGCTAAATTCCTTCCAAGAACTATTTCTTTTTTTGGAGATGAAATGCACAGATTTTTTGTTGTAAGCCCACAAAAAACAAGTTTGTTTGCCTGCGGATGAAACGAATATTAATTACTGGCGCCGCCGGATTTATTGGGTTCCATTTGGCAATACACCTTCATAGAAGGGGAGATTTTGTCTTGGGGCTTGATCATTTCAACGCCTACTACGATCCAAAACTTAAATATGAGCGAGAACGAGAGCTTCAGTCGCTGCCTGTATCTATCCTTCATGCAGATATTTGCGACCAAAATTATGTAAAAGAGCAAATTTTCCGAAATCGAATTACTCATGTAGTGCATCTGGCGGCTCAAGCAGGAGTACGCCACTCTTTGACGCATCCGAATGATTATGTAGCATCAAATTTACAAGGTTTTGTGTCTATCTTGGAAGCCTGCCGTGCTTTTCCAACAATTAAACTGATTTATGCCTCTTCTTCTTCAGTCTACGGCTTGAACAAAAAAACCCCTTTTTCGACAGAAGATAAGACAGATCACCCCGCCAATCTTTACGGCGCTACAAAAAAAGCCAATGAATTAATGGCCTATTCCTATCACCATCTCTACGGCCTTTCGGTAACGGCTCTCAGGTATTTCACAGTTTACGGCCCTTGGGGCCGCCCGGACATGGCCTACTATCATTTTACGAAAAAAATCTGCAAGGGAGAGCCGATCGATGTTTTCAATAATGGGCAAATGAAACGGGATTTCACATATATCGACGACATTGTCGCAGGGACGGCCGCCGCCATTGATTTGGGCGCCTCCTATGAGATTTTTAATTTAGGTAACAACCGTCCAGTCAGCCTGCTGGATTTAATCGCACTTCTTGAAAAAACCCTGGGCAAAAAGGCCATTCAAAATCTCATGCCAATGCAACCGGGAGAAGTCACAGAGACTTACGCAGACATTCAAAAAAGCCAGCGGCTTCTTCATTTCCGCCCTGCCGTTTCTCTAGAAGAAGGCATTTTGCGTTTTATCCAGTGGTATCGAAGCTACCACAAAATTGGACATTTTCAAGAAGCTCATACCAATTGATACCTATTGAGGGAATTGCAAAACTCCATTCGGACTTAGCTTCCTTCTATTTTTGGGTTTAAACGACAAAAATATATTTTTAGAAGAATCAAACTTGCTAGGGTGATATAGCTCTTCAGAATCAGAAAAAACATAGCGGCCTGAAAACACCTCTTCATTTGCTGCAATAACAGTCCTGTTAGCCCCATCAGCCATTGTTTGCGCTAGATTATCGCTTCCATCTTCTGTTAACGCTCCAGTAAAACAGCTAATTAGCGTAAGGATCGTATCGGGAGGCAGATTTGCAAAACAGGAAGAAAAATCAGAGGATCGATCAATTTTTTCAGTACTTTTATGTCCCAATTGCATCAATGTAGAAAATCCATGAGCGCGTAAATAAATACGCACAAGCCTTCCTATTTTGACTGCACTTCGAACTGCTTCACATAAAATTTCCTCTTTCGAGAGCATGATAAGTTTCACATCATATTTTAAATCTAACTTCCCTAGCATAGGTACATCCCAGAGAGAGTGCAGTCCGCCATTGTGATCTGCTACTGCTACAGCGAATAGCACTTTTTCTCGAGGATCGTCCCAACGAAACCTGAGCAATTCCAAATCATTTGTTTGAAAAAGCCCCCCTTTCGCTGCCTTTAAAGCCAAACGGCGGGCTGAAACGAAAGTAGCTGCTTCAAGAACTTTAGTATCAATAGACATTGAATTAAGATCCGGACAGTTTTCTGAATCCGTGCAATCAGGAATTAAATTTGGCGTATTAGGGTCTTTATAATTGCGGTCCAAAAGTTTGCGTAAAGAGGCGTTGGAGAGAGAACGAATAAGGTCTTCTGAAAAACCCTTTAAACATTCTTCTACGACTCCCGTATGCGAAGATTCGGATACATTATAAAATTCTGGGAGAAGGCGAATAAATCTTACCGTCTCAGAACGCTTATTAACACAGCTTTTCCTCACAAGCTCCAAAACGGTGATTCCTCGAACATCTAAGTCAACTATCAATTGCACCAATTTTTCTGCTATATCGAATTGCCCAATACTATAATTTTTGCTCGAGAGCTCTTGACATAAGCTATCACGTTCCCAATCATCAACGATTAATTGAATCCATTTTTCCATCTCATCAAATCGTCCAGCTTCAAAACTTTTTATAGCTAGTTCTTCATAAAGAAAATCTCGTTTTGATTCTTCAACGATCAGTGAAATGAATTTTTCTGCTTCTTCAAATTGCCCGGCATCGTAACTTTTTGTTGCTAGATCCTCGCATAAAGAATCATGCCAATGATGGCTGAGTAATTTGATAAACCTTTCCGCTTCTTGAAATTCTCCAGCACGGTGATTTTTTTTAACCAACTCTCTACATAGAAAATCGCGGTCCTGATTTTGGACGATTAATTTAAGCCACTTTTCCGTTTCATCAAACTGTCTGGCCTCATGGCTTTTTCTCGCAAACTCTTTGCATAAATAATCGCGATCTTGATCTTGAACAAACAATTTAATTAATTTTTCTGCTTCATCAAATTCTCCCGCATCATAATTTTTTCTCGCGAGCTCTTTGGATAAATCATTGCGATCCTGCGCCTGAGGAATCGATTTAATCCATTTTTCCGCGATCATAAATCGCCCAGCATGATGACTTTTTCTTGCCAAATCTTCAGCCTCAGATTGCATATCGCGATTACGTTCCCCTCTGAAGACTTGATTTGCAACCCCCAGCATCCCAAGGGCCGGCATGATTCCTTCAGAAACGCCTAAAACCACATCTTGAGTCACGCTCGTGATTTGTGTAGCAAGGCCTGTTTGAGAATCAGACTCATCCAACCTCACCGTGTCAGGCGAATTCAGAGAATAGGCAGCAAAAAAAATCCCTGTCGCCAACAGGCCTACTAAAATGGCCACCTTCTTCCAAGAAAATAAGCCTTCATTTTTGGAAGGCATTTTTCTATCAGGGATATTTATGGATAAAGAACTGAATCTAAAAGAATTAGAAACTGCTGTTAACGACATAAAATTACCATATTTTTTTGGAAAATATTAACAAAACCGCTAATTACGATCTCAGATTGATTTTTCTCAAGTTCATTTTCTTGTGGATGGCTATTTGGGAACAGGGTTTAAAGGGC